>Ga0316208_1003461_pt1 | contig 11371 bp, 10 predicted proteins | sample 3monopyrite_MG_FD_204944 | JGI IMG/M metagenome (GOLD analysis project Ga0316208, IMG submission 204944) | Microbial mat bacterial communities from mineral coupon in-situ incubated in ocean water Damariscotta River, Maine, United States -... | ecosystem: Environmental > Aquatic > Marine >... | reverse complement strand
AGAGCGGCCTTCTCGGCGCGAGCCGAGATGAGGCCGCGGATCCCCATTCGAGCCTCAATAAACGCCGCGTCTGCTTCAGGGACTTGTTATGCGGCGCGCCGACGCCACAAGGAGTCCAAGTCGTAGGGTTGGCCGACAAGCTTTGCAGAGGCCGGCAGTTCTCATGAGCGGGCGGAAGGCAAAGGCGCAGGGAGACGCGAGCGCAAACGGAACTCGCCGCCGGTTTTACCTTGAGCTGGGTCTCGATCACCATCTGGTTCGTCGAGCGAAGCTTCGGCCTCGCCGATATCGAGCGGAGACGGGCTTCAGATCGAGCTCCACTCGACGTAGATCAGACTCGCAATCCGAGTGAGCTTCCTTCGAGGCCAATCGGCTTCTCTTCGAGCCTCGACCGATCACTTCCTGAAACGATATCTCGGGTGGGCCGCATAACGGTTACGCCCATAACCTGCGGGCTCGCCGTGAAAGGGTGAGTCGAGAAGATACAGTCGCGGAGCCAAGCAGCACGAGCCGCCCGCTTCCCATTCCGGAGGAAGAGAAGCAGCGGGCGGCGGACTCCCGTTCCCAACTCGTCAGGAGACCGTCTGGTTCAGGGGCTTGTTATACGGCGTGGGCTACTCGAGACGGAGATACATATCGGGCCAGCCGTCTACGACCCAGGCTTTCCGTCCGTCCTCCAATCGGATCTCGCACCAGAGATCTCGGCAGTGCGCGACTGAGATGCGCAGGGATTCACCTGGGTCTAAGACGAAGCGATCAAGCACGTCCCCATTCGGCTCTAGGTAGACCTCGACCGTGCGTTCCGCGGGCGTCAGTCCCAATTCACACTCTTGTGCGACTTGATCGAGCCGCGCTCGATCCATCCGGATTTCTCTAGATGTTGCGCCCGCTTCGCGCAGGGAGTCGACGGGAGCATTGCGGCAACTCGACATCGCAACTGGAACTAGAAGACCATCAGCGAGAGAAGCGCATCCGGCGGCGACCAGGAACAGAACCGTCGCTACTGGAAGGGGCTTCATCATGGCTTGGCGCTACATGCCGTATAACGGATCCGTCCATAAGCTGCGCGGTCCGCTCAAAGGGTTGAATCGAGAAGATACCGCCTCGTCGCCAGACAGCCAGAGCGGCCTTCTCGGCGTCAGCCGAGATGAGGTCGCGGATCCCCTTTCGAGCCTCAGCAAACGCCGCGTCTGCTTCAGGGACTTGTTATGCGGCGCACCGACGCCACAAGGAGTCCAAGTCGGAGGATTGGCCTACGAGCTTTGCAAAGGCAGACAGTTCTCGTGAGCGGACGGAAAGCGAAGACGTCGGGAGACGCGAGCGCGAACGGACCTCGACGCCGGGCCCGCCTTGAGGGAGCGTCTCAATCACCATCTGGTTCGTCGAACGAAGCTTCAGCCTCGCCGACACCGAGCGGAGACGGGCTTTGGGACGAGCCTCGTCCGACCTAGATCAGACTCGAAAGCCGGCCGAGCTTCCGTCGAGGCCATTCGGCTTCTCTTCGAGCCTCGACCAACCAATTCCTGAACCGATATCTCGGGTGTGCCGCATAACGGCTACGCCCATAAGCTGCAGACTCCGCCGAAAAGGTTTCGGAGAATGTACCGCTTTCGCCGCCAGGTGGTACCGAGCGGACTTTCGCGCGGGAGCGCGATCTAGGCCGCGGGGCTCCGCTCCTGCCTCGGCCAACTGTCTGTCAGCTTCAGGGGCTTGTTATGCGGCGCGCCGACGCCACAAAGAATCCAAGCCGGAGGATTGGCCGGCGAGCTTTGCAAAGGCAGACAGCTCTCGTGAGCGAACGGAAGGCGAAGGCGCGGGGAGACGCGAGCGCAAACGGATCTCGACGCCGGTCCCGCCTTGGAGGGGAGTCTCAATCACAATCTGGTTCGTCGACCGAAGCTTCGGCCTCGCCGATACCGAGCAGAGACGGGCTTCAGAACAAGCCTCACTCGACCTAGATCAGACTCGAAAGCCGGTCGAGCTACCGTCGAGGCCAATCGGCTTCTCTTCGAGCCTCGACCGATCACTTCCTGAAACGATATCTCGGGTGGGCCGCATAACTATCAGTCGACCGCACCCAATTGCCCGGCCACCCGCACACCATACATCACTCAGCTTGAGCAAGGTCACAGCAACTCCCCGAGATCACTAACGATAATCTCGGCGAGAACAATATCCGACGGAAAGATCCAACCGCCGGATACGATGCGTCTGAATAATGTGCGAGCGCGGTGCGAACTAGAATCGGTCGAAGAAGAGGGAGAGCGAGAGAGCCAAGCCCCCTAGAAGAGATCCCCCTGATCACCAGCCTTCTTAGCCGCCTTCTTCGCAGCCCCCTTACCGCCCTTAGCCTGCTTAACCTCCACCGGAATCAACTTAACCTTCCCAACCGGCTTAGGCGCCATCCTAACCCCGCGCGCATTCGGACTCGTCCACTCCAACTCCGCCAGATCAAAGTCCGCTTCCTTAAGCCGCTGCCGCTTAGCCGGAACAAAGTCCATATGAACCGTGCCGAGTTGATCCGCCGGCAAGAGGAGATCAATCCTCCCCCCCTTGTCCTTAATAAACCGGTACTCACGATTTCGAATGAACTTCTCGAGCTTGATCTTCTTCGCGAACGCCATCTTCTTCTTGTCGCGATAACAAACGATGAACTCGACGCCGACCTCGGGATCAAACAACTCCCCGTAGATCATCGGCCCGGTAAACAGAACCTTCTCCGGCGCGTTCATAATCCGGTAAGTCCCGTCCTTCGCGATCCCAAGCACGTGCTCAAACTCTGAAACCGTGAGCTTGAACTGGTCGCCGCGGACTTCGGTCCCGAAGTAACTCGACTTCTTGTCGTACGAGAGACGCAGGTTCTGCCGAGCGACGGCCTTCTTATCGACGGCCTGGATCTCTGTGATCTTCGTGCGGCGCGGATACCGCTCGCCGTACTTCTCGATCATGCCTTCGAGATACTCGGTAGTCGTCTTGACCATGTTCTTGAGCTTGCGTTCGATGGCCTTGATCTTCTTGTCGATCTCTTCGATTTCTTTGCGGTTGCGCTCTATGTCGTAGGCGGAGATGCGGCGGATGCGGACTTCGAGGAGGCGGGTGATGTCCTCATCGACCATGGGCCTAACGAAGAGACGCTTATGCTTCTGCATGCCGTCCCAGACTGCTTTGCGAACGGCGTCGGAGGTTTTCTTGGTTTCGATCGCTTTGTAGACGCGCTTCTCGACGAAGATCTGTTCGAGCGTCAGCCAATGCTTGCGGTCAATCAGCTGTTCGCGGTCGTATTCGAGTTCGGCCTTGAGCTGGTCTTTGAGCTGCGCGGTGAGCGCCTTGGCGATCGTGGAAACCGTGAGCTGCATGGGCTTGCGGTTGTCGATCACGACCAAGTTCGAGGAGACGGAGACCTGGCAGTCGGTGTACGCGTAGAGCTGGGGAATGACTTCCTTTGCGTCGGAGCCGCGGGCGATCGAGAGTTCGATTTCGACCTTGTCGGTTGTGAAGTCGTCGATTGAGGAGATCTTGACGCGGCCCTTTTGGACGGCGTTTTCGATCGAGGTGATGAGGCCTTCGGTTGTGGTTCCGAAGGGGATCTCTCGTATGACGACGGTCTTTCGGTCGCGGGATTCGATCTTGGCGCGGAGGTCGATCTTGCCCGCACCATCCTCGTAGCCCGAGACGTCCATCAAGCCGCCCTGGGCGAAGTCGGGGAAGAGCTGGAACTTCTTCTTCTTGAGGATCGCGATCTGCGCCTTCCAGATCTCCGGCAGGTTATGCGGGAGGATCTTCGTCGCCATGCCGACGGCGATGCCTTCGGCGCCGGTCATCAGGACGACGGGAAGCTTCGTCGGCAGAACGACGGGCTCTTCGTTTCGGCCGTCGTAGGACGGGACGAACTCTGTGAGCGCCGGGTGGAACATGGTCTCGAGCGCGAGTTCGGTCAGGCGACATTCGATGTAACGCGCGGCGGCCGCGGGATGGCCCGTCAGGAGGTTGCCGAAGTTCCCCTGGCGCTCGATGAAGTAGTCCTTGTTCGCCAGAACAACGAGGGCGTCGCCGATCGACGAGTCACCATGAGGGTGGAGCTTCATCGTGTCGCCAATCACGTTGGCGACCTTATGGAAGCGGCCGTCGTTCATCTTGAACAGCGTGTGCATGATGCGCCGCTGGACGGGCTTGAGGCCATCGCGCAGTTCGGGAATCGCGCGGTCGAGGATGAAGTAGCTGGCATACTCGACGAAGTGATCCTTCATCAAGCTTTCAAGCTGACTCATATTAGAGCACCTCCGTCGAGAGGTTTTCCACGATGAAGTCTTTTCGCGCCGGTGTGTTCTTGCCCATGAAGAAGTCGAGGCTCTTCTGAACCTCGCCCATCGAGCCGACGCTCACTTGAACGAGTCGCATCCCTTCGCCGATGAACTGGCCGAACTCCTTGGGGCTGATCTCGCCGAGGCCCTTGAAGCGCGTGACTTCGGGGCCCTTGATCTGATCGAGTGCCTTGTCGCGCTCGACTTCCGTGTAGCAGTACCGCGTCTCTTTCTTGTTTCGAACGCGGAAGAGCGGCGTCTCAAGAATATAGACATGGCCCTTGAGAACGAGGTCTTCGAAATAGCGAAGGAAGAACGTCAGGAGCAAATTACGAATATGCATCCCGTCGACGTCGGCGTCCGTCGCGATCACGACGCGGTTGTATCGAAGCCCGTCCATGGAATCTTCGATCCCGAGCGCGCGCATGATGTTGTAGAGCTCTTCGTTCTTGTAGATCGCGTCGCGCTTCAGCCCATAGCAGTTGAGGGGCTTGCCCTTGAGCGAGTAGATCGCCTGGGTATAGACGTCCCGCGTCGGCACCATCACGCCCGCAGCCGAATCGCCTTCCGACAGAAAGATCGTCGTATCGTCGCGGCGCTTCGCCTTGGCATTGTCGTAGTGAAACTTGCAATCCGTGAGCTTCGGGATGCGGATCGCGACCTTCTTGGCGCGCTCGCGCGCATCCTTCTTGATCGCGGAGAGTTCTTTCCGAACCTTCTCGTTAAGCGCGACCTTCTCGAGCAGGATCCGAGAGTCGTTCTTGTTCTCGTGGAGCCATCGAATGACCTGATCCTTAACCGCAGGAACGAGCCAGCTCCGCACGTCCGCCGAACCGAGCTTGTTCTTCGTCTGGCTCTCGAAGACGGGATCCTGAAGCTTGACCGAGATCGCGGCAACGATTCCGTCGCGCACGTCTTCGCCGGCATAACTCTTCTTGGCGAACTCGTTCACGCCCTTGAGGATGCCTTCGCGGAACGCGCTCTGATGCGTCCCGCCGTCGTTCGTGTACTGGCCGTTCACGAAGGAGAAGTAGGACTCGCCATAAGCATGGCCATGGGTAAAGGCCATCTCGAAATGATCGCCGTCGCCGGTTCCGATTTCGTAGAGCGGCTGAGCCTCGCCCAACTCGTCGAGGAGCAAGTCCTTGAGACCTTGCTTCGACTGGAACGACTCTTTGCGCGGTGGGCAGCTGTAGTTGAGCTTGAGGCCGCGGTTGAGATAGGTGTAGTAGCGGAGGCGATGTTCGATGAAGGACTCGTCGAAGGCGTAGGTCCCGAAGATCTCTTCGTCGGGCGTGAAGCGGATATAGGTTCCGTTCGGCTCGCTCGACTTGCCGCCCTTTTCCTTCTTGATCTTGCCGCGCGAGAAGCTCGCCTGCTTGAACTTGCCATCGCGCACGCTCTTCACTTCGAAATCGGAGGAGAGCGCGTTGACCGCTTTTGTGCCGACGCCGTTCAGGCCGACGGAGAACTGGAAGACGTCGTCGTTGTATTTGCCGCCTGTGTTGATCTGACTAACACATTCGACGACCTTGCCGAGGGGGATGCCGCGGCCGTAGTCGCGGACTTCGACGGTCTTGTCGTCGAGGGCGATGTCGATTTTCTTGCCTTCGCCCATGATGAACTCGTCGATCGAGTTATCGATGACTTCCTTGATCATGACGTAGATGCCGTCGACGGGATTCGTGCCGTCGCCGAGCCGGCCGATATACATGCCGGTTCGCAGCCTAATATGCTCGAGGGCGTCGAGGGTTTGGATCGCCTTCTCGTCGTAGGCGACATCCTTCTTCTTGCCGCCGGCAGCGGCCTTCTTCTTTGCGGCGTTCTTCTTGGCGGCCGATTTCTTGGCAGGCATAGACGCGTCCGACCCTTCGAGCAAACTCGGATCTCGACGAACCCCTCCCCCGCTCTTGCCGGGCGTCGTTTGCCGAGCCGAACGCGCAAAGCGGCGTGACTCGACCGACGAATCCGCGGATTCGAGGGCGATGAACTCTTCGAGGAGCGATCTTTGGGGGGGTGCGGCGTAGAGTGGGCCATTCGCCGCGATCGTCAAGCGGGAGAATCGCTGTACCCACGCGAGCGGGTGGTCGCGGGCTCATCCCGCGGGGCCAGACAAGCCCACGGAGGTCTGCCCGGGCCCGGCGAGATCGGCACGGGCGCAGCCCACCGGCAAAGACGCGGCCGCCGCCGGATCCCCGGTCCCCGGATCGAGGGGCCGACCACTCATTGTCTTTAGGAGGAGCACCCCCGTGGAAGAGCTGGCCATCGTCGAATTGACCGAAGTGATCGAACCCGTCGCCATGGCGGGCGCCGCGGAGGCCCTCGCCGAGGAACAGCCCATCCGTGGATTCCGGGTTCGGCTGATCCGATTCGACCGACCGGAGAGCCAGACGATCGTGCTTCGCGCCAAGACCGAGCGGGCCGCGACGCAGATGGCCCAGCAGCGCGCCGGCCGCACGTGGCGCGTCGCCCGGATCCAGGAGATCCAGGACTGACCGTCCCGGTCGAACTTGGTCTAACTCGGCCCGAACTCGGTAATCGCCGCGCGCGCCTCTCGCCGGGTGGTAAGGTCTTGAAGACCTGATCCACCGCGCCGCGGAGACCCCGACATGCCGACCGCCCTCGCTCCCGCTGACCACACCACCGCCGGAATCGCCCAGTCCTGGGACAACCTCTCCCGCGCCGGTGGCTGGTTCACTGCCGAAGAGCGGCTCTCAATCGCCGCCGCCGCCCGCGAAGCCAAGGACTGCGCCTTCTGCATCGAGCGCAAAGCCGCCCTCTCCCCGAACTCCGCCAACGGAACCCACACGAACACGTCGGCCCCGCTCAACTCGGCCCAGCTCGACACGATCCACCGCATCACGACCGACCCCGGCCGCCTCAGCCAGACCTGGTACGACGCCGCGCTTGCGGGCGGCCTCGAGCCCGAAGAGATCGTCGAGATCACAAGCATCGTCGGCCTGATCACGATCGCCGACACCAACGCCCGTGCCCTCGGAAACGAACGCCTCGCCCTTCCGGCCTCCGCAGCCGATGCCGGCGCACCCCATCGAAAGCGCGTCCACGGTCTCAGTACCGAAGGCGGTTGGTCCCCGATGGTTACCCCAGATGCCGCCGAGGGCATGACCAAGACCTTGTACGAAGGCGTTCAAGCCCAAGCAGGCTTCGTCTTTAACGTGGCCCGCGCCTTGAGCTCCGTTCCCGAAGCGATCCGCGACTTTTTCGGCGCATTCTTCCCGAACTACTCGACCCATGGCGATGTGCGCGCGGGCGGCCTAACGCGCCCGCAAGTCGAACTCCTCGCCTCAACCACTTCCGCCTATAACGACTGCTTCTATTGAACGGTTTCCCACGCGGGTCTGCTCCGGGCGAGCAGCAAGGAAACGGGACAGGAAGTCGACGTACGGATTGCAGTGGGGACCGCCTCGACGGAGGACGGTGGCGTGCCGAGCGGCGCGCTGCTTAGACGTTATGCGACGGCGATTCTTGAAGAGAGCGACGATCTGGTCCCTGCGCGGGAGGCCTTAATCGAGGTGTTGGGCGTCTCAGCGACCGTTCAGGCGGCGTCGATCGTGGCGTGCTTTGACGGGATCAACCGCGTGGCGGACGCCACGGGGATTAGGCTCGATAGTCCCACGGATGCAGACGGCCCGAAGCAGATCATCGAGGCACTCGAATTCGAGGAGCTGGGCGCCGCTCGCGCTTGAACCGCTCGCGACGAACGCTCCCCGTTAGTTAATCCTTCGCTTCTGCTCCGTCCACAACGTGCGCGGGGCCGAATAAACGAGAATCCGGCGCTCTGTGCGAACCGTCGCCAGCGTGTCCTGCGTCGCGATCGACTCGAGCTTTTCCCGAACTTGAAGGTCTTGCCCGGCAAAGCCGCCGGCCGCAGGAGATGCGCCTAACGCTCGGCGATTCGTCACGATGACACCGACGGCGGAGCCGACGCGAAGCGCGGTCGCGGATTCGCTGGGGCCGAATTTCTCGGTAAACCAGCCGCTGGTAGAGGCGAACCCGATCGCTCGACGATTCGAAACGAGGACCGCGACCTGGTCGCCCAGAAGAGCCTCCGTCGGGGCCTGCTCCTGGACGCCGACGCGAAGCTCGGACCATCCCGCCCCGGAAACGACGCCGAGCATTCGGCGATCGGTCAGCACGATTCCGATCCGACCGCGGCTCTTCTCGAAGAGGACGTTCTCGCCGACCTCAAGGCGGATCGTCGAGCGCCCCCCGGAGAGAGCATCAAACGCATAGAGCTCCCGACCATCCCGCTCGACGGCGATCACATCGATCCGCTCGACCTCTTCCGGGAAGAGCGGGACCTGGGCGCGAACGGCGCTCGGCCCCGCCAAGAGGATCACGAACAGGACACAGAACAGGGATACGCCGAGGCGCCGCACGTCGCGCCCGCTGGGGACGCCTGGATAAATTCGCATGGAGGAAGTGGACCCCGTTCCGACCCGCGAATCAAGCATGATGCCCCTTCACCCCCTCCGATTCCTCCTGAATCCCTCCCAACCCCGAACGAACCCACCCGGGCGCCCTCCTCCCCACCGGAACCATTTGCCGTCCCGCTGCAATTCCCCGTCCTCGCGACATGAGGTATCAACCCGCCCCATGGACCGGATCTACGTCAGCGAAATCAACCAGGATGTGAAGCCCGCCGCCCCGGGCGAGTTCGCCCCGGTTTCGCTCGGGCCGATTCTGGCGGATCCGCCGGTCGTCCTCGCACCCATGGCGGGGATCACGAACGCGCCGTTCCGGAGGCTCTGCCGGAGCTTCGGCGCCGGCCTCTACGTCTCCGAGATGATTACGGCGCGGGCGCTGGTCGAGCGGAATCCGAAGACGATGCGCCTGTCGGAGTTTGATCCGGATGAGAGCCCGCGGAGTCTTCAGCTCTACGGCGTCGATCCCCACTACGTGGGCGAAGCGGTCAAGATGCTCGTCGACGAGGATCGCATCGATCATCTCGACATGAACTTCGGCTGCCCCGTTCGCAAGGTCACCCGCCGCGGCGGAGGCGCCGCGATTCCCGCCAAGCCGCGGCTCCTCGAGTCGATCGTGCGCGCCGCCGTCGCGAACGCCGGCGATATCCCCGTCACGATCAAGTTCCGCATGGGCATCGAAGACAACTGGATGACCTTTCTCGAAACCGGCCGCATCGCCGAGGCCGAGGGCTGCAAGGCGATCTCCCTTCACGCGCGAACTGCGGCGCAGCTCTATGACGGCGAAGCGGACTGGAACGCGATCGGCGAACTCAAGCAGGCGGTCGACTCGATTCCGGTCTTCGGGAACGGCGATATATGGGAAGCGTGGGATGCCCTGCGCATGATGCGCTCGACGGGATGCGATGGCGTCGTCGTGGGACGGGGATGCCTCGGACGGCCTTGGCTCTTCGGCGACCTCGCCGCGGTCTTCGCTGGCAAGGAGCCCGAGAACCCGCCCAACTTCGGCCAGGTCATCGACACGATGCGCGAGCATGCCCACTTGTTATGCGAGTGGATCGGCGAGCGAATCGGCGTCCGCGATTTTCGGAAGCACGCGACGTGGTACACGAAGGGCTTCCCGGGCAGCACGAAGATGCGCGACAAACTCATCCGCATCGAATCCCTCGCCGAGCTCGACTCGATCCTCGAGGAGGGCGATCGCGACCTCTACTTCCCGCCGCGCGCCATGCGCCTCAAGCGCGGCAAGAAAGGCGGAACGCAGAGAGTCCTCCTGCCCGAAGGCTTCAGGGACAACCTCGACGACGCGACTCCGCCCGCCGCTGAAGAACCGGGCGACGGCGGCTAGCGAGCCCCGCTACTTCGCCGCTTCCACGCCATCATCGACGACGAAGTTCTTGTCCTTGAGCTTGGCGAGCAGGTCGTCGATCGAGCCGCCGTTCAGCACTTCCGCGAACTGCGATCGGTAGTTCGAGACGAGGGAGACACCTTCGATCACGACGTCGATGATCTTCCACTCGTCCTTGCGGTTGCGCAGGCGGTAGGAGATCTCGGCCTGGTCGAATTGACCGCCGACGATCTTCGTCTTGACCGACACGTCGTTGCGGACCTCGACCTGCGCCCCGTAGACGTCGACCTCTTCCTGGTCGAAGCGGTCGAGCCGCGTTCCATAGGTTCGCGAGAGATGCTGTCGAAACTCCTTCACGAATTCCGCGCGCTTGGGCTTCTCCATCTTTCGCCAGTTTCGCGCGAGCACGAGCTTCGACATGGTCGTGAAGTCGAAGATCTCATAGGCGATCGTTTCGATCTCGGAGATGCGCTGTTCCGCCGGCAATTCCTTCTGCGCCAGAATCGCGACGATCTTGTCCGCGGTTTCGTCGATCAGCTGGCGAGGGACAGCCGTGATCGCCGGATCATCCGCGGCGACGGCTGTAAAAGGCACGAAGCTCGTCACGAGACCGACCATCAAGAGAATCGTCGTCGCGCGAAGGATCCAAACCATCGACCGCGGGTTCCTACTCGTCGACCTAGAAATCATCGTAGTCTTCCTCTTCGTCCTCATCGAAACCCTCTTCCTCCAGGAAGTAGAGATCTGCATCGTCCAACTTCGGCCCATCGATCTGGTCCGCCACCTTCGCGGCCCGGTTCTGCAGGTACGCATTTCGAACGAAGACATAGTAGTCGAACGCATCCGCGCGACTCGCCTCGAGTTCCTCGTCGAAGATCGACCGCAAATTCAGCAGCTCAAGTGCCTTCTGGCCCACTGAGACACCGCCGGTCTGAAGCGGGCTCAATCCGTTGTCAGGAAAGACGGATCCGTGCTGCCAAAAGATGCCGTAGAGATAACCGGAGGCCGTAGTGTCGACGATTTCGCCGACACCGTCCCTCAGGGTGTAGGGCCCCAGAATCGGAACCATCAAATACGGACCCGGGGGTACCCCGTAGGAACCCATCGTCTGTCCGAAGTCTTCATCGTTCTCGGGGATCCCGACAATAGAGGCAAAGTCGATGAAGCCGCCGAGTCCAAAGACCGTGTTATGGGCGATCCGCGCAACGTCTTCGACTGCGGCAACCGGCTTCAACTGCAGAATGTCGTTGGCGAGCACGATCGGCATGTTGAGATGG
>Ga0316208_1003458_pt1 | contig 11377 bp, 9 predicted proteins | sample 3monopyrite_MG_FD_204944 | JGI IMG/M metagenome (GOLD analysis project Ga0316208, IMG submission 204944) | Microbial mat bacterial communities from mineral coupon in-situ incubated in ocean water Damariscotta River, Maine, United States -... | ecosystem: Environmental > Aquatic > Marine > Coastal... | reverse complement strand
GGTTGTGTAAACCCTAACGATTTGGCGTGCAGTGCTGGGCGTGGCAACAAGTCAAAACAATTATCAATAAACTGCTTGTACTTGGTAAATGTGGTACCCTTTAAAATCTTGTCTCCACCATAACGCGCATCATTAAACAATGGATGTCCAATGTATTTCATGTGCGCACGAATTTGGTGCGTACGGCCCGTTTCTAGTTTGCACTGAACAAGAGTAACGTACCCAAACCGTTCCAAAACTTTATAGTGCGTTACAGCATGTTTTCCTTGCTCACCATCTGGAAATACACCCATTTCCAAGCGATTCTTTACGCTACGGCCAATGTGACCTTCAATTCTTCCTTCGTCTTCTTCAAAATCACCCCAAACCAAGGCGTTATATATACGGTCGGTGGTTCTGTCAAAAAACTGCTGAGACAAATTTGCAATCGACAATTCGCTTTTGGCGATTACCATTACTCCCGAGGTTCCTTTATCAAGTCGATGAACAAGGCCTGGACGAGGTTCGCCATGTTTGCCTATATCTGGCAGGTTCTTAAAATGGAACAGAAGTCCATTTACCAGTGTGCCATCAAAATTTCCGTGTCCGGGATGCACCACCAAACCAGCCTGTTTGTTGAGTACGACCACATCGGCATCCTCAAACAAAATATCCAACGGAATGTCTTCCGCATGAATGGTCTTATCTCTTGGTGGATAAGCCAAAACCACTTTGATTACATCGCCCGGTTTTACCTTGTAATTAGGTTTTACGGGTAAATCGTTTGCTAGAATATTGCCAGCTTTGGCCGCCAGCTGAATCTTGCTTCGCGTAGCGTTTGCAATCCTATCCGTAAGAAATTTATCTACCCGCGTTAGTTCTTGACCGGGGTCAGATTCTATACGGTGATGCTCAAATAGATTGTCCTGTTCGTCTGCCTCTTCATAAAGTTCACTTTCTCCGCTCATGGTTGTAGCACCAGTCTTTCGGTAAAAATGCCATCGTTGACATCAATCCGTAAAATGTACGTGCCGCTGGTTAAATGTCCGAGCTGTAATTGCCCGTTGTAACCTGTGGCGCTATACACACTTCGTCCTGATAAGTCATACACAGAAATCTGCGCATTTCGGAATTGGCCAGAAACGGTCTCTTCTAAATAGACATTTCCGGTAGTAGGGTTAGGATAAACCTTTACATGTTGTACCGATGGTTTTTCGTCCACACCAACCCAATTGTACGGCTCTCCAAACACAGGACGAATCATTACTGCTCCCGGAATTGTGCTTTGAAACCATGTAGAACCTAAATTTAAACGCAGCTTACTAGAAGCATCTGTCCGCTTATCAAACCCAAAGGAAAAGCCCAAATCTGGATTCGTTGATGGCTGCTGCACCCAGCCAATCCAAATGTTTTCAGATGCAATAGTCAGGACTGTATCGTTAATGGTATAATGATGGAAATAGTTATGCTGATTGGTGTAATACAAATTGGTGTCAGGAGATTCCCAAAGAACAGTTTCTGGCTCTTCATTTCCTGACCAAACCACCAAACGAGCGGGCTCATTCTCTAAGTTAAACTCAACTGGATTGAGGTAGTACTGAATAGCAACCAACCTATCTCCTGTTTTTTTTATGTTGTATTTGAGTGCCACCATGCTTTCGCTATCGAGATTTTCTAGCCCATAACCGGCCTCGGCTGTACCATCATCATACGCGTAGTAATTGTAAAATAATTGGGGATGAGAAGTCCGATCGTTTGTAGTTACATCATCAGATAGTTCGGTAATATTATGAACCACTTCAAAAAACATGGAATCAGTACTTAACTCAACATCTGTCGGTAAATCATAGTCCAAAGCTCTGTATAAAAGGTCTTCCTCTCCATCAACGGTTGCACAATCGTTTTCTTGATTACCACAAATAATGCTTGGTAGCACCTGTGGCGAAGCCTCAATACCAGTATACAAAAGTGCGCCACCTGCGTTGTATATCTGCATTGTGTACTTACCAGATGGACTGAGGGCATCGGTATTATTTCGAATTGCAAAAAAAGAAGTGTCTCCCATAAACGCTGCTGGATTTTCTTTATAATGCGTCCAAGGCATATTATTGTATTCTCTTAATATTGAAGAAGTCATATTAAGCACGACACCGTTAAAGTCGATAGACGTTTGTCCAAGAAAGGAAACGTCATTTACTATTGTATCATTAACTCCTCTTCCTTCATCCAATTTAATGTAATCTACATGCCACTGATCTACATTCCCACCCCAAAAGGCATAATTCGTAAATCGAAACTGAAACCCTGAATACAAGAATTTTTCATCAGTAACCGGAATCATAATCCGATTAAAATCAAACACTTCTAAATCAAACCCTTCCGCTTCCCACTGCGTTTCCCAAAGGTCGGCAGTATCCTTAAACTCCAACACGAGCTTGTACTCCGCTCCGGGAGCATAGGGTGCCATTCCTTGTGGTTGATAATAGAAACTGAGGTAAACCGTATCGGCAGCAGCACTCAAATCGAGCGGTTTAGACGTAAGACTATCGGCTGGTTGTGGACTTGGGTTCTGTCCTTGTAAGAGAAAGCCATAAGCTCGTCCGCGCTCATCCAATCCATCAAACGTGGCAACTCCTTGAGAAATAGGATTGATAGCCATGTGATTGTTGATATAGACCTTATCATTCACCCACAAATCAGAATTAGGATACATGTCGGCCGCAGTGCGCAAGCGCGAAAAAGGTTCAGAGAAATCATCGAAAAACGGCAGGTTTAATGTGTCTCCTACGGCTGCCCTACCAGAGAAAATTTCGGCTCGTTTGTATTCATCATATGCCGCCATGGACGGGTTCCCTCTCATAGGAACCAACACCTCTTGTGCCAACATTTGAGGAACAAAAAGTATGGTTAGCAACGCAATTACAACGTTAGTTTTCATCTTCATATTCAATGTTTTATTTATTCAGCAGAGAATCGCCTAAAACTAACGGCACTGCGTATAGTGTAGAGTCGTATTTGATTGAAAGTGTGTCGTCCGTCAGATAGAGAATCACGGAGGTTCCCATCGGAACCAAGTTCTTCTTATTGAAGCTCGGAATCTGCTTATAAACTCTCACCAACCCCGTATCTGTTACAGGCGTATCAATCTTAAAAGTTGCCAAATTCAAGGATGATAAGCTTAATCTATCCATCGCTTCTTTCAGCTTGTAATGAAGCAAATACGGAATTGGCACTCGTGTATTGCTCAAGCCATCTCCCAAAACCAGATCAACCACCGTTCCGCTAAAAGTCATTTCGCCTTTCTTGGCCTCTTTCCCGCCAATCTGTTGGGCTAAAACCGCATTCTTAGCAATGTCTGGACGATACTCTAGGTTGCCCAAATTCAACCCAACGCTTTCTAAAACCGCCTTTGCTTGTCTCAAAGAAAGATTCCGAACATCTGGAATTGACACCTGCTTTGGGAGCAATGCATTAATGGTCAGATAAACCTTCCTACCACGCTTCACCTTGTAACCTGAGACTGGTTCTTGTGCTGCCACTGTTCCCTTGGGTAAATCATCAGCATAAACCGAGTCTACAACCTCTAGCTCCATTTCGGTGGTGTCAGCAAATGTCCTTATCTCGGCCACAGTCATTCCGATAAGATTTGGTGTTTCAATCGTAATGTCATGTTCCGTATAGTGGTCAAGCCAAAAGAACAGTCCAATGCAGGCTGGCACCGCCAACACACCGACAATTGCCAGATTGACGAGAAACAATTTACTGAAAATGAACCTGATAAAACCCATCGGCCTGAATGGAAAGCACCGTTAATGCAACGGGCGGCAAAGATATAAATTATGCAAGCCTGCCTGTTTAAGCAAAATTGGGAGAAATTGCACGACCGAAACGAAATTAAACTACATTTCGGAGCGTTACTTGCTCACATGAAAAAGACAGTTGCAATCGTTTTTGGCGGATACTCTTCAGAATGGGTTATTTCTGAAATGAGCGCCAACGTTGTTCTCAAAAACCTTGACACAATCAAGTACCGTTCGTACATGGTAAACATCGCTGAACAAAGCTGGGATGTGCTGCTTGATGATGGCAGTAAAAGCACCATCAATCGGAATGATTTCTCTTTTATTGAAAATGGAGAAAAAATTGTTTTCGATGTAGTTTTCAACGCCATTCATGGCACACCAGGCGAAGACGGCAAACTGCAAGGCTACCTGGACATGATTGGAATTCCGTACACATCTGCGGGTGTACTGGCTTCTTCGCTAACCTTCAGCAAGAGCTATTGCAACGGATTTCTCCGTCAGTTCAGCGATGTGAACATTGCGGCTTCCATCATGATAAGGAAAGGCGAGAATGTGGATTCGAAAGCCATTCTCAATAAAGTAGGACTGCCCTGCTTTGTAAAGCCTAACAACATGGGTTCTAGCTTTGGAATAACCAAACTGAAGGCAGCCGAAAACTTTGACAAGGCATTGGCCAAAGCATTGGAAAATGATGACGAGGCCGTGGTGGAACAGTTCATCAACGGACTTGAAATTGCCAGCGGTGTTTATTCATCAAATGGAAAAATTATAGCACTTCCACTCACAGAAATTGTTTCTAAAAACGAATACTTCGACTATCAGGCCAAGTATGAAGGCGCCAGCGAAGAAATAACTCCAGCACGAATTGATGATTCGGTAAAGCAGTTAATTCAAGAAACAACCCGAAGAGTTTTCACACGCTTGAAGCTGCGTGGCATGTCGCGCATAGACTACATCGTTCGAGATGGCAAACCATATCTAATTGAAGTGAATACAATTCCCGGATTATCAGAAGAAAGTTTGTTGCCGCAGCAGGTAAAGCATTCGGGTTTATCCCTTAAAGATTTCTTTGGGCAATTGATAGATGACACCGTAGGGGCGTAAAATTTTACGCCCCTACGGTGTCAGAAAATCAATCAGTTTGGCCACGGCCAATCCTCTGTGACTGATAGCATTCTTCTGCTCCATTGTCATTTCTGCAAATGTTTCCTCGAACCCGTCCGGGCGGAAGATCGGGTCGTAACCAAAGCCATCAGTTCCTTGTTCTTCTGTCAGCATTTCGCCATCCACACGACCTTCAAAAAAGTATTCCTCTCCATTTAGAATAAGGCTGATAACGGTCCTGAAACAGGCCTTGCGGTTGTCTTTGCCTTCAAGGTTTTTCAGCACCTTGTCCATGTTATCCTGAAAAGAACAGCCTTCGCCAGCGTATCGAGCAGAGTACACACCAGGCTCGCCATTCAATGCGTCAATCTCTAATCCTGTATCGTCTGAAAAACAGTTCTTTCCCGTCCGTTCAAACACATAGCGCGATTTGATGCTGGCATTTTCATCCAGCGTTGTGCCTGTCTCGGGAATATCCACATCGCCCAGCACATCTTTCAACGATAGTATCTTAAACGCAGCAGGAAGTTTTGAGCGAACCTCCTCCAACTTGTGCGCATTATTGCTTGCAAAAACGATTTCCATGGAGCAAATGTACGCGCAGCGTCATTGCGACTGACCGAAGGGAATGGAGAAATCTATTGTTCTGTCAATGCCGTCTCGGCTTCGCGGACTTCGCAGTCATCAGACCTCCGAGGTTTTGAAAACAGGGGTGTCCGAAAAGACTAAAATCATGCTCGACAATGATAGATTGAATACAAAATCGTTCAATAATTGTGTCGTCCCTACAGGACTTACCCCACATACTCCGACTGTATGCTACCATAATTTCGTCCCGCTGGGACTTGGCAAAGTTCCGTAGGAACGACATTATGGTAGAAAATGACTGCTGTTACTCCCCAGCTCCGTAGGAGCGACACACAGAACATGACATATTCGTTCTTAAAATCCGCACTCCGGACACCCCTGTTTTCAAAACCTCGGAGGTCTCTTCGAGCAGATCTGCGTCAATACTGCCGTTCTTAAGATTCTCGCAATGACGAATTCTTTGCTGCTCTTCGTTACTTAGCAGCATGGATTTTATTCGCCATAACCGATTCGTGTTTCACTTCCTCATGGGAATTGCACTCGCTATCGTTTACCCCATGCAGGAGTTGTTCTCGGGCAATCAGAACATCTATTTTCTGTGGGGAATGGCCGATCTGCTGCCCAATGCCTTTGCTGCCGACCCATTGCTGAACTCGCCCGACCCGTACCCGCTTTTCAGTTGGCTGATTTCGGTTTTCCCAATTCAATTCCTCAGCATTTGGACGACCATTCTATATGTTTTTCTGAATTCGGTCTATTCATTCGCGCTGTTCGGAATAGCAGACAGAATCGCTCCATTGTATGGAAACCGAACTCACCTTTTTTCCTTTACCGCATTATTTCTTTTCCTCCACTCAGCTCCAATTTGGGGAACGTATTTTCAACTGGTGTTTGATGTGGACCTGCGCTGGATGTGGGACAGCGGCATTGCCGAGCAGGGCGTATTGCGCGGTTACCTGCAGCCCAGCGTGTTCGGGGTTTTTCTGCTTCTCAGCCTTTATTTTGCTGCGCGAATAAATTACGCTGCCGCCATTCTTTGCGTAGTGCCAGCAGCCACCATCCATGCCAGTTACCTTTTTCTGGGTGGGATACTCACCGTCCTGTTTCTCTTCCGGTCCAACTTCGGGAAGAAGGACTTGCTTGCGGCAGCTGTTCTTCTGTTGCTGGTTCTCCCCTACTCGTACTACATTTTTCATCATTTCCTCCAACTGGATGAAGGCCTGAAAACCTCGATAAATGATGCGGTGATGGCAGGGTTTGACCAGAACATTCACATCAACCCGAGCAATTGGGCCGGGCCGAAATTCTACGCGCAACTGATCATCATGCTTGCTGGCGTGGCCCTGCTTTGGAAAACACAGCTCCGCCCTATTATTATCGGAATCATCACCATTGGGACCTTGCTCACCGCACTTGCTTACGTTCTGAATAACGCCACGTTGATGAGCCTCAACCCATGGCGCGTTTCCATCCTAGTAATGCCGATTGCTTCCATTGCGCTGCTCGCCAAAATAGTCAGCAATGGTGTTTGGCACACTATACGTCCACACATCTTGAGTATCATCCACATCATGGCCATCGCACTTATTTTCTACCGCATTTTCGGCAATGGTTCTGCGGATTTCCTTAACAGATGGAAACTGATTCAAATTGCAGCATTTGTGTTTATTCTGATCTCGGCAGGTTTCATTTTCAAGAATGAAATGCTGAACAGGCTGCTTCATCCATGCATCATCCTTCTGCTCATCGGTGTGGGGATAACTGACCGGTATGCTGATGGCATTTCAAAGTCGAGCACGGAGCAGTTTAAAGTAATTGCGGCCATTGAAAAAAATGAAGAGCCGAATACCATTTACATCATTCCTCCCGAATGGACATCGTTTAGGATGAATGCGCAAAAAGCCGTTTTTGTGGACGGGAATCTGGTTTACGGCCCCGCGCTGCCAAGGTTGATAGAGCGTTTGAAATTGGTTTCTGATGTCTCGAACAGTGGTGGTCACCTCCGCATTCTAGAAGCAATTCCCTCTGATGTCCGCGTAAAATTGATAACGGCCGACCCCGCCCGTTTTGGGAAAAATGTGGAACGAATAACGGATTCATACACATGCGTTACGCTTCGCTGAAGAAGCTGAGTACGAACAACTTCGCAGCATTGCGCCAGACCTTCAAGGTTTTCAAAACCTTGAAGGTCTTTTTACCCATGATGGGTTCTTAAACTAAAACCATCAGCGAATAAACTATTTTTGGCTACAATGCCGTTCCAAAAACCAATCCGCATAATTCGTGCAGGGCAGCCGTTCTCCGATTGGCTAAAACTACTGTGGCAAAGGCGCGAAACACTCTGGTCCTTTGTGCGGAAAGACCTGAAAGTCCAGTACCAGAAACCGGTCTTCGGGCTGCTCTGGTCGGTTTTTCAGCCACTTGTTTATTTCGCGGTCATACTCAGCGCTGTCCGCTTTTCGGCAAGAGCCACTTCGGAAACAGGAATGCCTTTTGAGCTTTATCTGCTGTGCGGATTGGCCATCTGGAACTTCACCACTTCGGTCATTCTGGGGTCAATGAACAGTATGCAATCGAATGCGGGTCTCGTTACCAAAGCATCGTTCCCGAGGTTTTATCTGATCCTTTCTCCATTGATCAAAAGCCTGTTCGATCTTGGAATCGTTCTCATAATCGTATTCGCTGCTGCCTTGTGGATGGAGGCGGAAATATCCGTTCTTCTTCCTATTTACCTAGCGGTTTCGCTTTTGCTGATTCTTCCTGTTTCACTGGGATTGGCGTGCATTTCAGTCTCGCTCGTGGTTTGGAACCGCCACTTCCGTCATGCCATTCCCATCCTGCTTTACGCAATGCTATTTGTGCTGCCCATCTTTTATTCCATGGATGAAATTTCAAACGAATGGCTTCAGATCGCTTACGGTTTCAACCCGATCGCTGGCGCGATGGATGTGCTGCGGAGCGGTTTCCATTCCTCCGATCTGAGTTTGAACCTGCTGCTTTTCTGGGACATTTCATCAACCATTCTTGCGGTGATCGGAATCGGGTTTTTCAGAAGAACGGAACAGACCCTGGCTGACGAATTATGACAGCAATTGAAGTCATATCGCTTTCCAAATCCTATCGCCTCAAAGGCAATGGAAAAGAGAATTTTGAGGCTTTGAAGAACGTTTCCTTTTCAATCGATGAAGGAGAATCCGTAGGAATAATTGGCCGCAACGGTGCAGGGAAAAGCACGCTTCTGAAACTGCTGTCGGATGTTACTTTTCCCACTTCGGGCGAAGCGAGAATTGCAGGTTCATTCTCCAGCCTGTTGGAGGTCGGGACGGGATTTCACCCTGACCTAAGCGGGCGCGACAACATCTTTCTCAATGCTTCCATCATCGGAATTCCAAAAAAGGAAGTGAACCATGAACTGGACAGCATCATTGCTTTTTCGGGCGTTGGAAAATTCATAGAAGAACCGCTCCGCACCTTCTCCAGCGGCATGAAACTGCGCTTGGCGTTCTCGGTATTGGCACATCTGAAAACGGACATCATTGCCTTGGACGAAGTGCTTGCCGTGGGCGATTCGATGTTCCAGATCAAGTGCATGGAGCGCATTTTCGACTTCAAAAAACAAGGCCGGACCATTCTTTTTGTATCGCATAATCTGAGTGCGGTAAAAAAACTCTGCGAACGGACGTTGGTGATTGAAAGCGGAGAAATTGTGTTTGATGGAAAGACGGAAGAAGCAATCAGGTTTTACTTGAGCAAGCAGCGAAACTCAGTTTCGGACAGCTCCCGATTTCTAAAAACAATTGAAATTTCGACCTCCCCCAACCCCTCCCAAGCCTCCCCCAACCCCTCCAAAGGAGGGGGGACTCCCGCTGATTTAACTTCATCAAATCAAGTTTGTATTTCCCTTGAAATTGAAAATATCCCCGAAGATTCAGAACTGGACTTTGGAATCAACATCTCGGACACGAACGGCAACCGACTGTACCATTTCAGCAATCGGTTTATCGGCAAAACCCTTATTCCTCAAAGCGGAGCATTGAAATTGCAACTCGATTTCAAACACGCGTTGAAACCTGGCAACTATCCTATCTCCATCTATTTGGGACAGAACCATGAAGAACTGGCTTGGCTGGAAAATGCTGCTGAATTGCTCATTCCGCCTTACAATCCGCACGGGTTCCACAACCCGGAGGCCATTCAGAGTGCGGTCATTACGGATTTCACTATCACTTCTTTGTGATGGAAACGCCCGTCCTCCTTTTAGCATATAACCGTCCGACACAGACAGAACAAGTCCTGCAGCGGCTGAAAGAGTGTGGCGTTACGACCGTATTTGTTTCTGCCGATGGGCCGAAAAATGCTTCTGACAGAATCAGTACTGACGAAGTAAAATCGCTTATCAACCGCTATGGTTCCATCATAGCCGATTCGCGGTTCTCAGACAGGAATCAAGGTTGTAAGAAAGCAGTTATTGAAGGAATCAATTGGTTTTTCGATAATGTTGATGAAGGAATCATTCTGGAGGATGACTGCCTGCCGTCCGAGTACTTTTTTCCGTTCATGAACGATATGCTCAACCGCTATCGCGAAGCAGAAAAAATATGGATGATAAGCGGCAACAATCTGCTGGGAACCTGGGAATCTGAAGGCGGGCATTTCTTCTCGCGCATCGGCCACATCTGGGGCTGGGCAACATGGAAAGACAGTTGGGATGATTTCCGTCCGGAATTGCCGTACATCCAATCTTTTATTGATGACAACGGGTTTGAAAAAGCATTTGGCCCGACAAAATTGGCCGAGAGCCGAAAGCAACTGACCCTGCAATCCAAACGGGGGGAAATTGATACGTGGGATTATCAATGGATGGCGCAAATCCTCACCGAAAACGGGCTGGCGGTCATCCCTTCCCAAAACCTGGTTGAGAACATTGGTTTTACTGAAGAAGGAACAAATTTGACTGAAAAGCCGAATTGGATTACTAACGAAATTACACAGGCTGCGAAACAGACTGACCTGTCCTATCCATCTATTGCGAACTCAATAGATGGCGGTTCCCCCTTTGCAAAGGGGGTGTCGAGGAACGAGACGGGGGATTTTGCACGGTTTAACAACAAAGAATCTTTCCAAACCGACCGCGAATATGAGATGGAATTGGAATTGTGCAAAAGGTCAAATACAATCGCCAACAGATCCGCTTTTCATTTTTCAGAACTTGGAAAAGCCGCTGACAGAAAACTGAAGCTCGTTCTAATAAACTCTACGGATGTTGGTGGTGGTGCAGAAAAATTGACTTTTGAACTCCATCAGGAACTTCTAGGTCGCGGATATGATTCGACTTTGCTTGTTCAACACAAAAAGTCGGATTTAAATTCCACCCTTGAATTGACCAGTAATCCGCTGGAACAAATCCGACAGTTGAGACCAGATGTGCTGCACGTGCACAACCTCCACGGAACAACCTTGAAACTGAATGAGGTTGCAGATCTTTCTCAAGAAATCCCAATCCTATTCACTTTGCACGATTCTTGGTTAACTACCGGAAGTAAAAATCATCCATTTGAATTAGAAAGCGCTGCTCTTTCGTTCCTCGAAATGAGAGAATGGAAGAACGAATTGGAACAGCGACAAGCAGCAGTTCTGAGCTCAACCATTCGTTTTACGGTCCCAAGCCAATGGCTGCGCGAACGGTTTTTCGATGCACACAGGATCAAAGCCTATTCTGTCCCGAATGGAATAAAAAAGACCGCTCCTTCAGCCGTTGACATTCCCTCCAATCGGTACATTCTTTTCGTGGCAAACAATGCTATAAACAACCCATACAAGGATTTCAGAACATTGAAAAAGGCGTGGGCCAAAGCGAATAAAAGCCTCGAAAAGAATGGCGTTGATCTGGTCTGCGCAAGTGG
>Ga0316208_1003457_pt1 | contig 11382 bp, 13 predicted proteins | sample 3monopyrite_MG_FD_204944 | JGI IMG/M metagenome (GOLD analysis project Ga0316208, IMG submission 204944) | Microbial mat bacterial communities from mineral coupon in-situ incubated in ocean water Damariscotta River, Maine, United States -... | ecosystem: Environmental > Aquatic > Marine >... | reverse complement strand
GTTTTCGTGCCAAGGCGTCTAAGGCTAAACAGGCCCAGAGTCGACTGAAGACTCTGGCCAGAATGGAAGTGATTGCCCAAGCGCACGTGGATTCACCGTTTGGCTTTTCATTTCGCCAACCTGAAAAACTACCGCACCCCCTGTTGCAACTGGAGAAGCTCTCTATCGGTTATGCCGGAAATGTGTTGTTAAACGAGATAAAGCTGAGCATTTCGCCGGGTGACAGAATAGGACTGCTCGGCGCCAATGGCGCTGGCAAATCAACCTTGATAAAGCTGCTGGCCGGGGAACTCACGCCACTGGCCGGTGAGCTGATTCAAGCCAAGGATCTCTCTATCGGATATTTTGCCCAGCATCAACTTGAACAGTTGATACTGGATGAAACGCCAGCCCAACACATGCAACGGCTTGCCTCAAACGAGGCCGAACAAGTCTTGCGCAATTACCTCGGTGGTTTCGGGTTTACAGGCGACAGGATAAACGAAAAAGTTAAGATCTTTTCCGGTGGCGAAAAGGCAAGATTGGTGCTGGCCATACTGGCCTGGCAGCGGCCCAATTTATTATTGCTCGATGAACCCACCAATCATCTCGATATCGAAATGCGCCATGCTCTGAGTATGGCCTTGCAGGATTACAACGGTGCCATGGTGATTGTTTCTCATGACCGTCATATGCTGCGCAGTGTCTGCGATGAATTCCTGCTGGTGGCCGACGGGCAAGTGCAAACTTTCGATGGTGACCTGGAAGATTATCATCTGCGCTTAAACAAACGTCTGGACACTGAAAGTGCTAATAATGCCGACATAAAAACCAATTCGGCCCAGTCCAAAAAACAGAAGCGGCAGCAGGAAGCAGAAAAACGCCAACGGCTGCAGCCGCTGCAGAAAAAACTAAACACACTCGAAAACACGCTGGAAAGACTTAATAATGAACTGGACGAAATTGAAAGTGCATTGGCAGAACCCGCTCTCTATCAGGCAGAAGCCAAAGAAAAATTGACACCTTTACTGACCAGACAGCGCGAACTGAAAATCAAGCACAACGAGATCGAAGAAAAGTGGCTTATACTTGGCGAAGAATTGCAGTTAGCGGAAGAGAATGAATCATAGGGACCCAAACATAGAAACCCAAACATAGGAACCAGAGCCCTTTGTTAGCTGTTATTATAAACCAACACTATGATAATCCCCCATACAGAAATCGCCGCCGATACCCTGCATACACTCATCGAAGAGTTTGTTACTCGAGACGGTACTGACTACGGCGAACATGAGGTATCCACCGCACGGAAAGTCCAACAAGTCATGGCGCAGCTTGAGCGTAAAGAAATATACATCATCTACAGTGAGCTGCACGAAACCTGCACACTTCAAACAAAAGAGACCGTAAGTAATGACAAAGGGCACTGACCGCTTAAGCTCGACCCCTTAAGCTCAACAAAACGGTATCCAGACATAAACTATCCGTGCAATACTTTTTCCAGTTTATCCAGCGCAGCCATATGTTTTTGTTTTGGCATTTTGTTAATATTCTGCAGTTTCCACTGTATCGCTGGCAATGCTTCAACTTCAGCCCTATTAAACAATCCCCAATCGGGTTCGCCGCGCTTGAATGACAATAAAAATTGTTTCTGCTCTTCTGTCATCAAGTCATGTACATCATGCACCAGCCTTTCTCTCACTGCCTCAAGCGTTTCCAGACTGGCTTCATGTAATGTCATCCCCAAAAACTGCTGCTCATAGGCCGCACGCAGGCCCTGAAAATGCGGTTGTAATATTTCGGCGATTGGCCTGTTACCACATAGTAAATAAACCAAAAATGCTTCATGTAGGGCTATGCTCATACCCTCATGCTCATATAATTCTTTTACATCAAAAAAATCCCGGGGATGTTGTCTGTCCAACGCCGCACATAATTTACCCGCATACAAATCTTCAAAACTCAACACAGCCATTCGTACATATCCAAAAACCTGTTCGACCTGTTTCTGGACCTCTTGCTCGACAGGCGGGTTTATCGTCCCGCGCATCACCGGCGATGTCTCAATAATGACCTCCTCACCTGCAAGCTGCACAAGTAATTTATAATCAACACCGGATTTCGTTTGTTGGGGACGCACACGCACACCACGCAGTTGCTGCTCTATCCGATGACCTATCCTCTCCATGGCGGCCTGTATATTGACCAAAGCCTCATTGCGCGGCTCAGCTGGCAGATAGGTCAAATCAATATCCACCGATAGACGTGGCATATCCCGCACAAAAAGATTAATGGCTGTACCACCTTTCAAGGCAAAGACAGTTTCCTGCGCGACCTGTGGCAATACGCGCATCAACAACTGTACGCGCCCGTAATAAGGATTATCCGGCGTTAACATGAAACGCCTCCGGCACCGTGATCAAATACGACATATCCAGCTTGCCGCCCTGTACGACACTGCGTTTACCGCTGCCCAAATCCAACTGCCCGGCATCCACTTTAGTGAGCCAAGGGTGTTGATAGTAATCTGCTAAAAATAAAAACAGTCGCCTGGCCTTGATGTGCGTACAAGACTGTAATAAATCCATCACCCGGCCGGGTCGTAAAGTCGTCAAACCCATCATCATTTCCGCTGCATGGGTAAATGAAAATTCATCACGCACATCCGCCAGGATCTCCAACATCGCCCGCTCCGGTTCAGAAAGCATCAACGGCCATTTTTTGATGGGACTTGTCCACGACTTGAGTCCTGCGGACTGAGCATCCTCTGCAAATAACCGTCGGGCATGAAAGACCAACACCGCATCCAACAGCTGACCCTTGACCCAACCCGGCACGGCACCCCGGCCATAAAGATGAACATGTCTCTCGCCCCCCAGCGGCAAATAATGAGCATGGCCTTGCAGGTACAAAGCGGACTCCCCACCCACATGCCAACGATTCAGCGAAACATTTTGCCAGGAGGCCACCAAACCCTGCCAACTCACTTCCGTAGCTGGTCTGCAATAAGCGCCGGGGCCACAAGCTGACAGCCAGCCATTATTGACGTATTTATAGATAAGCTGCCGGGAATACCCTTGTTTCTGTAACCACTGACTAGACACCACTGCCCCATCGGGCAGCAATGCTTGTAAAAGGTTTAATTTATCTTTTTTTTGTAAACTCATGGTTTACTATATACGGCAATATTAAACTTTTTTCCAGTTTTTAGTTTATTAATTCTTAAAATAGTAAACCTCAGGTTTACTATTTTAACCTGAAGCCAGTCTCTACAGGACTCCATAAAGCATATATAACTGTTTTTTATATGATTTATTTCCTAAGCTGCACCGTAAACCGCTATTAGCAGTTTGAGCCTCATTCATTGCAGACAACAGCGTTTATACTTCCTACCGCTGCCACAGGGACAGGGATCATTGCGGCCCACCCGAGGTTCACTGCGTTGAATCGGTATGGCGGAAGACGAAAATTCCTCTCGCCGCGCCAACCAGTAGGCATGAATCTCCCGCACATTTGGGGTAATAGCCTGCTGGATGTTTTCGACTTCGTCAGCATTAAAATCGTGCCCCCGCCAATCGGTTTTACTGGTAAAGGACAGAATAGGCGTGAGCAGAATCGTCATTGCCTGCCCACCCGCGCCCCACTGGGCAGCCGCCAACGCCACACCCTGCGCATAACCTTCACACCATTCATCGACGATGGTGGAGATCTTACCCCTGACATTACTTTCCAGAAAAACCGGCTCGCAATCACCCCACACCACCGGCAACCATTGCGAGGGTGGAATCATCACCGGGCCGCTGACAATCGCAGTGAACAAACCATCAAGTTCCGAGATATCCAGCACACCCTCATCCTTGCCTACGATGTCGGCATCCTCATCAATGCGATCAAGCAGGAACGCATCAAGCCTTTCCATTTCCTCATCACTTAGCAAGCTGAACATATCCTGCCTTTTCAATGACATCCTTTTTTCCAATCTTAATGACTAAACCGTGGTCTGTAAAAAGGGCCTGCCCTCAATAAACTAATCAGGCAACCTTAATTCTAACCACCTTCATATAATCAAACACCAAACCCGCAACAATCTTAGTATCAGGGTAATAGGTCAGATTGACACGCTGGCCTTTCAAGTTCTTATACTGCTTTTTACGATTAAATTTGAACGGTACCTCGCAACCCTCGATCATGATCGAATTCGAAATCCACTCTCCCCTGGTTTGCTGAACATGCGACACCACCTTAGCCACATCTGTATGAGTAAGCTGCGAGTGCTTTGCTGTCAGTTTTTCAGGGCTTGATTTCATAAGGTGTGATAATGATAATTCAAAAATAGAAACAACGCCTGGTTTCAGTCCTCAGTATTAATAGAAACAGCTAGTGAAGTGTAAAAGCTCTTTTGCTAAATCTCAGATTATTGGGCAGCTCAAGTCAAACATTTCCCAAGAACAAACCGAACAATTCGAGTCTGGCTCCATTGATTCTAACTTTCAATTAACTCAATCGCACCAGTGGATCCTGTCGATAATACTGCCGCAGTTGATCATAAATTGCGGCGTAGTGCTTCTGAAGCACATCAGGCCGCTCAAAAAACACTTCACTCCATACCGCAAAGAATTCTGCCGGTGAAGTCGCCGCATAGCAATCAATGTCGATGTGTTTTCCACCACTGCATTTGTGTTGAAAATCATCAAACCCGGCACTGAAGACCTCAGCCCATGCCGCCGAAACCATCCCGGAGTGCAACGGTGGAAAACCATTGGCTTGCCCGTTTTGCATATCAAGTTTGTGAGCAAACTCATGGATCACCAGATTATGACCATCAATGATACCGGCATTTTCAGTGGCATCCCAGGCCAACACCATCGGTCCACGCTGCCAGGACTCACCCGATAAATCAGATACCACGGAATGCTGCACACCATATTCATCCGTAAAAGCACGCCTTGGCGCAAACCCGGCCGGATAAACAATCACCGAAACCCAACCACCATATCCCCCAAGCCCCAGGTTTAACACCGGCAAACAGGCTTGCAGGGCAATAATTAATCTCATCGGCTGGGTGACTACAAGACCCTGGGCGCCTTCATACACCTTGTGATGCAAAAGCAAAATAGCCAATTCCTGCAACCTTTGCTTTTCACTCGCCGTTAACCCAATCAGCAAAGGCAGCACGGCAAACGCCTCAGCTCACTGTAAAGGCGTAATCGTAGAGCGGTTGATGATTCGACGGTTTAACCAGTTACGGATAATTTGAAACATTCATTGCCTGCAGTTATTTTTCACTTTCTCATTTGAAAATGGAGACTCTACAGACAAGAATATATAACCACAATCTACATTTAAACATTGATGCCTTTGTGTTCCATCCCTCTTTTCATCAAAAGATGTTCTTGCACCACATTTCCCACACGTCATAGGTTGCTCACTTAAAATATAACCATCTAAAAAACCACTATTAATATGGTTTGTTTTAATCATGATTAGCATTTCTCTGAAAAATATTCTCGCGATGATACTTCAGCGCGACCTCGTCGGGCCTGAAACGATTAGGCAGCGTCAAGGCGCGACCTGCAATATTGAAAAGGGGTTGCGCATACTGGTTATCAACAACCTCGTCTAAGAGTGTTTTGGATAGGATCACACGGCACTGTTCATCGAATGTCATCAGGCCCTGATCAAAGGCGCGGTCATATAGAGGATTCAGTGCAATACCGTTGGCGGGGTCGGCACGGCGTTTCTCATCGACACTCCATGGAATAATGTGACTGGCGATAATCAATTCCGGGAGCCTCAAACCGCTCAAGGCGCATCGGTTACCATAACTCACTAGCACACTCTTTCTGAAAAATGATTGTACGCGGCGGACACGCACTTCCCGTATTGATTCGGTCAGCCCATCCGGCATGGGTCGCTGGCTTGGTTCTAATTCAGGTTCGGGCTGTTCTTTGACGATGAGGCGTTGGTAGTACTCCTCTGCCGCATCCGCGATTGCTGTTGAGTCTGCCTGAAAGGCGACCCAAAGCTCCCTGTCGGAACGGCTAACGTTACCTAGTCCCTTCTGTTTTATAGCAGGATCAAGACTCGCGAAGTTACATGCCTTCATCGCAACGGCAGATGGTGTGCGCTCAATGGCCGTGGCAACCTCAATAACATCGGGGTTTGATTGATGGAGTTGGCCGAAAGGTAACTGGCAGTATAACCGTAAGGCCAAGAGCTGTTCTTTATGGATCCATTCGTGTCGGGGCATGAGAGTTATTTTCTATTTAAGAATTTTTCAATCATTACTAAACCGTAATCTGCCCTTGCTATTCGGTTAACATTGTGGCCCTGTAGCTAGGCTAAAGCAGCGGGCTAATTCTTCACCACCAGGTAAATTAATTGCAGGTGATCCTTCATCTGTAAATTTAAATTGTTCCGGGACTTGTGGGCAAATCAATTTAAAATCGCACTAATTGAAAGCGTGAATTTGATCTGCACGCTGCTGGGCACTGGTTTTACTTGCCTGCTGTTTTGATGGTGGCCCCATGGGGCCGCAATGCTCCCTCCATTGAGGTTAAAATAGTAGCACTAAATCAGAGGGATAGGAATTAAAGGTGTCAGGTACCTTTTTGGTCTAAATGCTCGGCGTGGCGGGCTCTAACGGTGATTTTTCATGGATGGTCTGGCACTCCAGGCAACGCTTGGCTATCAGGTGGGCCTGCAGGCGGGTAAGTGGAATCGTAGCATCGCAATCGGTGCAGACACCGTAGTTGCCTTCGGCGATGCGGATCAAGGCGGCATCGATATCGCGGATTTCTTCGACGTGGCGATCAATATTAGCCAGGTTGAGATCAACCAGCAAGTCGGCGACCGAGCGTTCTTCCAAATCATTCACCTGTCCGGCCAGGTCGATAAACTGCTGATCATCTGAGGCTAACATTTCCTGACGCAGTTCCTCGCGTAAGGCATAAAAGCGCTCTTTGAGTTGCTGATGAAATTTTGCACTTTGCTCTGTGGTCAGTTTGGCTGGCATGGCGTTCCCCTTGAACATAAATACGAATACAGCTTGTCATTTAATATTACTTGTTTAGAGGAAAGAGTAAAGATAAACCTTAAAAAAGGTGGCGGTATCCTTTTCCCATTGATCATGATAATTAAAAACCGTAGTCTGTCCCTAATAATTTCTTTTAACTTGGCGGAATTAACGACATGGAATTTATTCAAAAATTCATAGCGGCCATCGGTTATGAACAAGTGCTCTCCAGCCTTCTGAGAATTTCTTTCATTTTAATTGCCGTGTGGATAGCGCTTTGGGCGATTAAACGCATGCTGCGAAAAATGGAGCAGACCTTAATTGACAAAGCCAGGCAAAGCAGTGAAATGCCTGGCGAGTCGGCCAAGCGTGCAGAGACACTCACCCGTCTCCTGCGTCAAGCTGTTGTCATTATTACCTGGGTGGTCACGGCCCTGATAATTTTACGTGAGCTGGGACTTGATATCACGCCGGTATTAGCCAGTGCAGGTGTTATTGGTCTGGCGGTTGGTTTTGGTGCCCAAAATCTTGTCCGTGATGTGATATCCGGTTTTTTCTTTATCCTAGAAAATCAGGTGCGCGTCGGTGATGTCGCCGTTATCAATGACACTGGTGGTCTAGTTGAAGCCATCAATTTCCGCACCATTGTCCTGAGAGATTTATCCGGTACGGTTCATGTCTTTCCCAATGGGACGATTACGACACTGGCCAACCTCACCCATGAATGGTCGGCGTATGTATTTGATATTGGTATTGCCTATAAAGAAGATGTTGATAAGGTCATTGCCCTGATGCATGAGGTGGGCAAGGCGTTACGTGACGATGAAAAATTTGGCCCATTGATGGTCAGTGATATTGAGGTATTCGGCGTCGATAATTTTGCAGATTCTGCGGTCATGATAAAAGGCCGTCTACGCACAAAACCCATCAAGCAATGGGATGTTGGCCGCGAATTTCTCAGACGCATTAAACAGGCATTTGATCGTGAGGGCATTGAAATACCCTTCCCCCACCGCTCGATTTATTTTGGCGAGGCAAGTAAACCTATCGTTGCACAATTACTTAATGATTAGAATGAAAATTCAGACATTAAAATTGCTTAGATCTACATTTTTTTCAATCCATTGAACACGTTCAATTAATAGCAACAAATCGGCTTTGGACTTACAATGATAAATGAACGCATACTGCAATTAGGGGTGCACCACCCCGATAATTACTCACTGCGTCATAACCTTCACTTCTTACTTCGGTTATTAATGGAGGGTTTACAAAAACTGTGCCTCGAATATTACACAGAGGCTTTTCTGACTTTTAATAAGAAAATAAAGAATGCACTCATGAAGACCTTGTTGAGACTGATACATATTTCATTGGCAATTAGTGGTCACATCATCTGGCTGGGACTGGTATCCAGCCGGATTTTACGCCCTTCTATCAGCCCCGCTCACCGCTTGTCGCAGATGCTGGAGAAATTGGGAACAACATTCGTCAAGCTGGGGCAAAACCTAAGTCTACGCCAGGACATTCTACCCGATGACTATGTGGAGGCCCTGCAAAGCTTGCAAGACCACGTAAAAGCTTTCGACAGCAAAGTGGCTCGTATTGAAATCGAGCAGGCACTGGGTGACTCCATCGAAAACCTGTTCACTGAGTTTGATGATACGCCCCTGGCAGCGGCATCCATCGCGCAAGTCCACAAAGCAAAACTACCCGATGGACGTCAGGTCATCGTAAAAGTAAGACGCCCGGGGCTACTGGATCAGGTATCACAGGATATTCGTCTGCTCAAACTAGTGCTGCGAGCCGTCTTAGCAATCGTACCTCAGCTACAGCAATATTCTCTACTGGAGATTGTGCGTGAAAGCGGCCTTAGCCTTGGGAAGGAAATGGATTTTCGTCAGGAAATGCGCAACATTCAACGCTTTCGCGAAGCCTTCAAAGACTCATCAACCATTCATATCCCCGCGGCTATACCGGAACTTTGCACTGCATCAGTCATGGTTCAGGAAATGAGTGGAGGCCGTTTGGTAAACGATCCCTCTTTACATGTAGACGGACCAGAGCTAGCCATCAATTTTTCCGATGCCTATCTCCAGCAATTTTTTGTCATGGGCTGCATTCACGCCGACCCCCACCCCGGCAATCTCTTCATCATGGACAATGGCAAAATCTGTTTCCATGATTTCGGCATGATCGGGCTCATCGATATTACAACACGGCGAAAACTGGCCGGCTTTTTCCTGGCACTGACCAACCAGGACAGCGAATGGTTACTCGATACTTATCTGGATCTGGGGCTTCTTGGTGCAGAGGTGGACCGACAACAGATACAAAGAGGGATGGCCGAACTTATACAGGAATATGCCACCGTTCCATTAAAGGAATGGTCGCTGGCAACAGCCTTACTGAGTGCCGCCCGCATGGGCTGGGGTTTCCAGCTACGCATGCCCTACCATTTACTTGTAATTATACGCGCCTTGTTAGTTATGGAATCCACCCTTCGCAGCCTCGATCCACAATTCAACATGATGGCTTACTGGAAAACAAAGGGATCAACATTAATGACAACCGCACTCAAAGAACAGGAAGGCGGTAAGAGCTCTGCACGGCTCAAATACGAAGCGGCAGTACTTGCCCAGGAATTACCCGGGACTATTGCCCGGATACTCAAGAACTCGCGGACAGGTAAGTTTGAAATACCATTGCACCACCATGGATTGCAGGACTTCGAAAACCATCTCGATCGCAGCAGCAACAGAATTTCCCTGGCACTGGTCGCACTGGGGCTCTATATTGCCTCATCATTGCTGGCACAAAGTGAATTAAAACCGTTAATCGCTGGCATACCATTGATCGCGCTTGGTGGTTACACACTGGCTTTATGGGTCAGCTTTCGTTTATTACGTGGCATCTCACGTTCAGGACGTGTATAAATTAAAGGCCACTATAACCGAAACAGTTAAGTCTTTTTTCAGCACATAACCAGCGGAACAAGGAGAAAACAATGACAAACCGACTTTATGATATCGATGATATTGTTGAAAGCTTAAAGCAACAGAAAGATGAAATAAAACTTCAGATCCATTTGGCTAGAGCCGAAGCGCGAGACGAATGGCCCGAACTTGAAAAGAAATTTGATGACTTCAAAATCAAGGCAGACTCTCTACGTAAAGAAGCAGGCGAAGCAACAGGTGACGTTACAGAAGCCGCAAAACTCGTTGGCGAGGAAATCAAGCACGGATTTGATCGTATGCTAGAACTGATTAAACAAAAGTAATCATGCTCTATCCCACCGCTACCGCAGCGATAACTGCCGCATAAAGAAAAAGCCCAAATCAATACATCTGCTCTTGCTGTAATCTCTAAGGTACCAGGTAGCTTTTAATTGAGACCCGGCCCTATCCCTGTAATCTCAGGCTCGGGAGATGAATTGTTTATTGGTGGTATTAATCTTAATCACCTCACTCGTATTCAGGTACTCAGGCACCTGAACCTCCAGCCCTGTCGTTAGGATGGCGGGCTTGGTGCGCGCACTCGCGCTTGCACCCTTTATACCCGGTGCGGTTTCGGTGATTTCCAGATTAACGGTTTTGGGCAGTTCAATGCTAATCACCACTTCATCTAACAGCAGTGCTGTGATGCCCTCAAGCCCGTCCGTTAAATACAGTTCCATGCCATCAAGGTCTTCAGCTTTCACCGAGTACTGGTTATAGTCTTCTGCATTCATGAACACGTATTCATCGTCATTGTTATAGGAATACTGTACCTGCACACGCTCGCAGTCACTGGCCTTTAAAAAGTCATCACCCTTAAAAGACTCGTCCAGCTTTCTTTTGGTTTTTAGATTGTTAAAGCGGATCTTATATAACGTCGAAGCTCCGCGGGATGATGGGCTTTTGCAATCAACATTCTTTACGGCATGCGGCACGTCGTCTATATCAACAACCATACCTCGTTTTAATTCATTTGCTTTTGGCACCACCATTCTCCCATTTTAAGTTTGCTAACCACTTGTTCTATTTTTTTCGCTAGATTTCGTCCGGCATTGTATTTCACTAAGTGCCCCCAGTGCGGAACAGAAGTTCAACCTGACCCTGTGTTTTTTGAGAAGGCATGTACATGCAAAGAATTGCGGTCTGTACAGGCCCAACTGAACCCAGCCTCTCCATGAATCTTTAGCAGGGCCAGCGACATCTTCTTAACACATTGATTAATATCTATATTTATACAAATACTTTCTTTGTTTATAGTTGAAATTGCACTATAATTGTTTGCATGAGCACTAAATCACTATCACAATCAAACCGTTATTTAAAAAATAAAACAAGTGCAAAAAAACTGCTGGCACGAAGTATTGCCAGCTCAACAGCTATCGAAACGGGTGA
>Ga0316208_1003455_pt1 | contig 11394 bp, 7 predicted proteins | sample 3monopyrite_MG_FD_204944 | JGI IMG/M metagenome (GOLD analysis project Ga0316208, IMG submission 204944) | Microbial mat bacterial communities from mineral coupon in-situ incubated in ocean water Damariscotta River, Maine, United States -... | ecosystem: Environmental > Aquatic > Marine > Coastal... | reverse complement strand
ATCGGTGTCAGCTTGGTGGCGTCCTTCGAACTGGCCATCGTGGCGCGGGCTTTCCGTCGAGAGTGAGTATCGAGGCTTCTGAAACCGGAAGATCCGCGAATCGTCTCTGTCCAGCCGGCGGATTTCCACTCAACCGGTTTCTGATGCACGTCCGGCGGCATTTAACCCCGGAAATTCGTTGTCAAAAGCGACGTTGACCCCATTTTCGAAACTGACCTATAAATCGCCGCCGCTGACACATGGCCAACGGATTGGATCATGCGCGGGCACCGCCTGCTGAATCTTGAATTGGAGTTATGCGATGAGTGAAGGGAATCACGTCGCTCGAGACGCCGCCCCGGAAGAGGCCTCGAAGACCGACACGGCTCAGACACCTCGTGCTGGATCGACCGCGTTTCAGACGAAGAAAGCCCTGATGATCTCTGCCGGCACAGCCGTCTGTGTGCTCGTCGCAGGTCTGGCTTTTCAGGCGTTTACTTCGTCCAGTTCGGGAACGGCCGCTGAACGTCCGGCTCCGGGGCGAACTCAGGTCGGACCGCAGCAGCAACAGGGTTCGTCGGCCGCCGTAATCACGCGCGACGGTCGCAGCATCAAGATTCCTCTGAAGGATCTTTACGAGCGATGTGCCATGCGGGTCGGCAACGAAGTGCTTGACAGCATGATCAACCGAGCGGTGATTCAGCTGGCATGTGAAGGCGCCGGTGTCGTGGTGACTCAGGCTGAAGTCGAAGGCGAAATTACTCGCATCGCCAAACAGTTCAACATTCCAGTGGCGACGTGGCTGCAGATGCTGCAAAGCGAACGCAACATCACGCCCGAGCAATACAGCACCGACGTCATCTGGCCGATGCTGGCTCTGAAGAAGCTCGCTGGCGACAAGGCCCAGGTGACTGAAGAAGACATGCACAAAGCATTCGTCCGAAACTTTGGCCCACGCGTCGAGTGCAAAATGATCATGCTCGACAACCATCGTCGAGCGAACGACGTCTGGCAAAAAGCATCGTTGAACCCGCAGGACTTCGATCGGCTTGCCCGCGAACATTCGATCGACCCGAACAGCCGCGCGATGAACGGAGCCATTCCGCCGATCGCTCGTTATTCGGGTGAGCCCAAGATCGAACAAGCCGCATTCAGTTTGAAGCCGGGCGAAATCTCCGGAATCATCCAGAAGGGCCACAGCGGCTACTTCATTCTGAAATGCGTCGGATATACCGAGCAAATCGTGCAAAGCATCGACGAAGTTCGCGAGCAACTGCACACCGACCTGATCGAGGAAAAAGTTCAGGAAGGCGTCGCCCAGATGTTTGAGAATCTGAAGAAGACCTCAACCGTCAACAACTTCTGGAACCACACGCGGACCGGCAACATCAGTCAGGTGGACGGTCAGGTCCAACCGGGCTTCAACAACGTTCGTCCTGCCGCAGCCACTCGACCAGCCGCCGGAACTCGGCAGCGACGTTGATTCGTAGGGTGGGCACCGCCCACCGGCAAACCTGGATTTGGTGGGCAATGCCCACCCTACAGAAAAACGCCTCGCAGGATCGACCGGTCCTGCGAGGCGTTTTGTTTTGAGCTGCGAGGATTCATATTTTCCGTCATCCGCGCGAAGGCGGGAAACCTGCCAACAGGCAGGTCAAAGAAATCGCGACACTCGCCCGTTCACGGGCTCGACAGGGCCGTCTTCGTCGTCGACAAACTTCTCTTCCTGACCGTACAGAAATTCGAGCTTCAGCAGGTCCTTCTCGATCAGCGACTCGGCGAAGGTTGGCATGTAGCCGGTCGGTGTCAGCGACTTGCCGTTTCGGAAATTGAAAATGTCGTGTACGACCAGGTCGTTGCGGTCGGGATCGTAGCCGGCGATTTCGGAGATCTGCGTGACGACGCGTTTGCCGCCGGGCTTTCGGTCGATCTGCACGATGATGTCGATCGCCGAAGCGATCTGCCGCTGAATTGAAACGACCGGCAAGTCGACCGCCATCAGTACCAGGATTTCGAGTCGCTTCAGAACGTCAACGGTGCTGTTGGCATGGATCGTCGTCATTGATCCGTCGTGCCCCGTGTTCATCGCCTGGAGCATGTCCAGCGCTTCGGCGCCGCGGCATTCGCCGACAATGACCCGGTCAGGTCGCATCCGCAAAGCGTTCTTGACGAGGTCCCGAATGTTGTACTCGCCGACGCCCTCGACGTTGGCCTGTTTCGATTCCAGCGTGACAACGTGCTCCTGATGAAGCTGCAGTTCGGTCGTGTCTTCAATCGTGACGATGCGTTCGCGATGCGGGACGAAGCTCGACAACACGTTCAGCATGGTCGTCTTGCCTGTACCCGTTCCGCCGCTGACGAGGATGTTTTTGTGGTCGACAACGCAAGCTCGAATAAACATCGCGGCGGCGGACGTGACGGATTGTTTTTCAATCAGATCGTCCATCGTGAAGCGGTATGCCGGAAACTTTCGAATCGTCAGACACGGGCCGCGCACCGCCAGCGGCGGGATGATCGCGTTGACTCGCGAGCCGTCGGGAAGTCGAGCATCGACCAGCGGCTGACTCTTGTCGATTCGCCGACCGACACCGGCGACGATCCGTTCGATGATCGATTCGGTGACCTTGTCCGAGAGAAAACGTCGCCCCGAAAGTTCCAGCACGCCGTCACGCTCGACGTAAATCTGGTCGCTCTTCACGACCATGATCTCGGTGATGGTTGGTGCTCGAAGAAGATCCTGCAGCGGACCAAAGCCAAACACTGTGTCCTTCAGATCCTTTTTGAGTCGTCGCAGAATGATGTACCGACTGAATTCGCGATGCAGATGCGGGCGGACGAGCGGGAAGACGTCCGTGAATTTGTACTCGGTCCGTTGGATCTGCGAGCTGAGATCCGGCTGGCCGTCGAGTTCCAGTCGCTCCCGAATAAAGTGCATCAGGTTTTCGAGTTCGGCCTCGCGTTCCGGAACCAGCGTCTGCGGCACGTCGTACTCGTTCCACGTCAGTCGGGCGAGGCTGTCTAAAGTGTCGCGGTCGCTTTCCAGGATCAACTGGTTGATTGTGAGGTCGCGGAGACTCAGGCCAATCACTTCTTCCAGCAACGCGAGATTCTCTGGCCCGAAAAGGTTCAGCTCTCGGCAGACATCTTCGATATGCCGTTCAAGCAGAAGGATGCTCTCGTTGTCGCCGAGTCGGTTGGCTTCGAGTTCGTACAGGTCGAACCGTTCGAGCAATCGACGATGCACTCGCAGTTCCAGATCGGCCATGATCGAACGAAGGTGAGCTTCCAGTTCCGCTCGACTGATCGGAGCGGCCTCTTCCGATTCGAACGTCAGGGTGAACGGCCCAATCCGGACAGTCTCGCCAGCGGCAAAGCCGACGCTCTGGCCGCCCATGACTTCCGTATCGCCGACCATGCAACTGTTGATGCCGACGTTTTCGAACTGCAACTTTCCATCATCGCTGCGGATGATCGCCTGCCGCTTTGAGACCAGCGGGCTTTGCAGAGTCAGCACGTTCGCCCGGTCACGTCCGATCGAGATCTCTGTCTCGTCGGTGTCAATCTGCTGACGGCGACTGTCGTGAACTTTGTTAAACCAGATTTTCATGCCGACTTACTTAAACCACAGAGGCACAGAGATCACAGAGGCCCGCCAGAAACACACTCTGTGATCTCTGTGCCTCTGTGGTTCAAATCCGAAGATATTCCGGACACAATCCTTAATCACCTGAATCCGAAAGTCCGAGCGTTTCCATCCGACGATAGAGACTCGGGCGAGTAATTTTCAACAAGCGAGCGGCCATTGTCTTGTTGCCTTTCGCCTGTTCGAGAGCCCGCACAATCTGCTCCCGCTCAATCCGCTCCAGCAGTGGCTCCAACGCTTCGATCGGGCCATCAGTCACCGGCCCCAGACGCTGAGCATCCAACCCGGTCCGTAGTCGAAACGGCAGGTGGTCGGCGCGGATGACCGGGCCGTCCGAATTGCACAGCGCTTCGTAAATCACTTCGTCGAGTTCATCGAGATTGCCCGGCCAGTTGTACTCTTCAAACTGAGACCAGACTTCCGCCGAGAAACCCGTTGCCTGTTTCGAGCGACCATGATTCTTCTGTTCAAGAAAATGTTGAGCGAGCATCTTCAGGTCGCCCATCCGTTGCCGCAACGGAAGCAGCTCGATCTGTAGCGAAGTCACCAGATAATAAAACTCTTCCGACATTCGCTCGTCCGTGCGGGCGTCATCAAGGCCAACACGACTCGACGAAAGAAGTCGAACGTTCGACCGGAAGTCAGCACCGCGCGGAGATGCCATGAAGTCGACCAGCCGCTGTTGAACGTCGCGCGGCAAAGTGTCGACGTCGTCCAGGAACACGCAACCCGGCTGCAGAGCCGCAATCGGCAGCCGTTCGCCCCAGTCGGCTTCAACGAGTCTGCGGATCGCTTCGTGCAGCTCGCGCGGCGGCAGCAGTCGGCATTGAATCGGGACGAACGCTTGCTGACCAAGATCGCTCGTGTAGTGGATCGTGCGGGCAATGTGCTCCTTGCCCGTGCCTTTCTCACCGCAAATGTGAACGGTCGCTCGCGACCGACGTGCCGTTTCAACCTGATCAATCACGCGCTTCATGGAAACGCTGTTCGTCAGAATCGAATCCGCGCCGAACCGCTGCCGCAGTTCATGACGTAGCGCCGCGAGTTCCGCGTGGACCTGTGTGACGATGCTGGTGTCTGTGTTTGTCGGCTTTGTCGGAATCTCGGTGACGATACCAATGACAAAGTCGGCCTGCCCGTCAGTGTCGAGCGGGAAGAAGTGCACCATCCGCGGCACGGCCTGCCCCGATTCTCGATGAACGAACTGGCGTACAACGTCGCGAGGTTCCCCGCCGATCGTTTCCTGAGGCGGGCACAACGAACCGGCCAACGCTTCGACCGAACCGGCATCACCGGACGATGCAAACTCGCAAACGCTGCCAACGACTTCGGGCAGAGTCCAACCAGTTAGTGCCTCACAGCCGTCGTTCAGAAAGACGATCCGTCGCTGACCATCCACCAGAAATACCGGCGAATCGACAGCGTTGATTGCTGCTTCAAACCGAATTTTCTTCCGGGATGTTCGTTTCGCCACAGTGCTCGTCCGACCGTTTCAACTCAGCAGGGTAGGGTATGACAAGCGCAGCGCCGGCATACCATTTTCATTGCATACGTTACGTCTGGCATGCCGGCGCTCCGCTTGTCATGCCCTACACTTGCTCGACATCTACTTCGCATCGTACCAACGGTTCAGAATGAATGCTCCAACGATGCTGACCGCCCCAAAGATTGCGATGCCGAGCAGCGTTGACGCGATGACTGCGGCGAACAGTTCGTCCGTTCGCATCTGGCTGGTGTTTCGCCCAATCAGGAACCCGAGTCCGTAATCGTTGACGCCGAAGCCAGCGAAGTATTCTCCGACCAAAGCTCCCACGACGGACAGGCCGCTCGAAGTTCGAGCCCCGGTGATCAAGTGCGGCACGGCGTTCGGCAATCGAAGCTTCAACCAGATCTGCCAGCGGCTGGCTCGGTTCAGACGGAACAGATCGAGCAGTTCGGGATCGACCGACGTCATGCCCGTCGTCGTCGACGTGATGATCGGAAACAGGCTGATAATAAACGTGATGATCACGATGCTGCGGAAGCCGGATCCGAACCAGTTAATCACCAGCGGAGCGATCGCGACGATCGGCACCGTCTGAAGAAAAATGGCGTACGGGTAACAGCTGATCCGAATCAGCCGCGACTGAGAAAAGAAAAACGCGATCACAACGCCAGCAATCAGACTGGCGGCGAAACCCGAAAGTGCGGCCGCCGCCGAAACCTTCGTCGCCGCCGCAAGTTTGCCGAACGTCGAGTACGCCGCCGTGGCCACTCGAAAGGGGCTTGGAACCAGAAACGGTTTCAGGTCAAACCACCACACGCTGAACTGCCACAAGCTGAGCAGCACGACCAGCAGAATCAGCGGCGGAGCAACTGCCCGCAAAACCTGAGCGAGTTTCGATTTTGAAGTGTCGGGCATTAGGTAGTGCCCTCCGCCGTCGAAACTTCAGCACCCGCTTTGCCACCATCGGCAAAATCAGCTGCGCGGCGCAGGTGACCGCTGACGATGCCGGTCAGCCGAGCGAATTCCGGATCAGCACGCAGCTCGGGAGTCCGTGGAATGTCGAACGGAATTTCGATCGATTCCAGAATCGTCCCCGGCGACTGGCTCATCACCAGCACTCGCTGACTCAGAAAGACCGCTTCCGAAACGTTGTGCGTAACGAACAGCCCCGTCCAGCGTTTGCTCCACCAGAGCCGTTGCAGTTCTTCATTGAGCTGCTGCCGAAGAATGTCGTCCAGCGCGGCGAACGGTTCGTCGAGCAGCATGATGTCTGGATCGGTCACCAGCGCCCGCGCGAGCGACACTCGCATCCGCATTCCGCCCGACAATTCGGACGGTCGCTTGGCAGCGTCTTCCCGAGACAATCCCACCCGTCGAATCGTCTGCGCAACGAGCGACTTCAAGTCAGCCTTGTTCGATGCGTTGTTTGTTGCGGCGTTCGCTCGGTCCAGTTCCAGCGGAAGCCGAACATTTCCGGCAACCGTCCGCCACGGAAGCAGGTTCGGTTCCTGAAAAACGAACGCGGCCTTCGTTTGCGAATGCCCCGGCTCGTCACCATCAACCGTCAACTGCCCCGAGGTCGCCACTCGCAAGCCGGCCACCAGTCTCAGCAACGTCGACTTCCCACAACCCGACGGCCCAACGATCGAAACGAACTCCCCCTTCGCCACCGACAGATCAACTTCAGCTAGACTCGGCAGCGCATCGCCGTACGACATGCCAACCTGGCGAGCAATGATCTGTGGAGAATCGGGCATGCTGGAGTTTCAACGTCTGGTTCAGTCGGTCGCGGAGAACGATGCACCAGAATATCGAATACGCTCACACAGAGGCATGGAATCACGAAACAAACCTGATTGGTCCCGAATGTTGACGGCTAAGTACCCTCACTAATTATTTTTCGATCCACGCGGTTGTTTGTCTCATCCTTTGCGTCTTAGCGTGAGTTCTCGTCAGCCTGACCTCTCGCGAAGGCGCTAAGCCGCGAAGAGCCGGAATCTGACGTCGCCGAAGATTGCTGCCGCCGCTGGCCATTCTTCGGCGGACCGCCTCCGCGCCCCTCGGCATCTCTTCCTTTTCTTGCGTCTCCCTCTCTGCCTGTGCGACGTCCCGCTTCCTGTTCGGCCTTCGTGGCCTTTCCGTCGCCGTTCTTGTCGAGTCGGCTGAACATGCGGGTGGCGTTGTCGACGACTTCCTTCCGGCTCAGAACTCCGTCGCCGTCTCGATCCAGTTCTTTCGCGTGACCACGAATAAAGCCGCCCATTGCCGATCGAACGCCGCCGCGACCGTTCAACTCGGACTCGACGAGCTTGCCATCATCGTTCTGGTCGTAGCCGCCGAATGCTTTTTCGGCCTCACCGACAATCTCTGCGCGACTGATGACGCCGTCTTTGTTGAGGTCAACCTCCGCCGCGTGAACCAGAATCCAAGGCTGCCTCGGACTATCGCCGGACGGTGGTTCTTTGGGACCTCGCGCTGCTCCTTGCTCTTTCGGGCGATCCTTGCCGTCGCCGGCCAGTTCTTCACTCGTGATCTTTCCGTCGTTGTTCCGGTCAAACAGTCCGATGATCTCGGGAGCTCGCGCCAGTTCGTCTCGATCGATGACTCCATCGCGATTCCGATCGAACCTTAGAATCGGATCCCGGTCACGGCCTCCGGACGGACGCCGACTGTCACCTGGCTGTGTTCTTTCGCCCGACCTCGGAGCGTGTTGCCCTCGGCCCGGATTCTCTCGTTGAGCGGTGCGATCATCCGGCCGGCCACCTGGACGTTGCCGAGGACGATAAGTCTCTGTCGTCGTACCATTCCGGTCTGTAAATCGGAACTCGGCCGAACCATCGTCGGCCACGTCGTAGCTGATCGAACGCTTTTCGCCGTAGACGTCGTAGTCGACCTGGTAGCTGCCCGGCTTCGGTTGAGCGAAACCTGTAATCTTTGCACCTCGCAATGGCCGAGCCGTCGGTCTCAAACCCTGGCCGCGAGGCTGCGGATCAACCTGCCCGCCGCGTTCCACCACTTCGCCGTAAAAGCCGCCGTTGATGTACGGGTAAGTTTTTGTGGCGTGGTAGTGGTAGTTGCCTGCCGAGTCTTTATGACCGTTGAACCGGTCGAGCCCTTTTGGTTTCGAACCATCGGCCTCTTCGAATCCGTAAATCGGATAGCCATCCAGCGCGAAAGCCAGTGGTTGCCCTCCACCCGTCAGCTTTTCGAGATGCACCGGCGCGACGTGATAGTGATAGTCGTCAGCTCGGCCACAATGTCCGCCCCATTTATCGAGCTCTCCGGCGATCAGAGTGTCGGTCCGCCCGTCGTTCTTGATCGGGTTGAAGATGGGAACACCGTTAACGGCCAGAGCGATCGCCCCTCGAAAGAAGTTCGTCTTCGCCGACATCGGATTCTTCGCCGGCACCGGATCCAACGGAATCTGCCAGGCATTGCTGCCGAAATACGGCTGAGGAATCGGGACCTGCTGCTGCCACGCCGTAATGCCAACCATCATGTCGTGATCCGGAATGCCGTCTGATTCGACGTAAAGAAAGTCGCTGTCCCATCTCAATTCAACCTTCTTCTTGAACGGCGCCAAGAACTTTGCAATCGAAGGCTGCGAGGCACCAGCAGGCTGAGGCTTCCTCGTCTGCAAAGCCAGCATTCGAACGCAGGGCGCTGTGTTCAATCTCTGAATCTGAAGCTGCCGCAGCCCCAACCAAAGGCGATCTGTGTCTGACAGTTCGTCAGCCGGATCCGCCGCAGTCTCGTCGCGACGCGTTTCGTCAGCGGTCTGATGGTGTCCGGGATGGGCGAGAACGGCTGCGATCGGAGCCGCCAACAACCAGGCAAACAGAATGGTCAGAATTCCAAAGCATCGTTTCATCGGATCGTCTTTCAAAGTTCGTCGTGGGAATCGTTCGCCGTCGCATGTCGTGATTCAGAAACTTCGCCACTCATAGCGAAGCTTAGTTAGATTCTTCCGTCGTCAGAGCTGCGCGCCGTGCGCGCTTTCAAATTTCACACAAAGGCACAAAGAACGGAATGCCCTTTGTGTCTTCGTGCCTTTGAGAGAAATTTCGTCTGGTTGCGGTGATGCCGCATGAGGAACATGCTTGATCACTGTGCAGGACGAGGTCTCTTGCGCCGAGGATCTCGCGGTTTCTTGCCGCGTGGCTTGTTGCCAGCCCCGCCTCCGCCGCGTTGAACTCCTGGTGGAGCGTTCAGCATAAAAACAATATTCGGCCGATCATCCGCAGCCCCGGATTGAGAGCTGATCCCAAGCAGAATTGTCAGCAAAACCTTGCGAATCTCGATTCCTCAGAGTGTTCGGTCACGTGGATCTACAACTCCGATACCGCAATCACATTCTGAATGTTTACAGCAAAAACCGGCGTGTTGTCTGATTCTCCGAACCGTCTGGCCCGACCGACGAGACGTACGAACGTCGACAGCTATGATTTCAAACTGCGTTTTTCGTCTCACCCTCATGATTTCACCTGAAGAAACTGAGTCGTACGATGAAGCTGATCTACACGTGGGTGACCGTTGTGGTGTGCATCGTTTGCCTGTCAGGCCCTGATGTGGCCGCTCAGGAATTGCCCACCAGAGTTCGCACTCAGTCGCTGATTCTGGCTCATTACATGCCGTGGTATGTTGCCAAACCGGCCAGTCAGGTGTGGGGTTGGCATTGGACGATGGGGTATTTTGATCCGGACGAAATGGTCGATGGCAAGCGGGCGATTGCTTCGCACTTTTATCCGCTGATCGGGCCGTACGATTCGGGTGACGAGAACGTGCTGGAGTATCACCTGCTGCTTATGAAGCTGGCGGGGATCGACGGGGTCATTGTCGACTGGTACGGGCTGCAGAAGCTTTATGACTATCCGATTCTGCATCGCAACACTCAGCGGCTGGTGGAGCAGGTCGAACGGCTCGGGATGAAAGTGGTGATCTGCTACGAGGACCAGACGATCCCCGCTCTCGTCAAAGCGGGCAAGGTGAAGGCCGAAGACCGAGTCGCTCACGCTGTGGCCGAAATCGACTGGCTGGCGGACAACTGGTTCAAGCTCGACTGCTACTTACAACTTGATGGTCGACCGGTGTTACTCTCGTTTGGTCATGCCGGACTGACAAACGACGAGTGGTCGCAATGTCTGAAACAACTGAAGTCGCCAGTTTCGTACTTCAGCGAGCACTTCCGTCGTGAAGGTGCTCAAGGCGGCTTCGACTGGCCGATTCCGAAAGAAGGTTTGAAAGCCACCGAGCGGTTTCAACGCTCGTCGAAAGCTTGGCCCCATTCCATCCCCGTCGCCTTCCCCCGCTTCGTCGACATTTATGCCGAAGCCGGGCTGCACGACAGCTACGGTCGCATCGAAGACAACGACGGAGCCACCTTCAAAGCGACGCTCGAACAGGCTCTGGCCAGCAAGTCGAGAATCATCCAACTCGCCACGTGGAACGACTGGGGCGAAGGCACCAGCATCGAACCCTGCCGCGAGTACGGCTACCGCGACCTGGAGATCGTCCAAGACTTTCGCCGCAAACACGTCGACACCAGCTTCGCACCAACGCCCACCGATCTGCGACTCCCGATCAAACTGCTCGAACGCCGCCGCGAAGTGTCGAGTTCGGCACAGACGTCGCAACTCGACAACGTCTCCAGCCTGATCGCCAGTGGAAGACTGAGAGAAGCTCAGGATCTTCTTGAGGTAGCCGATTGACGGATTCGTAATCACGGACGAGCGAATTCTGTAACAAGAACCACCGTATGAGTCTGCTGCGAGTATTCGCATCATCCATGCGCAATGCAGCTTCGCATTGGATGCAGAAATCTGCCAGCGGCCGCTGGCGTCTCGCAGAGGCTTGAACCAGACCAGAACATTTCTTCGCAATTCGTCCTGTTGAAGCCGGAAAATTCTCGTTGAAGCCGGAAAATTCTCGAATCTTGACAGACGATAGGCGATGTCTACACCATATTTGGTCTACGTTGTTCTAGACGATGCAGTCCTACGGTTTCGATACACGCCTATCGGACGATGTTTCAAATGCTTGCCTGCTTTACCCCTTCAAACACCGGGAAACGCGACTGGGTTACCTTCGCGTTTCTGCTGCTGGCATTTCTGTTGCCAGGTTCGGGGTTTGTCGGCGTTCTGACTGCGTCCAGTTCGGAAGCCGAAGTCGAATTCTTCGGCGAGGAAGAAGTCGAAGAGTGCCTGGTCGTCGCTCTGCGAAATACGAACGCTCGCCGAACTTCTGTCCGACCAAGTCGGCATGTTCAGAGTCGCGATGTCGTTTCTCG
>Ga0316208_1003454_pt1 | contig 11399 bp, 10 predicted proteins | sample 3monopyrite_MG_FD_204944 | JGI IMG/M metagenome (GOLD analysis project Ga0316208, IMG submission 204944) | Microbial mat bacterial communities from mineral coupon in-situ incubated in ocean water Damariscotta River, Maine, United States -... | ecosystem: Environmental > Aquatic > Marine >... | reverse complement strand
TGGTGCCGCTGCGGACAGAGTTATTAAATGGACAAACGGTTGAAATAATTACTGAAGCAACCGCATCACCCAATCCAACCTGGATGGATTTTGTTTTTACTGCAAAAGCGCGTACCAATATCCGGCACTTTTTACATCAGTTGCAATACGATGAGGCGGAAGAGTTAGGTAAGCGCCTTTTGAACAAATGCCTTGCTGTGCACGGTACATCAATTGATGTTATTCCCGAAGAAGACGTCCAGAAGGTCAGCGAAGAGCAGGGCTTTGTAAGCATTAGCGATATGTATTGTGCCGTTGGCTTAGGTAATCACATTCCGATTGTTGTTGCTTTAGCGTTAGCGCAAATACGTAAAAAAATGGGTGACCGCAATGGAAAAGATGGTGAATTAAAGCCTCAACCCTTAGGTATAAAAGGAACGGAGGGAGCCGTTATAAATTACGCAAAATGTTGTCGTCCTATTCCTGGTGATCCTATTTTAGGATTTATTACTGCAGGACGCGGCATTGTTATTCATACTCAAGATTGTAAAAATGTTGCAGAGTTTCGAGACAAGCCGGAAAAATGGTTGGATGTAAAATGGGAAGATGATATTCATGGCGACTTCCCCATTGATATTGATTTATTAGTCATAAGCAGACGAGGTGTTTTAGCGCGAGTCGCTTCAGTTATTGCAAAAATGGAAGCCAATATTGAAAATGTTAATATTGTTGAGCGTGATGGTGTACATTCCACTTTAAGTTTTGCTGTTATGGTAGAAAACAGGCAGCATCTTGCGCGTATTATGCGAGAGCTTAGAAAAATGGAAGAGGTTATAAGAATTCAACGCGTCAACAAATAAATACTTAGCACAAATAACGAGAACGCAGATAGCAGCATTTACCCCCTATAATATTTTTATGCGGGGCACGATGAAAACCTCTTCAAAATGCTCATGTACTGATGTACATTCCGCTTTTTCATCGGTTTTGCCTTACTCTCTACGTTCTCGTTATCCGTGCAAAGCATTTAGAGAGTAATGAGAAGTCAGGTTGAAAAAATTATTCAAAATGCTCACTTACTTATTGTAAGCTCCGCTTTTTCATAACATTTTCGCCTTGTTCTCTGCCTTCTCATTATCCGTCATACTAATTTAGTTTTAAAATATTTACAGTTTTAGGAGAAAAAAATGGCTAGGGAAATAATTCAAACAGATAAAGCGCCGCAAGCAATTGGGACTTATTCGCAGGCGGTTAAAGTGAATAAAACGGTTTATATGTCCGGGCAAATTCCGTTGGTGCCGGAAACAATGGAATTAGTCGGGGGGGATATTGCTGTTCATATTCGTCGTGTATTTGATAATTTACAAGCCGTCGCCCAGGCCGCGGGAGGTGACTTAAAAGATGTTGCGAAATTAAATATATTTTTAATTGATCTAAGTCATTTTCCAATAGTGAACGAAGTGATGGCCGAGTATTTTGCCGAACCTTATCCTGCTCGTGCTGCGTTAGGGGTGGCATCATTGCCAAAAAATGCACAAGTCGAAATGGATGCGGTATTAGAGTTGGAATAAAAGCTTACGCTAAGTATCAGAAGCGTGCTGGTACCTATAAAAATTATAATGAACTCTTCTACAATTGATTTAAACTCACTTCTAAAGTTAAAAGGCGTTGGTCCTAAGGTTGCGGAAAAACTACAGCGTCTTGATATTTATAATCAAAACGATCTTCTTTTTCATTTACCATTACGCTATCAGGATCGTTCTCATATCTATCCTATCGGTTCGTTGCGGGCAGGCATGGAATGTCAGATTTCGGGTGAAGTCCAACTAAGTGAAATTAAATTTGCCCGCGGACGTATGTTATTGAGCCGTATCTCGGACGGAACAGGATTCATAACATTGCGTTTTTTTCATTTTAGTAACGCACAAAAAAACCAGTTAAAGCGCGGGGCGCGAATTTTATGCTTTGGTGAGGTTCGACGAGGGAAAGCAGGATTTGAAATGGCGCACCCCGAATATCAAATCATTAAAGAGGGCGATGATATTGTTCTGGACGAAAATCTTTCGCCAATTTATCCAACCACAGAAGGTGTACACCAACTCACACTTCGTAATGTCATGTCGCAAGTGATGTTAAAACTTAAAAATAATGAGTTACAACTGGCAAATTTAATTCCTGAAGCATTATCAGAAAAATACCAATGGCCAACATTAAAGCAAGCGTTACTTTATATCCATAACCCGCCCGTGGATGCGCAGCTGGAAGAATTATCAGAAGGCAAACATCTTACGCAGAAAAGTTTGATTGTAGAAGAGCTGCTCGCGCATCATTTGAGTATGCGGCAGCTTCGTATTGCTATGCACAAAGAAAAATCACCTTCGTTGAAAAAAGAAAAATACTTATTAGTACAGCAATTTTTATCTGCTTTACCCTTTAAGTTAACCGGTGCACAACAACGCGTTATAGCCGATATTAATTTTGATTTAGAAAAAACAAACCCAATGCAACGCCTGGTGCAAGGTGATGTGGGGTCGGGTAAAACAGTGGTTGCAGCTCTTGCGATGTTAAAAGCGGTTGAGTCAGGTTATCAGGCGGCTATTATGGCGCCAACAGAATTGTTAGCGGAGCAACACTTTCAAAACTTTAAAATGTGGTTGGAGCCATTAGGGTTAAACGTTGTTTGGTTGTCGGGTAAATTAAAAACGGCAGAAAAACGTGAAGCACTTGAAAAAATAAACAGTGAACAGGGACAGGTGGCTGTTGGAACACATGCCTTATTCCAGCAAGGTGTGATATTTAATAAATTAGGTTTGATTGTGGTTGATGAACAGCACCGCTTTGGTGTGCACCAGCGTTTATCATTAAGAGAAAAAGGACGCTCAAGTGAAGGCTTTCCACATCAACTGATTATGACCGCGACACCTATCCCGCGCACCTTGTCCATGACCGCTTATGCTGATTTGGATTGTTCAGTTATTGATGAATTACCTCCCGGGCGTATTCCTGTTGAAACGGTGGTTGTGCCAGAGTCAAAACGTGATGCTATCGTGCAACGAGTTGAGCAGGCTTGTCGTGCCGGACGACAAATTTATTGGGTTTGCACATTAATCGAAGAATCGGAAACTTTACAGGCACAAGCTGCAGAAGACACCGCAAATTTGCTTGCCGAAGCATTAGATACGGTGCGGGTCGCTTTAGTGCATGGGCGCATGAAAGCGAAACAAAAAGAAAAAGTCATGTCGGCTTTTAAAGCCGGTGAGGTTGATTTATTGGTTGCCACTACTGTGATTGAAGTGGGGGTGGATGTTCCTAATGCAAGCTTAATGATTATTGAAAATGCTGAACGTCTAGGGCTTTCGCAATTACATCAATTACGTGGTCGGGTTGGGCGCGGCTCACAAGAAAGTGCTTGCGTACTCATGTATCATGGCACCTTATCGGCAAATGCCAGAGAACGATTGGCAATTATGCGTGAAACCAATGATGGCTTTGAAATCGCGAGAAAAGATTTGGAAATACGCGGGCCTGGTGAAGTGCTGGGCACAAAACAAACCGGTATTATGCAAATGCGAATTGCCGATTTGCAACGCGATCAGGCGTTAATTCCAGATGTTGCGACCATGGCGGATCAACTTTTTCAGTATTATCCTGATGCCGTTGAGCCCTTAATTCAGCGCTGGATTGGACAAGCAAAAAAATATGCCGCAGTTTAAATTTAGGGAAAGCAGTGGCTGCCCTGTTAGAATGAAAGTGATATAGAATATTATTTTGAAAACAGTTATCTCAAATAATTTTGGCTGCCATATTTCTGAGCCCGTTTGGCGCAGCAGGGGGATGTTAATTAATCATGTACCGGTTGATATTTCCCCCTGGCTCTTTGATCAAGGTTCATTAACACGAAAAATTTTATTGTCTTGTGAAAATGAATTCCGCGTTGAAGTGCTTTCTCAACAATGGCAACGTCCCATGTTAAATGAAGCGCTTCGTTTAAATGTTCACCCGGAGCATCATGCATTAATCCGTGAAGTATTGCTTTATTGTGGAAAAGAACCCTGGGTATTTGCGCGCAGTGTTTTACCAAGAAAAACATTAAGCGGGCGACGGCGCTTTATAGGAAAGTTAGGCAGTCGTTCCTTAGGTGAAATTTTGTTTTCTGATCCTACTATCCAGAGAGATGCTTTAGAAGTTGCGGAAATAAAAAAAGGCCAGCGTATGTTTAAGTGTGCGACTGAGTCATTGGCTCAGGTGCCTGAGTCAGTTTGGGGCCGCCGCTCGGTTTTTTATTTACATAAAAAACCGTTGTTAGTGAACGAAGTTTTTTTACCTTCAATTTTAAATCAGTGAATGTGGAAATGAAAGATCATTTAAGAAAAGGCACAAATTGGTTAAAAGTGAGAGAGCGCATTTATCAGTATTATTTACTGATGCGGCTGAATAAACCTATCGGTATTTTTCTTTTGTTGTGGCCGACTTTGTGGGCATTGTGGATCGCAAGTGAGGGTAAGCCTGATATCGTCGTTTTAACGGTATTTGTTTTAGGCGTTGTATTAATGCGTTCAGCAGGCTGTGTAATCAATGACTATGCTGATCGAAAAATTGATCCAAGGGTAAGTAGAACGAAGGATCGTCCGATCGCTTCAGGAAAAGTGTCGCCTGATGAGGCTTTGTTGCTCTTTTTTGCGCTATGTTTAAGTGCTTTTTTATTAGTGTTGGCGATGAATACGTTTACTATTGTGTTGTCATTTGGTGGTGTTTTTCTGGCCGCACTTTATCCCTTTATGAAGCGTTATACACATATGCCACAAATTGTTTTAGGCATGGCTTTTGGGTGGGCTGTGCCGATGGCTTTTGCGGCACAGACAAATAGTGTACCGAAAATTGCGTGGTTGCTTTATGTAATTACAGTACTTTGGAGCGTGATTTACGACACAATGTATGCGATGGCTGACCGTGAAGAAGATTTAAAAATTGGCGTGAAATCAACTGCAATTCTTTTTGCTGATGCAGATCGCAGTATTATTGGGGTGTTACAAGTGATGATGCTGTTTGCTTTGTATCTCGTTGGTGGCCAGGCTCATCTGGGGAGTGAGTATTATTTTGCCATCGCAATTTCCGCGATTTTGATGCTTTACCACCAATATCTTATTCGTTCTCGGCGACCTACTTTATGTATTAAGGCTTTTTTGCATAATAATTGGGTCGGCCTCGTACTTTTTGCGGGTATTTTCTTTAGTTATTCTGCTTAATACACATAGTATTAGGGGATATACATGCCCTAGTTATTTTCTATCCTTTACTATATAATCCTATAAAAACATATAGTTATGAAGTAAACTTAGAGTTGTATATAACGAAAATAATAAAAACTGACTTTTTATATTTATTGTTATTCAAATAGAAAAGCTGTCGGAGGCTGAGTGTTTACTTTTTTTAAAAAGAAAAAACGCAGTCATGGAATGAATGCGGTGGTGCTTTCTGATGAAGGCATTGCTCATGCATGCGTTGTTTATACAGATGGACAAACGCCAATACTTCAAACGTTCCATTATTCCCCGATTAAAAGTAAAGCGAAAACAATGTTTTCGTTAAAAAAATTCATACAGGAATACAAGCTTGAAAAGACTTCAGTCGTGACGAGCTTGGCAATTTCTGATTCTAATTTGGCCATGATCGAAAGGCCGGATGTTGAAGAAGGTGAGCTTGTTCAGGCGGTACGCTGGAATATAAAAGATAATTTTTCGTTTAATGTTGATAATGCGATTATTGATGTTTTCGATATCCCCGAACAAAAAGGACGTGGTCGCTCCCCATCGGTCTATGTGGCAGCAGCAGAGAAAATATTTTTAAAAAAACACATTCAGTTATTAGAGGACCAGGGCTTAAAAGTTGAAAGTGTCGATATCCCGGAACTTGTAATGCGAAACGTTGCCGCGCTCTTGCCAGAAGATGAACAGGGCGTGGTGTTATTAAAGCTGGATGCGACACAAGGTCTTATGACTTTAACGCATGGCTCATCTCTTTTTCTGGCACGGAACATAGATGTGGGTTACCAGCCTTTGCTTTCAAATTTGGATGAGGAACAGCAAGACGGTCTGACATTAGATGGCATGCCGCCCGAACAACAACATTTATTAGATACTATCGTTTTAGAAGTGCAGCGTTCTTTAGATTACTACGAAAGTCATTTTTCCAAACCTTCAATTAATAGCCTTGTTATTGCTCCTGTTGGACATGATGTTTCCAGAATGACGAACTACCTGGCAGATGCATTAGGTTTACAGGTGCGGGTTCTTGATTTTAATGATGTACTTGATACTACTGATTTAATGAGTGATGAAATGCAGGCAAAATGTTTTTTTGCTATTGGCACTGCATTACGGGAGGCAACAGCCTCTTTGTATGGTGAAAAAGACCCTGATAGTAAAGGTGTTGCAGCATGAGTTTTCAGCAGGTCAACCTATACCATGATGAGTTAAAAAATAAGAAATTAAATTACTCTGCCAGCATGTCATTAAAACTTTGCTTTATTGTCATTGTGGGGTTGTCTGCATTCAGTGGTTTTAAGTCTTACCAAATACAACAACAAGAACTTATTTTGCAGGAATCAAAAAATACACTGTCAAAATTGACTGCTGAGAAAACTAAAATAGAAGCATCGAGAAAACAAAAAGATGCTGTTTTAGATAAAAAAATAACCGAGAAAAAACAAGAATTATCAAACAAGCAAAAAGTGCTTAGTATTTTAAATCAGGATGAGTTTGGCAATGCTGATGGTTTTTCTGCTTTAGTTGGAGGCCTTGCAAGACAACGTTTAGAAGGTTTATGGTTAACGGGTTTACGTTTTAGAAGTGGCGGTAAAGATATTTTCTTAAAAGGGATAACGAATAAAGCTTCTTTGCTACCAAAATATTTACAACGCTTATCAGCAGAAAAAGCCTTTGTGGGGATGACGTTTAAAAATCTTCAGATGAATAGAAATAAAGATAAAAAACAATGGCTAAATTTCAGTTTAAAAAATATCGCCCAGGTTGAAAAGTCAGAATGATAGCGATTAAAAATTTATTAGCAAAATTTGATGCGCTTGGAGAAAGAGAGCGACTTTCTGTTCTCGTGCTTTTCATAGTCACCATTTTTGTTATTTTTGCAGAGTTTATTATTTTTCCTCTGGATGAGAAACGTGCTGCTGTGGACAATAATGTATTGACCGTAAAATCTACAAATCAGCAGCTGGAACGTCAACTTTTAATACTTAGAGCTGAAAGTAAACATCAGGTAAGTCCTAAACAAAAACAGCTGCAAAAGTTAAAACTGATTGAAGAGCAAATAGTAAATTTAAATCTTCGTTTAAAAGAAAATATGCGGGGTTTAATTGAACCAAAAGAAATGGCCGGCATTCTGGAATCAGTGTTGAGTAAGAATATTGGTTTAAAATTACAAAGCATTGAGAGTTTACCGAGCAAACCTATTGGCCCTTTAACTACTACAGAAGAGGGGAAGTCAGAAGGGTTTGGGATTTATCATCACGGCATGAGGATGAGGCTAACGGGCTCATATTTATCCACCTTAAAATATTTTGAAGCCTTAGATAAGCTGCCGTGGAACTTTTATTGGGATGAATTAGAATTAAATATTGAAAAGTATCCAAATGCTTCTATCGATATCACGGTGCACACTTTAAGTTTTCATAAGGGTTGGATCGGTGTTTGATAAATATAAAAATTTAATTTTTTTGATTTCAATTTGCGTGCTTGGATCAGGTTCAATTTCTGCCATGGCACAGCTGGATGATCCCATGCGACCTCCAGGACATCGTTTATTTGTTCCGGGGCAAAAAAAATCCAGTGCTTCGGTGCGCTATACAGTATCTATGGTGCAGATTTCTTCATTGCGACGCACGGCGATTGTGAATAACCGGTTAGTTGAAGTCGGTGACGTGGTAAGCGGTGCAGAAATATTAGGTATTTACCCTTCTTCTGTTAAATTAAGAAAAAAGGGAAAAACATTTACGGTAAAGTTACTGTCACGCAGGATAAAAAAAAGACAGTGAGATTAATGGGTTGATTTTCTATGGCTATCATACAGTTTTAGTCGGAGAGTAATTTGAAAAACATACAGCATATACCTGGTTTTATAATATTGGCGATCATTTCTTTGATGCTCGCTGCCTGTGCGAGTCAGCCTGAGGTTGCAAAAAGCGACAGCCTGGATCAAATGATTGATGATGTTTTTAAAAGTGAACAAGCCAATAGTTCATCTAAGCAAAATACAACTGACGATGATATTGCTTTAGCATTGTTGCCTGATATTAACTTAAGTGCGCCAGGAATGGGCAGCATTGATGTTGAACCCCGTTTTGACTTAAAAGTAAACCGCGCCAAAGCAAGACAGTTTTTTATGGGCTTAGTCGATGGCAGCGCTTACAACATGGTTTTACATCCAAAGGTCTCGGGGCGTATTACCTTAGATTTAAAAAACGTCACTGTACAAGAAGTGATGGAAGTTGTACGAGACATTTACGGTTATGATTTTGAACAGAGTGAAACGGCATACAGTGTTTTCCCAAATGAAATACGCACCCAGATATTTAATATTAATTATATAAATGTTAGCCGTACGGGTAGCTCGCAAATGAGCGTTAAGTCCAACACAGTTACAGGAGAGAAAGCAGGGAGCTCTGGAAGTGATATTGAAACCACAAGTACATCGGCATTCTGGGAGAAGTTGGATGCTAATATCAAGGCACTTATTGGCACAAAAGAAGGGCGTAGTGTTTTAGTGAGCCCTCAGTCAGGCATCGTTGTTGTGCGCGCATTGCCGCAAGAACTACGGCTGGTCAAAAAATTTATAAAAGAAACACAGGAGTTTGTTCAGCGACAGGTCATTATAAAGGCCAAAATTCTTGAAGTGGAATTAAACGAACGGTTTCAAACGGGGATTAACTGGGCGTCATTACAAGAGTCTGGTAGCGATAGCGCATTAATAGGACAAACGGGGGGGGGGACGTTATTTGGTGGTTCTAATCTCTCAGGAATAGCAGGTAATTCCGGTGATCTTAATCCCGCCGCATTAGATCAAATTACCGGAACAACAGCCTCTGCTTTTGGTGGCATGTTTTCATTGGCACTTAATTTAGGCTCTGGTTTTGGTGCCTTTATTGAAGTGTTAAAAAGTCAGGGTGATGTACATGTATTATCAAGCCCGCAAGTATCATCAATTAACAATCAGAAAGCGGTTATTAAAGTAGGAACAGATGAGTTTTTTATAACGAATGTTACCAGCACAATTTCAGCTGGTGCAGTTACAGGTACATCAACAAATCAGAGTAACGCGACTTTTACGCCTTTCTTTTCCGGTGTTGCCTTAGACATTACGCCTCAAATTAGTGAAAACGATGAGGTTATTTTGCATGTCCACCCGACGGTTAGCTCGGTGACAGAAAAAACTAAAACAGTTAACGCCGCGGCAACAACAGCATTAAGTGTTCCTTTGGCAGTCAGTTCAGTTCGTGAGTCTGATAGTATTATTCGGGCTAAAAGCGGCCAGGTTGTTATTATCGGTGGCTTAATGCAAAACAGCGTTGAACAGCGTACATCGAAAGTACCACTGTTAGGCGATATTCCTTTAGTCGGTGGTTTATTCCGTCATAGTCAGGATATCGATAAGAAAAGTGAACTGGTCATTTTATTAAAGCCTATCGTCACAACATCAGACGAAGAGATGGCAGAGCAAGTTAAGAAAGCTAAAGCAAATTTCAAACAACTTAGAACCAGACAATAAGCGGTAAATAGATTATGTATCAGCAATATTTTGGATTAACTGAAGCGCCTTTTTCAATAACGCCTGATACCAGTTTTTTTTATTCGCATGGACACTATTCAGAAGCACTTAATACCCTGTTAGTCGCACTTCGCACCGGAGAAGGTTTCATAAAAGTTACAGGAGAAGTCGGCACAGGTAAAACAATGTTGTGTCGAAAATTGTTAAACACTGTTGAAAGACGTTTTGAAACGGCCTATATCCCTAATCCTATGTTAACGCCTTATGGTTTGCAAAGTGCGGTCGCAGAAGAGTTAGGGTTAGATATGAGCCGGCATTACGGACACCACCAATTACTTAAAATGATCACTAATCGTTTACTGGCGTTAACAGCAAAAGGTAAAAGTGTTGTTCTATGTATTGATGAAGCCCAGGCCATGCCGATAGAGACAATGGAAGCATTACGTTTGCTTACTAATTTAGAAACAGAAAAACAAAAGTTATTACAGGTTATTCTATTCGGTCAGCCAGAGCTGGATGAAAGGTTGGATGAAAAAACAGTGCGTCAATTAAAACAACGTATTACTTTTTCATACTGTTTAAAACCGATTAAAAAAGCAAGCCTGGAATCATATTTGCGCCACCGTTTGGGAATTGCGGGTTATAAAGAGGGTAATTTATTTGAAAGCAAGGCGATGGGCAGTTTATTCAAAGCAAGCAGAGGCATCCCACGCTTAATTAATATTCTTTCCCATAAAGCTATGATGGCCGCATATGGTGAGGGCACCAAATATGTCGATAATAAAAATATGAAAGCCGCAATTAAAGATACTGAGGATGCCCAGCTGGAAAACATAGAATCTAAATCGGGTGCGTATACGTTATTTTTGGCGTCCGGATTAGTGTTTATTAGCTTTCTTACCTTTATATTACAGCGTTAATGAGTAAAGGTATTTTTGTATGAGTTTGATAAACCAGATGTTAAAAGATCTCGAGGCAAGACGTTCTCGTGACTTAGAAACATCCGAATCATTAAGCGATAATATCTCCTGGGAAACAAAACCTAAACGCAAGTCATTTAACTGGCTGGTTTTTTTTGTCGCTTTTGTCTTGTTTTTTTTATTGGTGATTTTTGGTTATTTGTTATGGGAGCGCACAACGTCTGTTGCAGCAGATAAAAATTTCATAAACCAACAAGTGGTTGAAATTGAGCGAATAAAAAATGCAACTGCGATAAAGCTTGCAGAAATTAAAGCCAAAGAAAAAATACGGGAAGAAGAGCGCGCACGAGCAGCTAAAAAACTGAAATTACTGGAAGAAGAAAACGCGCGCGCAAGAAAAAAAGAAGCCATAGAAAGAAAAGCCCGCTTGCAAGAAAAAAGGCGTGCAGAAGAAAAAGCAGAAAAATTAGCTAAAATAAAATTACTCGAAGAAAATAAGTTAAATGCCGTAATAGACTCAAAACCAGCAGTAGAAATTGATGATTCGCCAGTCGTAAATTTAAAGAAAAAACATCGTCCGCTGAATAATAAGCAATTAGCTGAAATTGCTTATAATAAAGGTTATAAGTTATTGCAACGAGGCAGTATGCATAAAGGCAAAGAATATTTGCGTGAAGCTTTGTCGCTTTATATTCCTCATATCAAAGCAAGAGAAATGTTGGC
>Ga0316208_1003453_pt1 | contig 11401 bp, 9 predicted proteins | sample 3monopyrite_MG_FD_204944 | JGI IMG/M metagenome (GOLD analysis project Ga0316208, IMG submission 204944) | Microbial mat bacterial communities from mineral coupon in-situ incubated in ocean water Damariscotta River, Maine, United States -... | ecosystem: Environmental > Aquatic > Marine > Coastal... | reverse complement strand
CTCCTGACAAATATCACAACCATAGATCCAATCCCCAATCTTGGATGCCAACTCAGGATCAATCTTGTTGCGATGTTCGATCGTCAGATACGAAATACACCTGCGGGCATCGACCGAGTACGGCGTGATGGCCTCGGTCGGGCAGGCGTCGATGCATTGAGTGCATGAACCACAATGATCCGGCTCGATGTGCTGCTTCTTTGCCGGATCGAGGTGCAGCGTCGTGATGATCCCACCCAACAACATATACGACCCGGCTTTGGGATGAATCAACAGCGTGTGCTTGCCCGTCCATCCAAGCCCGGCCCGATGGGCAAGCTCGCGTTCCAGAACCGGAGCGGTATCAACAAAGACTTTGAACTCGGCCTCGGGATGCTCGATGCGGAGTTGATCGGCCAAAGTCCTCAACCGTTTCTTCATGGCTTTGTGATAGTCTTTGCCCCGTCCATAGCGTGCGATCCGCCCCTGCCCACGCTTGATCGGCGGATCAATATTATTGCTTCGACTCGAATACACATCGGCGACCATCAACACCGATCGGGCATCCTCGATGAGTTGGGCGGGATTCTTTCGGAGTTGGGTGTTTCGATCCATCCAATCCATTTGCCCATGTTTGTGATCATTGAGCCATTGGGTCAGTTGGTCGGCATACGCCGAGGGCTCGACGCTTGCGATCCCGGCCAGCGCAAAGCCCGAAGCCAAAGCCCGGTCAATGAGTCGTGTTGATTGAGGATCGTTCACCCGATGAGTTTATGCCTTAGCACAACAGCAGTCCGAACCACATGCAACCTCGTCGGCCTGTATCCATTCATACAGCGTGTCGCTGGCGCGTTTGAGAACCGTGCGTGGATCACGCCCGTCTTCGGGAACCCAGATTTTGGGATATTTGTAGACAACCCATCCCCCGAAGCCCATCTCATCGAGCTTGCCCACAACATGACGGCATGGCAGCACACCATCGCCGAGCATCACGGGGTTGTGCTCTGCATCGACATCACTGAGCGTCACGCTGTGGAGATGATCCTTGAGCAACTCGATCCCCTCCACCGGACACTCTCCGGCAAGTTTGGCGGCCTGAATATTATATGAAACGCCGAGCCATTGATTCGGGTAGGCCTCGATGAGTTTAAGCAAATCAGTAGCACGGGCAAAGGAGCCGCCATTTTCGATGAGCAAAATGGTGTCGGTATTGCGTGCCGTCTGGGCAGCGAGTTGCAAGCGTTCACCAACCCGACGGATGCCCCAAGCGCGAGGTTCGATGGCGGGGAGTTGGTAGCCATAGACCCGGACATAGCGGATGCCCGCATTGGCAGCAAAGTCCACGAACGCTTTGGCATCGGAGACACCTTCTTCTTCATTGACAAAGACATGACCAATGACGGGCGGAAAAATTGGTTTGTCGAAGCGAACACTCGTTGCCAGCGAAACCGGAATCATCCCGGCGTGATCAAACTTGGCGCGGACTTCTGCAGAATCAAGCCGCATCGGATCGCACATCATCGCCGGCTCTGGCTCAAGGAATGCTCGCATCTCAAGCCCAAGATATCCGAGTTCCGTAGCGGCATCGATGGCCTGATCCAGAGACCAGCCGGGGCATACGGTTGTCGAGTAGGCGATCTTCATATCAGTTTCCTTTGCGATGGGTCAGACCAGTGAGTGTATCGCTCATCGACCCGCAGAGCGACCCTGATCAGGCGACTTCGACGGTTCTTGTGACATCGGGAGCACAATCGAAAAATCGGATCCCACGCCCAGTTCGGAGTGTATTTCCAACAAGCCCCCATGGGCCTCGGCGATCCGCCGTGCTGTGGGGAGCCCAAGCCCGGTCCCGGCGGCTCGGGTGGTAAAATACGGATGAAAGATCCGGGCTTGATCCTCCGCAGCAATGCCAGGCCCGGTATCAATCACATGAATCGAAATAGACGAATCTGGATTGCAAACCACCCGGAGAATCAACTCACTGGTCTTGGGAGAATTGTTCTTCTGAGAATCGCCCTGATGAGTATCCCCTTTCTGAGAGTCCTTCATCGAGTTGACGGCATTGATCATCAGATTCAGGATCGCTTGTTTGATGTGGTTGGGATCAATCTCCACAATCAATGGCTCTGGGGTTGGGTTGAGTCGAATCTGAACGCCACTGGATTGCGCCTGGACATGGAAGAAATCGCCCAGTTGCTCGATGATGTCATTGAGGTCCGTCGGCCGAAGATCGAGATGCAGTTCGCCCGCATACTGAAGGAAGTCTTCCAGAATCCCCCGAAGACGCTCGGTTTCATTGCCAAGGGCACCAATCCGGCGGATCATCCGACCCTTGTCATGTTCGTCTATTTCAAGGTCTTCGACTGCTTCACTGAGAAGCTGGGCATTGAGCCCGATGGTCGAGAGTGGATTCTTGATCTCGTGAGCAAGCCCAGAAGTCATCGAACCGATCTCTGCGAGTCGCTCTGCGGTCTGGGCACGCCCCTGAGAAACCTTCGCCCGAGTAGCCGCCCGTGAAACCGCAACCCGCGCAACCATCGCCGATGCCAGGGCACCAATGACAATCCCGAGAACAATCCAGATCAAAACCATTTCAACAGCATAGAACCCCATCGAGTCCAACAGGGCAACAGGGCAATCAGCAATGGCAGAACTTCCAATGACCGATGGCAACAGAACTACCGATGAGGAGTACGCGAATAGGTCCGCTTGTTGACCACAACTTCTGGCGCATCGTCTGGATCAGAATTGGGATCGGTGTCCGTATCGCCAGAATCATCATCTGGAGACTTTGGCGTGTCCAACGCAACAACCTTGGTTGCACGCCATCCTTTGTCGCCATTTTCGGCGTTGTAGATCACCGGGGAGCCATCAGCTAAAACACGGAAGCCGTCGCCTTCGATGATGGTGTAATGCACAAAGATATCTTGTTCATCAGGGCCAACTATGAAGCCAAAGCCCTTGCGTGGATCAAACCACTTGACCAGTCCCTCAACATCAATCAGTTCTTTAGTTTCGTTGCCCATAACAGTCCATCGAGCCAATCGGCCCGTCTCCAAATGCCGATTGAACGATCCGCCCACAAGACCAAGAACGCAACATCGGTCTGCACATCGGCCTGAGAAGCCAATGAACACTCCGTATAGCATACCAAACTTTACCACCGCGTCAAACACCCCCGAACAAGTGCCAAACCTGCTTGGGGGTATCTACTGAACTTTTCTTACTCAATGTCCGGAATTCAGGGCTTATTCTGCGGAAGACCCCTCGGTACGGCGGCTCCGGCGACGACGGCGTGGCTTGCGATCGCCCTCGCCTTCGTCATCTGAATCGTCTGAATCACCTCGTGAACCGCGTTCTTCCTTGGCGGCCTTGGCCTTTTCTTCCCAATCTGGGTCGGCCTGCTTGATCGACAGTTTGATGCGACCTTGGTCATCCACCAAGAGCACCTTGACCTTCACCTCATCGCCAACCTTCACAACATCGTTGACGGATTCAACATAGCCATTGGCGAGTTCGGAGATGTGGCACATGCCATCGGTCCCCGGTGCAATCTCAATGAACGCCCCAAAGTCCTTGGTCGAGACAACCCTGCCGTCATAGATGGTCCCTGCTTTGACATCTTCGCAGAGTGCGGAGATCTCGGCCTCGGCCTTCTCAACATTCATCGCATTCGACGATGAAACAATCACGCTGCCATCGTCTTCGACATCAATGTTCACCGAGTACTTGTCTTGCAAAGCGCGGATGGTCTTGCCACCAGGGCCGATGAGTTTGCCGATCTTCTCTGGATCGATCTTGAGCTGGAGCAGACGCGGAGCGTACTTGGAGGTCTCGTCGCGTGGTGCGGCGATGACTTTTTCCATCTGATCGATGATGTCCATGTATCCTTCGCGTGCTTGGGCGAAGATGACCTTGATCTGATCGAGGTTCAGGCCACGGGCTTTGAGGTCGAGCTGGATGCCTGTGATGCCATCGACGGTGCCCGAGACTTTGAAGTCCATGTCGCCGAAGAAGTCTTCTTCGCCGATGATGTCGGTGACGAGGACTTCGTTCTCGCCGTTCTCGTCGGTGAAACGACCGACTGTGATGCCGGCACAAGTATTCGTAATGGGAACGCCCGCGTCCATCAGTGCCAAGCAACCGCCGGTGACCGAAGCCATCGACGAGGACCCGTTGGATTCGGTGATGTCAGACACCAAGCGAATGGTGTAGGCAAAGTCTTCTGGTGATGGAAGAACCCCGAGCAATGAACGCTCGGCGAGTGCCCCGTGGCCGAGTTCACGGCGGCCGGGGCCCATGATGCGCCCGGCTTCACCGACCGAGAACGGCGGGAAGTTATAGTGGAGGTAGAACTTCTTGGAGTACTCTGGGAGCAGTCCATCGACGACCTGCTCGTCGCGGCCGGTGCCGAGGGTACAGGAGACGAGCGACTGGGTCTCGCCGCGTTGGAAGAATGCTGAGCCGTGGGTGCGTGGGAACTGAGCGACCTGCATGTCGAGCGAACGAATCTCGGTGGGGCCACGGCCATCAGCACGGATGCCTTTGATGATGAGCTTGCGGGTAATCTTCTTCTCGAGCTTGCGGAAGGCTTCGGATGCGTGACGGTTGGCGGCCTTGGTCGCTTCCCATTCTTTCGGGTTCCCGGAGTCATTGATTGGAAACTGCTCCATCATGGCTTTTTTGATCTCGCCGACCTTGTCGCCGCGCTCGTGCTTGGACTTGATCTGGCGTGCCTTGGTGAGGTCCTTCTCGCAAATCTTGGTGACCTTGGCCATGATGTCATCTGGGACGATGTTCATGTGGTCACCCATGCGGACTTCCTTGCCACACTTCTTGACAAGTTCTTCGATGAGTTCGAGGATTGGCTTGATGCCTTCTTCGTAGCCGAACTCAATCGCAGCGTGAATATCTTCGTCGGGGACTTCAGCGGCCCCGACTTCGATCATGTTGATGCCATCTGCGTGACCAGCAAGCACGATGTCCATATCTGAGAAGTCGAGCTGAGAGACGGTTGGGTTGATGACAAACTGAGCACCGTCATCAGTAAAGATGCGGGCAACGCGGATGGTTGCCAGAGGGCCTTCAAACGGGCAGTCAGAAATCGACAATGCCGCCGCGGCACCGGTGCCTGCAAGCACATCGGCGTCGTTCTCGCCGTCGTGGCTCATAACCCAGCACTGCATCTGGACTTCTTCGATGAAGCCATCGGGGAAGAGTGGGCGGATCGGACGGTCGATCATCCGCATGGTGAGGACTTCTTTTTCGTTGGGTGCGCCTTCACGCTTGCGGAAGCCTCCTGGGAACTTGCCGCCTGCGGAGAGTTTTTCACGATAATCGACCTGCATCGGGAAGAAGTCCAGACCAGGACGGGGCGTTGCCCGCATCGCGGTACACAGCACGGTGGTATCGGCGTATGAGATGGTGAGTGCGGAGGTCGCGAGCTTGGCGATCCGCCCGGTTTCGATCCGCATCATGCGGCCGCCGATTTCTTTTTCGACGGTGACTACTTTGTTTGCCATTGTTATTACCCCTTTATGGGTGAGCCGGGCGCGAGGAGCCCGTGGTGGTTGGAACGATCTCGCGCACGGCGCCTTGATCGGTTCCCGTCTTTGATGAACCCCGCCCTCGCATCTCAAGAGGCAGAAGGCGAAGGGCATACTCGTATGCCGATTGCCGACTGCCGCTCTGTGAACAGGGGTTCGAAAATCTCTTCTACAAGAGTCAACAAAAACCCGCGTGTTGTTTCCAACACACGGGTCGTGATTCTTTACTTGCGGAGGCCGAGACGCTTGATCGTGTCAAGGTACGAATCGCGATTCGTTCGTGCCAAGTAGCGGAGCAAGCGGTTGCGTTTGGCAACCATCATGACCAAGCCACGCCGATTGTGCATGTCTTGCTTGTTGTCACGCAGGTGTGTAGCGACTTGCTTGATCCGAGCGGTCAAAAGGGCGACTTGCACTTCCGGGCAACCCGTATCCCCGTCCTTGCGGCCGAAGTCTTTGACGATCTGTGCTGTTTCTTCTGAGGCCAATGGCATGGTTGCAAATCCTTCCGTCGCGTATCGGGGTGTGGTGCTACTGGCAACACTCCGCCGACCGCCAAACCTGATTGTGGCTACTGGTCGTGGCCTTGATGAATGATAGACCTCTGGGTTGAAATGTCCAAATTGTGGATCGAAATGGACCGACGAGTCGTTGTTTTTGGGCTGAAATCATTGGTTTTTCTTGTTTTTACTGAGAACTAAAAACCAAGCGTCCTCATCCGTGGACAATATCTCATGACATGACCCGCACCCAAACCGCCATCCTGAGTGAGTTCCTCGTCCTTGACGCCCAGAATGGCAACAAGGACGCCCCCGCGCAACTCGTTGAACTGTGGACGCCTCGGCTCTTGAACCGGGCGTATCGACTGACGGGGGATCAAGAAGGGACACGGGAAGTGCTGCAGGAATCATGGATTGGGATCGCCAAAGGGCTCCGGTCCCTGCGCGACCCGTCCCGCTTCGGAGGATGGGCGTATCGGATTGTTCAGCACAAGGCCGCTGATTGGATCCAGCAAAGAACCCAGGACCGCTCGCTCAACACACGCCTTCAAGACAATCCGCGGACCAATCCCGAACCAAATAACGACCACGCCCATGCGATCCGTTCAGCAATCGCATTTCTCGACCCCAATCTCCGTGAGGTCGTCTACCTGTTCTATATGGATTTCTGCACGATCGAGCAGATCGCCATCGTCCTCAACATCCCCCCAGGCACCGCAAAGACCCGGCTCTCAACAGCCCGGTCTCAACTCAAACCAATCCTCGAACACACGCTCGAAAGGAGCACGCCATGAACGATCTTGATGAAAAAATCCGCAATGCACTGAGCCAACAAGATGCCGAGACGATCGGCGATCCGAATGATGGATTCCGGCTCGATCATCAGGTGCTCGCCGTGTTCAAAGGCGGCAGGGGTTTTGCCAATATGATCGTGGTGGTGTTTTCCTTTGTGTTTTTGGGGCTCGCGATCTACTGTGCTGTGCGGTTCTTTGAGACCGATGTCACCAAAGAACTCCTCGCCTGGGGCATCGGATTTCTCGTATGCTGCATCACCATCAGTATGCTCAAAATCTGGTTCTGGATGGAGATGCATCGCATCTCCATCACCCGTGAGGTGAAACGGGTCGAGTTGCTCACCGCCCGTTTGCTTCAGGAATTGAACGAAAAGTAGTCCGGATCGGTCTGAAATCGACTATGATTCAACCATGACCACAACAACCCATCTATCCCTCTCCCGGCGTGTCTCCAACCTCAAACCATCGATCACCGTCGCCCTCAACAACCGAGCCAAGGCACTCAAGGCCTCTGGGGTCGATGTGCTGGGATACGCCGCCGGTGAACCCGATTTCGACACCCCCCAGCCCATCAAAGACGCCGCCATCAAAGCCATGCTCGATGGGCACACCAAATACACCCCCACCCTCGGCGACATGCCCACCCGCCAGTGCATCGCCGACAAACTGGCCAATGAGAACCACATCTCAGGCCTCACCGGAGAACATGTGGCCATCGGTACCGGCGGAAAACATGTCCTCTACAACGCCATCCAATGCCTCTTCGATTTCCCCGCACCGGGCGAAGACCACTGGGAGATGCTCCTGCCAACCCCAGCATGGGTGTCGTACCGTCCGATCTGCGAACTCTCCGGCGGAAAGGTCAAGGAAATCAACACCGGCCCAGAGTCCGACTTCCTCATGACCCCGGAGCAACTCCAGATCGCCATCACCCCCCGATCACGGCTGCTCATCCTCAACTCTCCCTCCAACCCCTGCGGGACCATGTACTCAGAATCCCAACTCAGAGCACTCGCCACAATCATCCACGAAGCCCTCGACATCGCCCCAAATCTCGTCGTCCTCACCGACGAAATCTACGAAAAAATCGTCTATGGCCAACACCCCCACTTCTCCATCGGATCAATCCCAGAGATCGCCGACCGCGTCATCACCCTCAACGGCATGTCCAAGGCCTACGCCATGACCGGCTGGAGAATCGGCTACACCGCCATCCCAGGCAACTTCGGCAAAGCCCTGATCAAAGCCATGGGCACCCTCCAAGGACAGATGACCACCAACATCACCAGTTTCAACTACGCCGCGATTCGAGAGGCACTGACCAACCCGTCGGTTGCCCAGACGGTCGAAGAAATGCGACTGGCCTTTGCCAGCAGGGCCAAACTCATCATGAGCCGACTCGCCGACATCCCCGGAATCACCTGCCCCACCCCGACCGGGGCGTTCTATGTCTTCCCCGATGTGTCTAGATTGTTCGGAAAGACGACCCCAAAGGGTACCAAAATCACCGACGCCCCCAGTTTGTCCGAAGCCCTCCTCGACGAAGCCCACATCGCCTTCGTCCCCGGCAACGACTTCGGCGGCTGCGGTGGCAACCATGTCCGCATCTCGTTCGCTTGTAGCGACGGACAGATCAACGAGGGCATGGATCGCTTCAAGAAGTTTGTTGATTCACTCAACTAAGCAATCGAATCAGCCGATAACCAGATATGGACGCAACTCTACAACTCCGATTCGTCGGCGACATCGAACTCAAGCCCTGCCCAACATGCTGCGGCGTCGGCCATGTCCCATGCTCACAAACCGTCGCTGTCCGAACAATGGGCCTCAACGGCGTGCCTTCTTTGCAACCCTCCACCGGCCACCCAATCCCTTGCCCATCGTGCAACGGCACAAAAATCATCACCAACTTCGACTAGTCCGCCTTCAACACCATCACCACCTCATCGATCTCTTTCCCTCGCCCGTGGGCGAATCCACGCTCATGAGCAACCAACACAAACCCACACTTCTCCATCGATCGGATTGACGCGATGTTGTCCTTGGCGGCACGCCCATGCAGCGGGCGCGTCGATTCAATCTCGATGAACAGCTCAATCGCCGCCGTTGCGATGCCCTTGCCCCAGTAATGATGATCGATCCAGCAGGTGATCTCGCGGTCGCCGACCATCTCGAAACTCATGATGTGCCCGACGAGTTTGCCGTCAACTTCGACGCTGTATTTGAGAACTGTGTCGCTGCTCATCAACTTGGCCCAGTGTGCTTCGAACTGCTTGCGATCAGTCATATCCTCATGCACAAACGCCGCCATAAACTGCGCGGGCTTGTGCTGCTGATGCTCGAAGAACACGGGCAAGTCCACCTGCTCGATTGGACGGAGTGTCACACTCATGGCCTCGTCAATGCTCGCACAGGGCTCGGCGCGTCGATCTCCACCAAATCCTCTTTCAAATCCCATAAAAGCGTCCGCGCCGACACTGGCGTCGGATTCGTCGAATCCCGCAGCGTCACCAAACGATCCCCATCGGCATACGCAAAGAGCGTCTCTTTGAGCGCATCGTAGATGGCATAGTCACTCAGCAGCGTCCGCTGCAAATCCGTAAACCGGACCCGCCCAGAAGCATCAGCCCGCTCCATGGTGATCGGGGCCCCCGAATCCGAACCATCCCAAGCCGTAAACCCAGCATCAAGCCGATCACATCCCAACTGAGACACCCGCCCAGTCGTCAATGACTTGTGGCGGATATTGACTTCATCAATCACCACCGCCCGTCCATTGGATCGATCCAACTCCATCGAACCCAACCAGGTCATGCGAGTGAGTCCAGGTCCTGAGGCGCTTGGCATGACCGACGCCGAGTCCCCAGACGCGCCGCCGGGCTGCTCTTCGGACCGATCCATCAGCACCAGCATCCCCGACGAATGAACTCTCAGCACCTGCGTCTGATTGTCGGCGACCAACTGCGCCCCCTCCAAATACATCACCCCAACCGCCCGTTCAGGATTCTTCGGATCATACTGGCGAGATTCAACACTCGCCAACACCGGCTCCCCCCCAGGCACGGCACGGCCATACGCACGCGCCTGAAGCAACGCCCGACTCTGATCAACCTCCGAACCCGTTGCATTGGGATCCGTGATCGATCCCATCCCCGGCGCCGGGGTCAAATCAATCTCAAGACGGTCGGCCTTGAGCGTGTCAATGGTCAACACATCAGGCGTCGACACCGCAACCACATTCCCCAAACACTCAATACTCCCGGCAGCATCCTCAAAACGCATCCCTTGATCCCAGTTGATCCGCAGATGCCCCCCGGTTGGAGAATCATCGACCACAATATCATGATCAAACTGACCCGCCCCATCAACCCGGATCGACCGCGACCGAGTATTGATCCAGATATCCCGCCCATTGACAACCGAGCCCCCCTGCCCAGCAACCGCCTGCTGGCTTGGGTCATCCTCATCGGCGACGAGATGAATCAAATCACGATCGGTGTTCAACTCCACCCGATGACCCGACGCATGGGTCTGTTGCTCACCCGTAAACTGCGTATTGCCAACCGCCGAAGCCCAAGAAACCCGCATCGTCCCATCGAGTTCCCGATTCAGCCGTGCATCGAGTTTGTCGGTCTCAACACGCCCATCAACCGAACGCCCAACCACGCCCCCTCGGGCAGCGAGCGTATCGAGTTGAACACCCCCGGCTCGATCGGATTGGAATCCAAACGCAAGCGTATCGCCTGAGAGCGAACCCGCTTCCGACACCAACGAACCCCGCTCTAAGGTGATTGACCGGATGGTCGATTGCTCAGAGTTGGCCGACTCAATCCCCATATCAAACTCCGTGGCAAAAATCTCGGCCTTAAGCACCGCATCGGCCCGTGTGCCCAACACCTCCCCAGTAAACAAAGCCGACTGGAGCAGGCTGGTCAACGATCCATCAGAGTTCTTGACCAGCACAAACTCCGCCTCATCCAACCAATCAATCCGTGCGGGGGGCTCGGTACCACGGTCAACCTGTCGGCCGGTTTGATTCGATGATCCCACACCGACACCGGAACCAGCAAGCGTCTCAATCGACCCGGCCGATTCGATCATGATCTTCCCACGCCCAAGATCCGCCACAAGCGATTCAGAGTGAAGCGTCCCGGCCTCCTCAACAACAACCTCAACAGGCACATCAGCAGTCCCCACCAACTCAAGAACCCCACTGGTCGCACCATAGTTCACCCGTTGGGCCAAACCCCGCACCTCCTGTGCTTCAGTGCCTTGTTGAGCCGAAGTCTCAAAGACGACTTGCTCATTGGCAACAAACGACAGTGCAAGTTCTTGTGTAGACAAAGCCGTCTCATCGGGTTCTTCGATCGGACGCACCACCAGCCCCCCATCCCAAGTCACCAGAACTTCGCCATCGCCCAACTCGGTGGATGCACTCGCTGGCGGAGATACGGAGTCCGAAGCTTCCTTCTCATCGGGTTGGCGTGGTGTTGACGACGCAGCCCTTTGGACGGGTTCATCTGCTGGTGCTGAGTCTGCTGGCTGGGCGTGATCTTGAGATTGAGTGGGGGGGTCTACTTTG
>Ga0316208_1003452_pt1 | contig 11403 bp, 9 predicted proteins | sample 3monopyrite_MG_FD_204944 | JGI IMG/M metagenome (GOLD analysis project Ga0316208, IMG submission 204944) | Microbial mat bacterial communities from mineral coupon in-situ incubated in ocean water Damariscotta River, Maine, United States -... | ecosystem: Environmental > Aquatic > Marine > Coastal... | reverse complement strand
TGTCGTTTTACAATTAATGCAGACTCTGAGATATCTAACCCAACAGCATTTGTTGAATAAGGTAAATCCAGTAATTGAGCAACCATTCCGCCAGTTAACCCTGAATCGGAATCTTGGGATTGTTTACCAAAAGCTAGAACATCATATTGCTGATCTTTAAAAAATGCAGCTAAAATACTAGCATAACTTTTGGAATCGTACTTTTCATCACCATTTAATTGTATATGGAATCCTTTTGAGGCGCCCATCGCTAAAGCTTTTCGAATTGTTTCTGATGCTTTTGATGCACCTACACAAACTACGGCAACTTCACCACCATATTTTTCAGTTAAAACAAGGGCTTCTTCAATAGCTGAGGCATCGTAGGCATTTAATACCATCCGATCACCATCCATTATGAGTTCACCGTCTTTTATTTGGAAAGGTGCATAAACATCGGGCACCATTTTAATACTTACGAGAAATTTCATTCAGTTCTTATTTACACATGAATGCGGTTGGTTGGAACCGCTTTTTTGGGGTCAGAAATATAGGAAAGTAGTCATAAAAATTTCAGAGTATTCACATCTTTTTTAGAAGTACTTTAAAGAAATCTTGTCTCCTAGAAATTTGTGGCATCAGATTTTTTGCATTTATTTAATTTTGAAAACGACATAGATGGATCCACAGAATCCGAAAATCAAAAAAAGCGAATGCAGCTCCCCATTGCTAAACTATACCGGCAAAGAATAAAGTCGGCTATACAAGAAAATCTCGAACGAAAGATTTAGAGGTGTTTAATTCTGTAGAATTTCATATTCAGATAAATTAGCTGAATCAGTATCACGAAGGATATTATAGGCTTCAAATTTCAAATCGGGATCCGCATCTTCCAGAATTAAAGCAATTTCTCTGGATTTGGTGCCAAAAAACAAATCGAATAAGTAGTTATTAGTGGATCTACGTTTGGCATCTCTGAGTTCTTCTAAGATTGAAATTAAATCTGTACGAGATTGCTTAGGGTTGCTCATAAAACCGTCCAATACTTTGCGATGATATTTATAATAGGCTGCTCGTACAATCTCATAGTTGTTATTTAGTAAATCTGAACCAAGCACGAATCTGTTTCGTCCGTTATTTGTATTTCTAGTCCAGCCAATGGCCGCAGAGTTTTGAGCTAAATCAACAACATCCTGAGATTTCTGAAACCATTCAGTTCCACCAAGTTCAGAAAATGTATCAAAATCAAAGCCAAGCATGAGATACAAATAGTAATCGATGAAGCCTGTTAAAGATTCGAATTCAAGATCATCATGGATTAAACTACGGCCTTCCGGGTAACTGAACTGCCAACTCCCATCGCTTATAATTATGGATGTTGTTTCTGCTCCGGTATTATAAATTGGGCGCCTTAACTGAATGATAGCTTCAGCAGAAAAATTAAAATCCTGATTACCGGAAATAAGAATGATACTGATTTGACATTTTATACGTTCTTGTTCTTCAATTTCAATTTCAGCCCATCTATATTCATTGATGTATGCTTCAAGATCGGTTTTGAGTGAGTTTTTTACGTATTCAAAAGAATTTCCAACAAGTTGTTCATCATTAATTGTGATTGAACATTCAAATTCCTGAGCTTGTACTATTCCCGAAAAAAGAAAAACAATTAATAAATAATGAATTTTTAGCGACATCACTTTACAATCAGAGGCTGAGTGTTCATATTCAACAAAATAATAGTATATGATACAAAGGTTTAAAGTTCGTTGGGTATTTTCTTTTATGGGATTGGTGTTTGCGACAAGTCTTGTACAGGCTCAAGCAACAATCGGCGCCAAAGGAGCTGCTTTAGGTAAGGCAACTACGGCTCTTTACGAAGATGAATGGGGATTATTTTCTAACCCTGCTACTATTTCTTCCAAGAAAACCTCCTTGGGCTTTTATGGTCTACAAAATTATGGATTTCCTGAATTGATAGATATTTCTAGTGTAATTTCAATTCCACTGCCTTTCGGATATTCATCGGTTGGGTTTTACCGCTTCGGTGATGACTTATATTCTGAAACCAATATAAATGCGGGATATAAATATGTATGGAAAACAGTACATGTTGGGGCAGCATTACAGTACAGGCATTTAAGTTTAGGGGGAGACTATGGTTCCGGTGGTGCGTTAAATGTTACCCTTGGCTTGTTGACGAAAATTAATGAAAAACTGTGGCTCGGAGCTAAAGTGAGAAACATAAATCGTGCTGCCTATAATTTCGAATTTAATGACGAGACTCTCCCACAAGATTTAAGTATTGGCTTCATGTATCAATTGGAAGAAAAAGCCTCATTTGTGTTTGATGTACTGAAAGATGTTCGTTTTCCTGTCTCGTATAGAGGTGGAGTGGAAGTTGAAATAGTTGATAATGTTGTTGGTAGAATTGGAGCAACCTACGAGCCTGTAATTTATACTTTTGGCCTCGGTTACGATACCATTCGCTGGCAAATAAACATAGCTGTACAACAGCATGAAATTTTGGGAACAAGCCCCGGCGCTGATATACTATTAAAATTGTGATGCCTCTTTTTCGATGTCTCATATTATTAGCTATAGTAAGTAGTTCAGTTTGGGCTCAGGATAGCACTTCTACAAAAGTTCGAGATCAGTTAGAGGAGACATTTGAAGAATCTGATCTGGAGGATGATGAAGCGGGCGAGCAGCTGATACAATTTTTGCAGGAGCTGGAAAGCAATCCTGTCAACATCAATACCGCTGATATCAATGAATTGCTGCAAATTCCGGGCATTACTTTTATAACAGCACGTTCAATTATAGCTTATCGGGAAAATAAAACCTTTGAAGAAATTAATGAAGTATTGCAAGTTTCAGGGATAGGTAATGTCACTTTTCAAAAAATATCACCCTATATAACCGTTGGTAGTTCAAGTTCTCGGTTTAGAAATCTATATAGTAATCCCAAATATTGGTTGGATAATTCTAAAACGGAGGTGATTTCTAGGTTCCAACAAATAGTAGAAAATCAAAACGGGTTTTCAAGGCCGGATTCTGCCGGTGGTTACGTTGGCAACGCAAGTAAGTATTATCAGCGAATAAAGATTCAATCCAAACATTTGTCGTTAAACATTACACAAGAAAAAGACGCAGGCGAATCTTTAAAAGGGCCAGCAGATTTTGACTTTAATTCAGCACATCTCGCTTTAGTTGATAATGGCAAACTTAAGAAACTTATTATCGGTGACTATAGTGTAAGTTTTGGGCAGGGTTTAGTGCTTTGGTCGGGTGGTGCATTTGGTAAAGGCAGAGAAGTAATAAAAACCATTGGGAGAAACGAACGAGGTTTACGACCATATACATCCGCTCAAGAAACAAATTATTTTAGAGGTATAGCAGCTACTGTTGGCGACAAAAACGAACTATCAGTTTTTTATTCGAAGATACCAAGAACGGCTAGCATAGTCGGTGAAAATGCGGTTAGTTTTCCATCCTCTTCTGGATTTCATCGTACGTTAAATGAAATTGACAGGCGTTATAACCTAGACCAGCAAACCTTAGGCGGGCGTTTCAAACTAAATACAAAAGTTGGTTTGTTTGGTGTAAGTGGATATTCAACTGAGTTTAATTCTGAGGTAATTCGCAGATCCTCTATTTCAGCACAGAATGACTTTAGCGGTACAAGAAACTCGGTATTTGGTATCGATTATCGTGCAATAATTGGAAGAAGTTTGATAATTGGAGAAATGGCACGAAGTGATAATTCTGAATTTGCCGGTATATTTGGGATAGAAACCAGCGTTGGAGAAAATACTGAACTCGCAATTTTATATCGCAATTATGGGTCGAAATATGTGTCAATTCTAGGGGATGGATTTGGAGAGGCATCAGGTATACCACAAAATGAGAGAGGCTTCTATGTTGGATTAAAGCACAGCCTATCAAAATATACGATAAGTACATACTTCGATCAGTACTTTTTTGATGCACCCAGTGGCGGATTGCTTGCCCCGAGCAGTGGGGTTGATATTCTAGGAATGGTGGAAGCCACATTTTCTCGCGCATTAAGCGGCTATATTCTTATCAGAAATGAATCGAAAGAGGATGTATTTGACGCAATTTCTGATAATGGCAGAGAAGTAGAGATAAATAGTGCTGAGACTAGAAGTAGTTATAGAATTCAAATTCAACATCAGCCAACTAGAAACTATAGAACAAGAACTCGGGTTGAATGGGTTCGTTATCTGGCACCAAATAGTGAAGCAGAAAATGGATTCTTAGTTTATCAGGATGTTCGATTAAATTTGTCGAAAAAGGTATTAATAGATGCCAGATTTTCACTTTTTGATACAGATAGTTTTAACGCAAGAGTGTATCAATTCGAAAATGATTTAAGATATGTGCTGACAAATGTTGCATTGAATGATAAGGGGCAGCGTTGGTACTTTGTTGTAAAATACAATGCCACAGAAAGGATTGAATTTTCGGCAAAACTCTCTCAAACTATCATAGAAGATGCACAAGTTATAAGCTCCGGACTTAATCAAATTACCGGGAATACTCGAACATTTTTTGGAGCACAAATCAGAATGAATATTCAATAAAACTTACCATCATGAGTACAATTATTTTATATTCAGTTTTTCAAAATCGCTACAAATGACATTAGAAGGCTGGACGGTTGTTGGGGTTATTGCAACGAGCCTCTTTTTATTAATAAAAACTTCCTATTCCGTAGATTTAATTTTACTCGCCGGGCTAGGATTTCTACTCATAACAGGCATCGTAAATCCTGGTGATGCACTTGCGGGCTTCTCGAATGAAGGCGTGCTGACTGTTGCCGCACTGTACATAGTTGCCTCGGGATTGAAAGAGACAGGGGCTATTCAATATATCACCCAAAAAATTATGGGAAGCACAAATACGGTGAAAGGTGCTCAAGCTAGAATTATGGGCCCGGTTATGGTTATGAGTGCTTTTTTAAATAATACACCCATAGTTGCTTCATTTATCCCTGCTATAGAGCATTGGAGTAAAAAATCGGGTGTTCCAATTTCGAAATTATTAATCCCGCTGAGTTATGCAGCAATATTAGGAGGTACATGTACTCTAATTGGAACTAGTACCAATCTTATTTTAAATGGATTATTAATCGAAGAAGAAAGCGTTAGGTCGCTTGGTTTATTTGAACCAGCTTTAATTGGCATACCAAGTGCAATAGCTGGATTTGTTTATTTGTTAATCTTTGGCGATAAATTGCTGCCAAGTAGAGGAGAAGCATTTCAATCTTTTCAGGACACCCGCGAGTATACAATCGAAATGACAGTTCCAAAGGGTAGTCCGTTAGCGCGTAAAACAATTCAAGAAGCGGCACTTCGACAATTGCCGGGTCTTTATCTTGTTGAGATAATTAGAGAAGATGCAATATTACCTGCGGTAGGTCCAAATCAACGTTTAAGAGAAAATGATAGATTAATTTTTGCCGGAGTGGTGGATTCAATTGCAGATTTACAAAATATCCAAGGCTTAACACCGGCCACCGGTCAAGTGTTTAAGTTAGACACACCGAGGAGAAATCGAGTATTAATTGAAGCTGTAGTTTCAGCTTCGCACCCTTTGCGCGGCAGTTCAATAAAAGAAGGCGCATTTCGGAATAGATATAATGCAGTTGTAATTGCTGTATCAAGAAGTGGTGAGAGGTTAAAGCAAAAAGTTGGTGACGTTATTTTGCGCACTGGTGATACCCTGCTGATAGAAGCTACAAGTAGCTTTATAAGTCGATACCGTAATTCAAATCATTATTATTTAGTTAGCCCATTAGAGGGTGCGCCTGTATCCAATTACGAAAAATCAGGAATTGCTCTGTTAATTCTGATAGGTATGGTTGCACTTGCCGGTACTGGTATTCTAAGTATGTTTCAGGCGGCAATTCTGGCGTGTGGGTTAATGATTGTAACTCGCGTTATTAGATATTCAACAGGAATAGAGGCTATAGATTGGAAAGTTTTGATTGCCATTGCTTGTTCACTAGGTATTGGCTCAGCGCTTAAAACAACAGGTGTTGCTGAGCTAATTGCAGTAAGAATGTTAGATTTTTCAAGTACGCATCTGTTTTTAACGTTGATATTCACTTATTTGCTCACATGGATTTTGACAGAATTAATTACAAATAATGCAGCAGCCGTATTAGTATTTCCAATTGCACTATCCATTTCACAATCTCTTGGGGTCGATTTTATTCCTTTTGCCATAGTTATAATTATGGCAGCTTCAGCAAGTTTTTCAACACCAATCGGCTATCAAACCAATCTCATGATTTATGGACCGGGTGGATATAAGTACACAGATTATCTTAGAATAGGGCTTCCATTAAATTTGATCGTAGCAATTATCGCCTTATCTTTGATACCGTTATTTTGGGAATTTTGATATACTATATTTAATGACAGAATCTATCATCAAGTTGGCCATAGAAGCCGGAGAAAAAATTCTCGAATTCTATGATGAAGAAATTGAAGTAACTACAAAAGGGGACGATTCACCATTAACAAAAGCTGATTTAGCTGCACATAATCATATTGCAGCTGGTTTAGAAGTGTTAACACCGGAGATACCAATAATTTCAGAAGAATCTGGTTTACCTGAGTATGAAGTTAGAAAACAATGGAAAAAATATTGGTTAGTTGATCCATTAGATGGGACAAAAGAATTCATTAAGAAAAATGGAGAATTCACCGTTAATATTGCTTTGATTGATAACGGGCAACCTGTTTTGGGTGTGGTATACGTACCTGCACAAAAGAAAACTTACTATGGCGAAAAAGGATATGGAACATTTTTAATTGATGATACCGGAGAAAAAACTCAATTAAATTCGCCTGTTTTTTCTAAGCCAGGGGAAGCAAGAATTGTAGTAAGTCGCTCTCACGGTGATGAAGCAACAAAAAAGAAATTAGCTGACATTGGCATTGAAGTTACAGAGGAAGTACCATCCGGTAGTTCTCTAAAATTCTGTTTAGTTGCAGAAGGAAAAGCTGATCTATATCCACGGCTTGGGCCAACTATGGAGTGGGATACAGCAGCTGCTGATGCCGTTTACAGGTACTCAACTTTAAATGGCGAAAAATTTTCTCCATTAACCTATAACAAAGAAAATCTATTAAATCCCTTTTTCATAATTGGGATTGATGAATTTATTGACGCACAATCTTTATAAAAACATGACTGCACTAAGATCACATTCTCATCTTAAAGAATTAGAAGATGAAGGTATTTACATTATGAGAGAAGTGGCCGCTCAATTTGAGCGACCGGTACTCTTATTTTCAGGTGGAAAAGATTCCATCATAATGTTTCATCTTGCATTAAAAGCATTCCATCCTGGAAAAATACCTTTTCCTCTAATGCATGTTGACACCGGACATAACTTTCATGAAACCATTGAATTTCGTGATAGTTTAGTGGACAAATATGGGGTCGAATTATTAGTAGGAAGTGTACAAGATTCGATTAATGAAGGTAGAGTAGAAGAAGAAACAGGACCTGACGCAAGTAGAAATGCACTTCAAACGATTACGTTACTTGATACATTAAAAAAACATCAAGTAGATGCTGCATTAGGCGGTGGCAGAAGAGATGAAGAAAAGGCGCGTGCTAAAGAACGATTCTTTTCTCATCGTGATATTTTTGGCCAATGGGATCCTAAAAATCAACGACCAGAACTTTGGAACATGTATAATGGACGAAAGAAACCGGGAGAAAATTTCAGAGTTTTTCCAATCAGTAATTGGACGGAAATGGATGTGTGGCAGTATATAGCCCAGGAAGAAATTGAGATTCCTACAATTTACTTTGCCCATGAAAGAAAAGTATTCAATCGTCGTGGAGTTTGGTTAGCTGACACTGATTTCATCAACAAAATGGATGACGAAGAAGTGGTTACTAAAGTAGTTCGCTTTAGAACAATTGGTGACGCAACTTGTACAGGCGCTGTACTATCTGATGCGTCATCGATGGAAGATATTATACAAGAAGTTGCTTCTGCTCGTGAAACTGAACGTGGAACACGCCACGATGATAAGCGAAGTGAAACAGCAATGGAAGACCGTAAAAAACAAGGCTACTTCTAAGCATCGCTTAGAAGTTTTGAGTGCTGAGTTTTTAGTTATAAGTGTAAGGAATATTGTTGAAGTGAGTCTTATATATAACTACTAACAAATCACACACTCATGAAATACAAGGGTCCTATTTATGATAAATCATTTCAATTTGCACTGATGACACTTGAATTAAGTAAAGCACTTAAATTATTTAAAGAGTTTGATCTTTCGAGTCAAATTCTTAGATCGAGCACTAGTATTGGGGTAAATGTGAATGAAGCTGGAGCTGCAGTTTCAAAAAAGGATTTTGTAAATAAAATGTCTATTGCTTTAAAAGAAGCCAGAGAATATTGGTATTGGCTTAGACTATTGAAGGAGTCGAATACTATTCAAATTAACGTTGAGCAAAATATAGATCGGTGTATTGAGCTCATTAAAAATCTTACATCGATCGTTAAGACTACACAATCAAGCATTAAAAAATGAGCAACGAAAGCACTCAAAACTCAGAATTCAACACACAAAACTCTTACCTAAACATGGACATGCTCCGCTTCACAACAGCAGGTTCTGTAGATGATGGAAAAAGTACGTTAATTGGCCGCCTTTTATATGATTCAAAGTCAATCTTTGAAGATCAAATGGAGGCAATTGAAAAAACGAGTAAGAGTAGTGGAGAAGAGGAAGTAAATCTGGCATTGTTAACGGATGGTTTGAAGGCCGAAAGAGAGCAAAAAATCACTATTGATGTTGCCTACAGATACTTTGCAACACCGAAAAGAAAATTTATCATTGCAGATACTCCTGGCCATACCCAATATACCAGAAACATGGTTACAGGTGCATCCACAGCAGATTTAGCAATTATTCTTGTTGATGCATCTAAAGGTATTCTTACGCAATCTCGGCGCCATTCGTTTATTTCTTCACTTCTGAGAATCCCTCATTTGGTTGTAGCAGTAAACAAGATGGATTTAGTTGATTATAATGAAGATGTATTCAACGAAATTGTCGCGGATTTTAAAGATTTTGCGCACAAATTAGATGTTAGTGATGTAACCTTTATACCGATGTCCGCTTTAAAAGGGGATAACGTAGTTGATAAAAGTGAGAGAATGGATTGGTACAAAGGTTCTACTTTACTTTATCATCTTGAAAATGTAAAAGTAGATGCTGCAGATAATGTTTTAGATTTTCGATTTCCGGTTCAATATGTAATTCGACCGGGTATGAATTTTAGAGGATTTTCCGGACAAGTAGCTTCAGGGCATGTTCGTCCTGGTGATGAAATTATGGCACTGCCATCCGGGTTGACATCAAAAGTTAAAGAATTAGTAACTCGAGATGGAAATCTTGATGTTGCTTATCCAAGAGACTCGATTGCAATTACTTTAGAAGATGAAATTGATATCAGTCGTGGAGATATGATTGTTCGTAAGGGTAATGTTCCCACAATTAGAAATGAGTTTGAATCTTTCCTTTGTTGGATGAATGAAAAAGCTTTAGATACAAACAAGCAATACATTCTTCAGCATACAAGCAGACAAGTTCAGGTTTTTATTGAGGAAATTTTCTATAGAATGAATGTGGATACACTCAGTAGAGAAGAAACAGATGAGCTGAAGTTAAATGAGATCGGTAGAGTAAAGCTCAAAACCAGTCAATCATTGTTCTTCGATCCATATCAACTCAACCAAAAGACCGGTAGTTTCATAATTATTGATCCTACCAGTAATGTAACAGTTGGCGCAGGAATGATCCGTGCAGGTTCTACCAGATCTAAAGATGTTGAAATTGATGAAGCGCAAGATCTAGTATCGCCGAATGTAACTTGGGAGCCATGGAATATTTCTCGGGAAGAACGAGAAGAACGCCATGGCCAAAAAGCAAAAGTATTATGGTTCACAGGTATTTCAGGCGCAGGTAAAAGTACCATTGCAAAAGCATTTGAGAAAGAATTATGGAAAAATGGCAAACAAACTATTCTACTCGATGGAGATCAGGTTCGCCACGGTTTAAATGGTGACCTAGGATTTACTGCAAAGGATAGAAAAGAGAATATCCGCAGAGTTGGTCATTTAGCTCGTTTGTTTTTTGAACACGGTAACATTGTTCTTTGCACATTCATATCACCTTATACAAATGATCGTGAATTTGCGAAATCCCTCTTTCCGGAAGACACAGATTTTGTTGAAGTCCACGTAACTTGTAATCCAAAAACTGCACAAGAGCGTGACCCAAAAGGATTATATGCAAAAGCAGCCGCAGGTGAAATTACAGGATTGACAGGCTACGATGCTGAATATGAAGCACCCATGGATGCATCAATTACAATTAACACAGATACTGTTAGTGTTGATGAAGCGGTGGAGATGTTACTTACAAGTATTTAGATAGATATTTTAAGTATATTTATATACTGATCTCAAGAGCTTAAAATGTAGGTCAAAATTTAGCAATTGCTAAGATGAGTGCATTACCAAAGTCAATAAATTGTTATAGCCAATCTATTTCTTAAGGATAGATCGATTAGAAAGTCTGTTGTATAGTTGTTCAGCTTCTTTATACTCTTCAAGTGCAATCAGTTGATTCTTGATATTTCGTTTTAAAGTAGATCTTTGCTCACTTGGTAACGAAATATTATCCATTTTTTTCCCGTTTTTTAATTGGGCTTTTTCCATTCTACTTTTTGCACAATCATTTAATTGATCAAAATTAAGTTGATTCGGTAATTTCAGATTAATAAAACTAGAAAATTTATTTATGCATTCTTCCGTAGAGTAAATTATTTCATTGAAATCAATAAGTATCAAATTTTTAGACTCAATATCAATATCTACATTGGTATAAAAATCAATGTATTCGAGAGTACTAGCTCGTAATGAGTCATTAAATCTCACCATTCTTGATGAAATACATTCCAGAGGGTGCCTAATAAGAACAATGGATGGTATTCCATTATTTAGTGCAATTTTTATATTTGCGTATGAGTGTGCATGATGAGATAAGTTCAACTCAGGCATCAAGCATTTAAAAAGATGATATGTATATGAATTAGCACTTGATGGGTAGCCTTCTATACAAAGATCCGTTGATTTTGAAGTCAAAGTACCACCAGAACCAATACTTCTTTTCAATAAAGGATATAAAGTGGGTGATTTTTTTAAAAATAACCTGAATTTTAAAAATATACTCATTTGTTAAAAAGACTAACCCACACTTAAGCTTCTTCTTTATAATAATCAGAATAGTAAGTACGCTTGTAATAAGAATAGTTTGTGTAATAATCGCTACTCTTTTCAGGATCAAATGCATTTAGAAC
>Ga0316208_1003451_pt1 | contig 11404 bp, 14 predicted proteins | sample 3monopyrite_MG_FD_204944 | JGI IMG/M metagenome (GOLD analysis project Ga0316208, IMG submission 204944) | Microbial mat bacterial communities from mineral coupon in-situ incubated in ocean water Damariscotta River, Maine, United States -... | ecosystem: Environmental > Aquatic > Marine >... | reverse complement strand
CTAAAACGGGCGATAGTGTAAACCAACTATGGCAGAACAAAAGCCATGCGGATGACCCGCGTTTGCCAACCTATTTAATGATAAGAGCACCCGACAACCAACTTAAAAAAAATAAAGCTAAGCAACAAGGAGATGCTAAAAACCCTATTACTTTTGGCTCGTCAGCTAAAACTTATAAGCTGAATGACAAAACGCCAACAATAATGTCGAGCTGCGGTGGTTATTATCACCCACCTAGCTTGACTCAGTAGGTTTAGCAAAATGAGCTATGAGAAAAATTAAAAAAGGATGTTTGTTTTTTTTAATGCTGTTCACCTGCAACCTTGTTGCAGGTGAATTATCAATTACACTTCCTTTTACCATCACACAAGATCCTCATGGTTTTATTTGGGTTGGCACCCAAACCCATGCATTAAGATATGACGGTCATAAAAAAATAAAAGTAGCTGCGGATATTGGCTATATCAACCGTATTATTACCACAAACAACACTACCTATATTTCCGGCGATAAAGCGATAGTTGCCATTGACCAACAGCTAAACCAACAAACAATTTACACTGCCAAACACGACAATAATATTGTTGATTTAACACTGCATAAAAATAAACTGTATGCACTACAACAAAGTAAATTAACACAGTTATCATCACTAAGTGGTGAAGTAACCACTAAACAAGTGCTTAGTTTTAAACGCTCTACAAGAGGTTTTGTTGCCTCCAACAACAATCAAGTTTGTATTGTTATTCACGCTAAACAATACCAATGTATTGACGATTCACCTGAAAACAAGCCAAGCGAAACACTGTATTTCCCTGATACGGTTGTCAGTATGATCAACCATAGTAATAAGCTGTATTTTAGTACTAAACACGCATTATACGTTAAAGCTTCGCCCACAGACGATTTAATACTTGTTGCTAATTTTTCTAACCAAAACTTAAGTGTTATTGCCGCAGCAAACCAACCTAACCATTTATGGCTAATGGTTAATAGTCAGCCAATTCTTTTTAATATTGCCAATAAAAAAATTATTGAGCACAACTTTGTACGTAACAATCAAAGTAAGGTAATGAGTATATTTCAAAGTTCAGATTCAACCTTATGGTTAGCCGCTAACAAATTAGAAAAAATTGCTAAGTCAGATTTAAACATAAAAAAAATAACGGGCCTTAACAATACCAGTGGTATGGCGTGGTTAATGGGTAATTCAATTTTTAGCACTGTTTTTGACATTAAAGGCGCTTACAAACTAAATACTAAAACGTTTGAAGCTGCTCCTTTAAAACATGTTAACGATGTCACAAAGGGCTATTGGTATGCCGCTCACGAAACTAACTTTAATACTTGGGTAGGTGGTTATTACGGTTTATTTGAAAATGACTATCGTTTTAGTGAAATAACAAACCGAAGCAATTTAATTGCCAAGCAGCCCGTGCAGTGCATTAGGCAAGTTACTTTTGAAACAATAGCCGTATGCGTTGACAAAGTAGGTGTTTATTTGATTAACACCAACAGCTATGAAAGTAAGTTGGTCATTGCTAATGATGACTTAGGAAGTGTTGTTGATGTTCTACCGATTAATGAAAAAATAAATCAAGCATGGATAGCGACAGACCGAGGTGTTTTTTATTATAACAATAAAAACTTAGCACAATACTTGCCCGAGTCTCATGTTATTAGGTTAGCCACCAATAAAGACACCTTAATGGTAGCAACGCTTGACGACGGATTGTTCTCGTTAACAAAGCATGGCAAGGCTATTAATATTGAAAAAATATCCTTGCCCAGCTTAGGATTAAGAATTAACGATATTAAGTTTTATAAAAAAAACCTCTATGTTACTACCAGTTTAGGCATTGCTAAGTACAACACTGAAACTAAACAAGTAAATACTTGGCCACTCAATAAGAGTGTTGGCAGAATTAACGAAGACTTTAATAATTTTAACGCCATTTCTACTAACGGTGAGTTAATTACCTGGGCTAACAATATTCAAAAAGAGGCTACCTTTAAAAGCAATATACTTATTAGTGACTTTTCAGTAAACGGCATTAATAAACCCCTTGCTGAATTAATAAGTGATGGTAGTTATATTGAATTAAGGGTAAGTACCAATGATTACAGCAACCCCGAACACCATGAGTTTAGAATGAAAGTAAACAATAACCCATGGAGCGACTTTTCAGACAACAACACTATTGGTTTTTTACCAAAGCTTGGCATTAACACTATAAAAATAGAAGCTAATGCCAATATGCATCTATCACGCACATTTACGTTTACTGTGATTATTCCTTGGTATTTAAGTCGTTGGGCTATTGCGTTGTATTTTGTTTTTTTTCTTGCTTGTATATTTAAAGTTATTGGTGTTTATGTTGGTGTTAGACGTGAAATTGTTGCTTTGAATGATCAACATTTTAAAGACATTGAATTAATAAACAGCAAGCATTCTAAAGATCAACAGCTAGCTAAACAAGCCCATAAAAGAAGCTTAAAGCGTGGGTTTGAAAAAATGCATAAAAGGCAAGATAATTTTTTTGCTGAGTTGTCCATGAGAAAACATCATAAAACAGATTTAGATTACAAAAGTATTTGTGCCGATATTGATAACGTTATAGTGCTAATGGAAGAAAAACAAAATAGCAAAGCTAAAAGAGAATTAGAGACAACCGCCTGTTTAATACATGTTGACAATAGTTTAAGAGCGCCTGATGTATTGTTTAACTCAGACATTTTAGGTACAACACAACGCTTGGCTGTATCTCAGCAATCTAAAAAACAATATTTAAATATTAATATAGAAAATATAGGTATCAGTAAAAAAATAGCTTCTGCAGACAAAGAAGTTTATAGCATTATGTATAAATGTATTTATGAGCTGCTAATCTATTTAACTGAAAAAACACCGGCAATTAATATAGGTATATTGTTTTATATTGAGCAGAATAAGCTTTGTGTCGCGTTTGAAATTGAAGAAACTGAATTATCAATAGTAGATTTTAATATGGATAGTGTAAATTTATACCTAGTTAGAGTGCTTATTGGCCGTATGAAAGGCAACTTATCTGTGAAAAGTAAAAGCGACAACTGTAAAATAGTGTTCGCAATACCGTTAGCAAGTAAGCACAAACCGAAATTAATAAAGTCACAAAAACAATAAAGGAGTATTTTTATGAATGATGTAAAAACAAATAAAACACATGAAGGTGAAATTCCAAATGATGTAACTAACAACGAAACTATGCCAGGCGAATTGGTTTGTTTTTTTGCTAAAGCATTGTCTTGGTTGTTAATCATTGTTAGTGCTGTTTATGGGTTTAAAGTATTAGATCCTTTTTTAAGAACAATGGTAGATGGTTTAGGTTCTCTTAACGGGACAGAAGCAATGACGAACACTATAATGTGCTTATCTAGCTTGTTTAGTGCTTTGTTTCTTTATTTGCTAGTGAGTATTTGTGAAAATTTAATAAAATTGAACCAACACAATAAAACTTACTAACTCAGGTTAATATTACCTAAGCTCGCATGCTGTCACCCTGACAGCATGAAAAAATTAAACAACCTTGAAGCAACCTTAACCGTACCTGTTACGGCTTGCATACCAGCCACCGCCTTAACTGCCATTAATCATATTTTGGGTAGCGAAGGTGGTAACGTTAATGATCCTAACGACAAAGGCGGTAAAACCAACTTTGGTATCTCTGATTTACGCGACGGTAAAGAAGATGGCTTAATTGACATTAACCTTGATGGCATTGGCGACATTGACCCAGAAGACTTAACCCGTGAACAAGCCATTGTTATTTTTTATCAAGACTATTGGCTCGCCAACAAATGCGAGCAAATGCCCGAGTGTATTGCCCTGGTAGTTTTTGATATTGCAGTTAATCAAAGCGCGGTATTTGCCCGTAAAAAACTACAAGAATTTATTGGCGCAACACCAGACGGTATTATAGGCCCTAACACCCTTGACCAACTTGCCTTGGTATCTAACAGCTATGTTATTCACGCGCTTACCGAAGCACGTTGCTTACGTTATTGCAGCAAAGTAAAACAAAACCCTACACAAGTTAAATACATAAAAGGTTGGATAAAACGCGCCTTTACTGTGCTGTTTGAAGCACAAGCCGTTGACTGCTTTGGTGGTTTTGAATAATGGGGCGCGAACAACGCTATGCCCAAGGCAGACAAGCGCTTACGGGCTGAAGTATTTGCCGAGCTGCAAAATGTGCCCGTTAACTATTCCTGTGTTTACAAGCGTATTGAGCAAGAAAATCAGTTTAAGCGTGGCTGGAACAGTGTTACCGCGATAGACATAGATGTGGCGGTAAAACAAGTTCAAAGCAAACAAATTGAGCTGAACGCCTTAAGTTTTAACAATAATCAAAATATTTATTAGGAGAAAGTCATGTCTGTATTAGCGGTTCTGGGTATTGCTAAAACATTAGGGTTAACCGACTGGATAAGCAACAAACTTAGCGGTAGCGATAGTAGTGCTGCCAAGGTAGCTAGTAAAGTACTTGACTATGCGACCCAAGTAACGGGTGAAACAGAGCCGAAAAACATTGAAAAAACGTTAAATGCTAACCCAACTCTTGCCGCTCAGTTAAAGCAAACCTTGCTTAACAATGAGCACGAGCTTGGCATGGCACCGTATAAAGACCGCCAAGATGCTAGGGCTATGCATAATAAACATCCCGAACAAGCTGACAAAATTGCTGATGGCATTATGAAGTTCAATTTGCCTTACATTTTTATTTTACTCATTGCCAATGTATTGGCCATGTTCTATCTAAAAGACTATAGCGCCATTCTCGCTATTATTTCTAATTTACTGGGCATGACCATTAAATCGTTATTTGACGAGCGTAATTGTGTTACCGGCTTTTACTTTGGCTCAAGTATGGGCAGTAAAAACAAAGACGAAAAAAATAAATTTACCGGGAGTGATTAACTTGGCAGACCAATTTGATCAAGCAAGTACATTAGAGCAACAAGATCGTGAACTTGCTTTGCAAAAACAGCAGCAAAATAAAGAACAGCCACTTGTGATTAATGACGTTCGCTGTTGTTTAGATTGCCCTACTTACGTTGCTATTTTACCTGAGCGAATTAAAGCCGTTAATGCCGTGCGCTGTATTAGCTGTCAAGTACATCACGAAGCATCACAGAAACATCAAAGAGGTTAAGCCAATGGAATGGTTTGTTAATAATTTTAAAATTATTCAAGTAGTACTTACCGTGATTTTTTTCATTATTGTTTGGGCGCTTGCTGCCACGTTTGCCAAAAAGAAAGATCACACTGAGTTAACCAGTAGAGTGAAAGAAATTGAGCTTACTTACAGTAAGCACGAAGATCATACCAAGCTTACCCAACGTGTTAACACCATTGAAACTAAAGTAGATGAGTTGCCTGACAAAACCACTATTCATCGGGTTGAGTCTGAGGTTAAAAAAATTGAAGGTCAGCTTAGTGGTATTGAAAAAATGCAGCTTCATATGAACAACCAACTCGACATGCTAGTAGAAAACGAAATTAAAGGGAGTAAATAATGCCATTACAAACTATTCAAAATGAACATGCTCGCTTATCTATATTGCGTGCGCTCGATGCTCTTAATTATTCAAGTAACGACAGCATTATTAAAGATGCGTGTGAATCATTTGGTAACACCATGAGCAGTGACCAGGTACGAACACAATTAGGTTGGTTAGCAGAGCAAGGCCTAGTCACTATTAGCCGCAAAGGTAGTTACATGATTGCCACGCTAATTAGTCGAGGCCAAGACGTTGCCAAAGGCATCAGCTTTGTTGATGGCGTTAAGCGTCCACGGGCTTAGGGGTAATTTATGGCTGAACGTAAAACACGCGGAAAGCGCTCAAAAATAGATTTGTTACCAACAGCAATAAAGGCAGAATTAGATCTTCTTTTACGTGATAACAAAATGACGCAAAAAGACATTCTTAATATTGTTAATGCGCTTATTGATGAAGCAGGTTTGTCTGATGATATTAAATTATCACCTGCTGGTGTTAATCGTTATGCCTCTAAAATGGAAACCATTGGCGCAGATATTAAAGCAGCGCGTGAAATGTCAGAAATGTGGGTTGCTAAACTGGGTACTAAGCCTACGGGTGACGTAACCATGTTGCTAATGGAAATGCTGCGCAGCCAGTATTTTAAACTAATGGTTAAAGCTAACGACAACCCTGACGAAGTACTTGATCCAAAAACCATAGGTAACTTAGCGTTAAGTATTCAACGCTTAGAACGTGCCGCCTTACTGAGTATTGAAAAAGAAAAACAAATTAAAAAAGCCTTTGCTGAAGAGGTAGAGAGTAATGTTACCGACACAGCTAAAAAGGCAGGCTTGTCATCACAAAATATTTCACTACTTCGACAAGCCATTGGTAGAGCACGTTTGTAATGCCTACTTTAGATGCTACAAAAAAAACTGACCCCGTTGCTGATGCTGTTGAAGAATCTTTACTGCTTGATTACCAAATTGACTGGACAGAAGATTTTGCTCAAGTAAAGCTTTGTGAAAAATCTCGTCGTATTGGCTTAAGTTGGGGCGAAGCTGAAGACGCTACACTTATTGCCGCATCGCAAAAAGCCGCAGGCGGAATGGATGTTTGGTACATAGGTTACAATCAAGATATGGCCAAAGAGTTTATTAGAGATGTGGCTAACTGGGCGCGTGCTATTAACATGGTGTGTGACGAAGCCCAAGAGCAAATATTAATAGACGACAATAAAGATATTCTTACCTATGTTATTAATTTTGCTAGTGGCTTTAGGGTTACGGCCTTAAGCTCTCGCCCTGCCAACTTACGTGGTAAGCAAGGTGTGGTTATTATTGATGAAGCGGCGTTTCATGATGATTTACCAGGGCTAATTAAATCAGCCATGGCCTTACTTATTTGGGGCGGTAAGGTGCGCATTATCAGCACTCACAATGGTGAAGATAACTACTTTAATCAACTTATTAAAGAATGCCGTGCCGGTAAAAAACCTTACTCTGTGCATAAAATTACTTTTATGGAAGCCATGAAACAAGGCTTATATAAACGGATTTGTAAAATGCAAGGTTTAGAATGGACTCAAGAAAACGAAAATGACTGGGTACAACAAACCTATGACTTTTATGGTGATGATGCCGCTGAAGAATTAGATGTTATCCCTTCAAACGGTAGCGGTGTTTATATTGGTCGATTTTTAGTTGAACGTTGTCAAAGTGATTTGTGTGAAGTAGTCCGCCTGAAAAAGGAAGATAAATTTGTTACTGATCCTAACCGCATAAAAATAATTAACGACTGGTGCAAAGATGTTTTAAAACCAATTCTTGATAATTTTGACCCTGCAGCTCGTACTGTGTTTGGTCAAGATTTTGGCCGAAGTGGTGATTTATCTACTATTGATTTAAAGCAAAAAGTTAGTGAAATATCTTGGCATACTCCTCTTGTTGTAGAGCTGCGCAATATCCCTTTTGATTGTCAGCAACATATATTGTTTTACATCATAGACAACGTTCCACATTTTTTTCATGGCAAATTAGACGCCCGTGGCAATGGTCAGGCACATGCTGAAGCCGCCTTACAAAAATATGGTGAAGACAGAATTGACTGCGTTATGTTTTCACGCCCCTGGTATGCAGAACACTTTCCAAAATACAAAGCTGCTTTTGAAGGTCAGCATTTAACGGTACCTAATAGTGAAGATTTTATTAGTGACCATCGTCGGGTGGTGTTAGACAAAGGCACACCACGTATGGACGACAAACACGACAAAGGCACTGATGGTGGTCAACGCCATGGTGATACTGCGGTTAGTGGGGTGTTGTCTTGGGCCGCCACGCAAGAAGAAGGTGCCCCCGCTGCTGGTGCCACTGTAGAAGAGCAAAACCATGAAGAAACTTATCGCCCAAGTAACATGAAAAACCGCATGTCAGTTGCAGGGTTTCTTGGTCGTGTTTTTAGCCGATGAATAAGCCGTAACTAGAAATAAAGCTTAAGCGCGCTAAAACGCGATTTAAGCAGTTAAATAACTAAACCCTAATCAGTATTGCTTAAAGCTGATTTAACGCACGTATGGATTTTATAAAAGTTTTATAAAACATCTATAACCACAAGTAGGAATGATTATGAGATGGTATAAACCAACAACATGGTTTGGTGAGTCAAATACACCAGAAGCCGAGCAAACGACCACCAAAGAAGTAAACGTGACTGAAGCGGCAGGGCAAACCATAGACATTGATGGTGATGACAACCAATGGCGACGAATTTCAGGTGACAGTGATCGTAACCTTTCTCCTTTTAAACAAGAGCGCATGCGTAATATTGCCTTTAAATTATGGGAAATGAACTTACTGGCCAATCGCCTTATTGAATTACCATTAGCCTATTTGCTTGCGGAAGGAGTAAAAATCACCAACCCAGACGAAGCGCACCAAAGCACTATTACCCGTTTTCTAAACGACCCTATTAACAAGTTTGACGTAAAACTTGAAAAGAAAATGCGTGAAATGGCGTTGTTTGGTAATCAATATTGGCCTGCCTTTGTTAACGAGCATAACGGTCATGTACGGTTAGGTTATTTAGACCCTGGGCAAGTTCAAAAAGTAGTATTTGATCCCGACAACCCAGAGCAGCCCATTGGCGTAATTACCAAGCGCGATAAAAAAGGCAATTATTTACGCTACCAAGTAATTATTAACGGTGGTGAAGATGTTTTTACCGAGCGCACTCAACAAATACGCGAACAGTTTAGCGACGGTGAATTATTCTATTTTAATATTAACGCACTAAGTTACCAAGGCACCGGTAAGTCAGACTTGCTTGCCCAAGCTGATTTTTTAGATTTATACGACAACTTTTTATTTGGTGAAGCCGAGCGTGCTGATTTTTTACGAGCCTTTGTGTGGGATGTAACCATAGAAGGTGCTGACGAAGAGCAAATAAAATCGAGAGCTAAAGCCATGAAAACACCTGCACCGGGTTCAATGCGTGTGCATAACGACAAAGAAACATGGAAAGCAGAAAGCCCAACCTTAAACAGTGGTGACACTGACAACCTAGCACGTTTGTTACGTAACCATAATTTAGGGGGCGCTACTATTCCTGAACATTGGTTTGGCGGTGGTGGTGACGTAAATCGCGCGACAGGTGATAGTATGAGCCAACCGACTGAAAAAATGCTAACCATGCGTCAAAACACCTGGAAAGTTATTTTAAAAGAGTTAGCCGTCTTTGCGCTTCGTAAACGGGCAATTATCCGTGACAACAAAACAGAGCCTGAGTTTGACGATATTATTTATCAAACCGAGGTGGTGTTTCCTGAGCTTAGCGCTAAAGATACCACTAAATATGCTGCGGCATTGCAGCAAGTGGTTGTAGCGGCTCAACTGGCCATTAACGCAGGCTTACTTACCCAAGAAACTGCCTTACAGTTGATTTTGTCTATCACGGGGCGCTTAGGTGTTGAGTTTGACGCAAAAAAAGAGCTTGAAGCGGCTAAGCAAAAAATAGTGGAAAGTGAAGAAGACGATCTCTTTACAGACAAAGAAGATGACGATAACAGTGACCCAAATAACGACCTTGAGAAACAAGCAGTAAAAAAAGCCAACGCAATGAGCAAAGAGAACAACGATGACTAAAGCACAGCGGCGTCGTGCGTTTAACAAAGCCATTAAACAAGCGCTTGAAGATAAAACAGGTGTACTCACCACGCCCGAACGTCGCATATTAGAGATGTTAACGTTAACCGTAAGTAATATTAGCGACATACTTAACAGCCAGCCTAGTGATTATCAGCAATGGTTTTTACCGCAAATAGAGCAACAAATTTACCCACTGCTTGATACCTTTGCCGTTGATGCATCGCAAGTATTTAAAGAGGCCGCAGCAGCAGCCGCTACTGCAGGTGCTGCTATGTTCAATAAACCATTACTTGCCAGTGGCGTACAACTTTGGGGCGTGTCGCCCTTAGTAATACCCGAACAAATTGCCGCCATTGCTGAGTTTGGTGGGTCGCGCTTAGTTGATATAAGCACTAAAGCCAAGTTAATGATCAACTCAGAACTCGGCTTAACCATGATCGGCAGCCAAACAAGTCACGAAGCAGTAAGTAAAATTGCCAGTTACTTGCAAGACACGCCTAAACACCGGGTTAAAACTATTGTTAAAACCGAAATGAGCCGTGCTTATGCTATTGCTGGTGATAAACGCTTTGCACAATTAGCAATAAGTTTTCCGCATTTGCAAAAAGAATGGCGCAAGTCAGGTAAGTTTCATGCCAGAGAAAGTCATGTGATAGCACACAAGCAACGGGTGCCGTACAAAAGTTTTTTTATGATTGGCGGTGTGAAAATGCGTTTTCCCCATGATCCTAAAGCACCGGCAAAAGAAGTAATCAACTGCGGCTGCACTATGGTGCCATATATTAAAGATTGGGATGATTTTGAAATGGCTGCTTAGCCTAACCTTAGTTTTAGGCGTCTAGCAACCGCCACTAAACTTAAATTAAGCCGACTAGCCGACTGTTGCTAGTCCGACCTGAAAACCGTTGTTATGAGGTTTTAATTTAAAGGGTAAAATTATAATGATGACATTTAAAGATTTTTTACATGACCCTGTAAGAGCTACTTCTTACGGTTACGAAGCTTGGTATATTGATTATTGCGCCTTGTGGTGTGACCGATTTAGCTTTAAAACCACTAAAAAGTGCCTTACGGAGTGGAAAGAACTATTTACTAACTATACGGTTGTTGAGTTTCCTTTGGAGCTTTTAAAGCTGACTTTAGGTACTTTGGTGTTTTTATCTATACCTTTGGCTTTCCCGATTTATGCGATGGTAAGCTACTCGTTAATGAATAAGTTAGCAAGAAATAGAAAAGAAAACAGAGTCAGGGCTATGAGAGATCTATAACCTCATAACCTCGTTTTAATAGGCTAAAACGAAACGAACACTAAACTAAATCACATAATAAGAATAACCAAAAGCGACCAACTGTTTTAGTCCTTTTGAAAACCTTGTTATGTTACCGAAAACACAGGAGATTAAAAAAATGCAAAGCTCGTTTGTGCTAATTGATAGTAAAACAAAAGAAATTAGAACTGATGGCGAAAACCAAAACATGCTTATATTTGATAGCGCAACACTGGCAAGGAGATATTTAAAAAAAATATCAGACAAGCACGATAGAGAAAGTACTGAATTAGTTGAAGTTACACTAAGAATTAATAAGGTAACATAACCTCAAATTAAGCGAGCTACATCAGGTAGCGAGGAACGAAGCGGACTGTAAGTAGTCCGTTTGAATTATTTGTTATATTTTGCACATACACAAAAGGTAGAAACAAATGAAAACTATTGATTGGAATAAAATGAGTGAGTTAG
>Ga0316208_1003450_pt1 | contig 11409 bp, 10 predicted proteins | sample 3monopyrite_MG_FD_204944 | JGI IMG/M metagenome (GOLD analysis project Ga0316208, IMG submission 204944) | Microbial mat bacterial communities from mineral coupon in-situ incubated in ocean water Damariscotta River, Maine, United States -... | ecosystem: Environmental > Aquatic > Marine >... | reverse complement strand
AGAAATAAAGGCGCCAAAAGCCGAATACCCAAACCATGGTAAAATAGTAAATACAGAACCATTAGCTTTGGTTATATAATTAGCAATGATTATTGGAACGTGTTCTAAAGTCAAGTTTCTGTAAAGCGGTTCAGTAACAAAAGAAATACATCCTATTACAAAAAGAACCGTTGAAAAAATATAACTATGTTTTTTAAATAGGATATGTAAACCAACTAAAAAAATTAGTGATAAACCAATACACTGGAGCACATCAACTACAAAAAAATAGGAACTAAAATGGCCAGAGAGCCAGCTGAAAACATTCATGCGCAAACTATAGCCAATGGCAAGAAGTAGTAAACCTCTGAATAACCCTTTTTTGATTCTGGTCTTATCATCGCCTTTAGCATAAGCACGTAGTAGTAAATAGGCAAATACTAAACCTGAAATTGTAAAAAAAGTAGGAGCTGTAATCCCTCTAAAATACGATCAAATTGTATAAGCTGTGTTGGAATAATCTTTATAAACTGGTGCCAATAAAGTATCTATAAAATGACCTTGAAGCATCATTAATATAGCAAATGCTCTAACGGCATCTATAAAATATAAGCGATTAGATTGCGCCATAAGTTGGTTTGCTAATGTGATACCATTTCTCATTTAAAATAATTATAATAAAACCCCCTTTTTTACTTTCTGCTTCAGTAGAAAAATAGACCATAACTATTGCTATGCTATATTTTTAAACTTTGCATAAAACAAAAAATCATCATTTTATTTTATAATAATTTTAATTAAGAACTGGGATAAATATACTTTTAAATATTTGAAACAGAATGTTTGTAAAGTGATATATTTATAAAATCATAATAAGTATGGAGCAACTCATTAAAACCTTTTCAGATTATGCATGGGGAATCCCTTTAGTAGTTTTACTTATTGGTGGTGGATTGTATCTTTTAATTTTATCAAGATTTTTGCCATTTCGTTATATTGGTCACGCTATTCAAGTGTTACGAGGGAAATATGACGACCCAAATGACCCTGGGCAAATTTCACATTTTAAAGCTTTAACAACAGCTCTGTCTTCTACCATCGGTATGGGGAATATTGCAGGAGTAGCAGTAGCCATTTCAATTGGTGGGCCGGGAGCGATGTTCTGGATGTGGGTAAGTGCTGTAGTTGGTATGTCTACCAAATTTTTCACATCTACACTAGCTATTATGTATCGCGGGAAGGATAGTGCAGGCGAGTTACAAGGAGGACCCATGTATTTTATTACTGAGGGCTTGGGTAAATCTTGGAAATCTTTAGCTATAATGTTTAGTCTTTTTGGTATGATTGGGGCATTGCCAGTTGTAAATGCCAATCAGTTAACACAAGCCATAAATGATATTGTATTAATCCCAAACGGTGTGGAAGTAGGGTTAAAATCTAATTTAATAATCGCTTTTGTATTAGTTTCGATGACTTCAGTAATCATTATAGGTGGATTAAAACGCATTAGTAATGCGGCATCTAAAATGGTGCCTTCTATGGTATTATTATACTTTGTTTTAGTGCTATTTATTTTGATTTCTAATTATGAAGTGGTTCCAAAATACTTCGTGATGATTTTTACGGATGCATTTTCTGCAGAACATTTTAAAGGTGAAAAATTGCTTGGTGGAGTCCTCGGTGCTTTGATTCTTTTAGGAATTCGTAGAGGTGCGTTTTCAAATGAAGCGGGAATTGGTACGGCGCCCATGGCACATGGTGCCGCAAAAACCGATGAGCCTGTTCGTGAAGGTTTAGTGGCTATGTTAGGGCCTGCGATAGATACTTTGATGGTTTGTACGCTAACGGCTTTAGCTATTCTGGTTACAGGTGTTTGGGAAACCACGTCTGATAATGGTGTGAGCTTAACGGCTTCGGCATTTAATCATGCCATGCCAGGATATGGTGCTTATTTACTAATGATTTGTGTGTTAATATTCAGTGTGTCTTCATTGTTTTCTTATGCCTATTATGGTAGCAAATGTTTGTCGTTTTTAATTGGTGCAGATAAGAAACATTATTATAATTATATATACATTATTAGTATCATATTAGCAGTAACAACGCCGTTTAGTATGATGTTGAATTTAATAGATGGTGTTTTCGCATTAATGGCAATACCCACAATGCTAGCAACAATAATAATGGCACCGCGAGTGGTGAAAGAGATTAAAGGCTATTTTAAAAGGATGAAAGATTAAAAGATTAATTTGATTACGAATTCCCCTCCTCGGACGGGTTAGGGGTGGATTCGCGTTAGGGATTGCAGTGGAAAGCCCACAGCCCGATCCCGATAACTATCGGGAGAGGTGCGAGGACTTGTAATGAAAAGCCCGACCCTTGTGGTAACGCCAAAAAAAATAAAATTATGACAGATAAAGAAAAAGTAAAATCCTACTGGAAAGAGAATATAAAGTATGTTCTCATATTAATGTTTATATGGTTTATAGTGTCATTTGGTGCTGGAATTCTATTTAAAGACGCACTGAATACTATTAAAATTGGAGGTTTTAAATTAGGCTTTTGGTTTGCACAACAAGGTTCCATGTATGTGTTTGTTGTTTTGATATTTGTATATGTACGTTTAATGAATAAACTTGATAAAAAATATGGTTATGATGTATAGTTTATTGGTTGAAGGTATTGGTGTTCAAAATTGGACATATATTTTAGTAGGAATTACATTTACAATTTATATAGGTATTGCTATTTGGACCAGAGCTGGGTCTACCAAAGAGTTTTATGTAGCTGGAGGTGGTGTTTCACCTTTAGCAAATGGAATGGCTACCGCAGCCGATTGGATGAGTGCAGCTTCATTTATTTCTATGGCAGGTATTATTTCGTTTGCAGGATACGATGGTGCTGTATATTTAATGGGCTGGACTGGAGGTTATGTGCTTTTAGCATTATTACTGGCACCGTACTTGCGTAAGTTCGGAAAGTTTACTGTTCCCGATTTTATTGGTGACCGATATTATTCTAATACAGCACGTTTTGTTGGTGTTATTTGTGCACTTTTAGTGTCTTTTACCTATGTAGCAGGCCAAATGCGAGGTGTAGGATTAGTATTTTCTCGTTTTTTAGAAGTTGATATAAATACAGGTGTTATTATAGGGATGCTTATCGTATTGTTTTATGCAGTACTTGGGGGTATGAAAGGCATTACATATACCCAAGTTGCACAATATTGTGTGTTGATTTTTGCATTTATGGTGCCTGCTATTTTTATTTCTATTCAAATGACAGGAAACCCCATTCCTCAATTAGGGTTTGGTAGTACATTGGCAGATGGTTCAGGAACTTATTTACTTGATAAATTAGACGGTTTAAGTACCGATCTTGGTTTTGCTGAATATACTGAAGGCTCAAAATCAATGGTGGATGTTTTTGCAATTACATTAGCATTAATGGTTGGTACAGCAGGTTTACCTCATGTTATTGTACGATTTTTCACAGTAAAATGCGTAAAAGATGCTCGTAAATCTGCGGGTATAGCTTTATTACTAATTGTAATTTTATATACAACGGCACCAGCGGTAGCTGTTTTTGCTAGAACAAATATGATAGAGACCGTTTCAAATAAACCTTATACAGACGTTCCTTTGTGGTTTAAAAAATGGGAAACGACAGGTTTAATTACGTTTACGGATAAAAATAATGATGGTTACATCCAATATGTGGCTGATAAATCTAAAAACGAATTAGTAGTAGATAATGATATTATGGTTTTAGCAAATCCAGAAATAGCAAACTTACCAGATTGGGTTATTGCTTTAGTTGCAGCGGGTGCACTAGCCGCAGCATTATCAACCGCGGCAGGATTATTATTAGTTATTTCATCATCTGTTTCTCATGATTTAATTAAGAAAATGATAAACCCAAATATATCTGAGAATGGCGAATTAATAGCGGCACGTTTATCTGCAGTAGTTGCTGTTGGTATTGCTGGGTATTTCGGCATTAATCCACCAGGATTTGTTGCGGCTACTGTTGCGTTGGCTTTTGGATTGGCAGCGGCTTCTTTTTTTCCAGCAATTATTTTAGGTATTTTTTATAAAAAAATGAATAAAGAAGGCGCCATTGCAGGTATGGTAATTGGTATTACTGCCATGTTATTGTATATGGTTAAATACAGATTAGGCTGGTTTGATGATGTATTACCAGATAAAAGCGAATGGTGGTTTGGTATTTCACCTGAAGGTTTTGGTACAATTGCTATGATTTTAAATTTTATAGTATCTATAGTTATTATGAAATTTACACCAGACCCTCCTCAAGATGTACAAGACATTGTTGAAAATATAAGAATACCTAGTGGCGCAGGAGATGCTACACATTAATGTATAAAAGTCTTTTTCTGTAGATAGATTTATGTTGTTCGTAGAAAAAATTTAATGTATTACCTTATATTTTATTATTTTAGAACGCACATCATAGTAATTAAGAATTCAAAAGAAAACCAATGAGTAATTACCACATAAAACATTTGGAAGAATACTATCAAGTTTATAGAAAATCGGTTAGAGAACCCGAAAATTTTTGGGAAGAAATTGCCGAAGAACATTTTATGTGGCAACGTAAATGGGATAAGGTATTAAGTTGGGATTTTAGTAAACCCGAAGTAAAATGGTTTGAAGGCGCGCAATTAAATATTACTGAAAATTGCATAGATAGGCATCTAGCAACACGAGGTGAAAAAACAGCGATTCTTTTTGAACCTAATAACCCCTCTGAAGAAGCAAAACATATTACTTATAATCAATTGCACGCAAGAGTAAATCAGTTTGCTAATGTTTTAAAAGAACAAGGTGTTAATAAAGGAGATAGAGTTTGTATATACCTTCCTATGATTCCTGAACTAGCTATTTCTGTTTTGGCTTGCGCTAGAATAGGTGCTATACATTCCGTGGTATTTGCAGGTTTTTCAGCAACAGCGTTATCAACTAGAATTAACGATTCTGATTGTAAAATGGTAATCACAAGTGACGGATCTTATCGTGGTGCAAAAACTATTGATTTAAAAGGTATTATAGATGAAGCTTTAGAAGATTGCAAATGCGTAGATACGGTTTTAGTAGCAAAGCGAATATACTCAGATATTACAATGAAATCGGGTCGGGATAAATGGTTACAAGCACTTCTTGATAATGCTTCCACCGAATGTAAAGCGGAAACCATGAATTCTGAAGACCCACTATTTATTTTATACACATCAGGCTCTACGGGCTTGCCAAAAGGGATGGTTCATTCTACAGCGGGTTATATGGTACATACAGCCTATACTTTTAAGAATGTGTTCCAATATAAAGATGATGATGTTTATTGGTGTACAGCCGATATAGGTTGGATTACAGGACATAGTTATATTGTTTATGGACCTTTAGCAAATGGTGCAACAACAGTTATGTTTGAAGGCGTACCAAGTTACCCAGACTTTGGTCGTTTTTGGGAGATTGTAGAAAAGCATAAAGTAAACCAATTTTACACAGCACCAACCGCTATTAGAGCTTTAGCAAAAGAAGGTTTAGAGTTGGTTGAAAAATATGATTTGTCTTCACTCAAAGTTTTAGGTTCTGTAGGAGAACCTATTAACGAAGAAGCGTGGCATTGGTACAATGATAATATTGGTAAAAAGAAAAGCCCGATTGTAGATACGTGGTGGCAAACAGAAACAGGCGGTATTATGATTACGCCAATTCCATTTGTAACGCCAACAAAACCAACGTATGCAACATTACCATTTATTGGTATACAGCCAGCATTAATGGATGAAAACGGAAAAGAATTAAAAGGTAATCAGGTTGAAGGGAGACTATGTATAAAATTTCCTTGGCCAAGTATGGCACGAACCATTTGGGGGAATCATCAACGTTATAAAGACACGTACTTTTCCGCTTATGAGAATAAATACTTTACAGGCGATGGCGCCTTGCGCGATGAAGTTGGTTATTATAGAATTACGGGCAGAGTAGATGATGTTATTATTGTTTCTGGGCATAATTTAGGGACAGCACCTATAGAAGATGCTATTAATGAACATCCAGCAGTGTCAGAATCTGCCATTGTTGGATTTCCGCATGATGTAAAAGGAAATGCGCTTTATGGTTATGTTATTTTGAAAGATACAGGAGAATCTAGAGACCAAAATAACCTAAGACAAGAAATTAATCAGATTATTACAGAGCATATTGGTCCTATTGCTAAGTTGGATAAAATCCAGTTTACAAACGGCTTACCTAAAACCCGTTCAGGTAAAATTATGCGCCGTATTTTACGTAAAATTGCCCATAAAGACACTAGTAATTTAGGAGATACGAGTACGCTGTTAAACCCAGAGGTTGTTCAGGATATTATGGATAATGTGTTATAAATAACATAGACAAAAGCGTTAAGTTAAAACTTGTTTTACAAAAAAAATAATTTCATAAATCAATTCATTTGTAATCTTCGGAAAAGGAATGTCTTTACTATCTGTCACCAAAGTACTTTCAGCCGTTAAAAAAGAATAAGCTGCTTTCCAGTTTTTAGTGCACTAATTTCACTATTATCGTTTACATAGTTTTTACCAATACCAATTATTTTTATTTATAATGATTTTTAGTACATGACAAAAATTTGGAATAGAACTATAAACCGCCCATATTTAATATATTATGTCTTTTTTTGTTACGTAGACCTCACAGGTTTTTAAAACCTGTGAAGTCTTTGTTATCCTGAAAATTGCGAGTAGTTTATTTCTCAAAATTAATTTTTGTCATGTACTAAAAATGAGTTGTTAAATTATAGATGTAAAAGTAAGAAATTATGTAAAATTATCTTTTGAAGTTTTCATAAGTATCGATTTTTTTTTATAACTTTATGAAAATGTAAATCAACCATAAAAGAGTTAGCCATGAAAAAAGTCAACGCTTATGCTGCCTTTGAAGCAGGAGAACAACTAAAAGAATTTCAATATGAATTACCAGAAATTGGTAATGAAGAAGTCGATATAAAAGTACATTATTGTGGTTTATGTCATTCTGATTTGAGCATGATAAATAATGAATGGGGAATGACCCAATATCCGCTAGTTCCAGGTCATGAAATAGTAGGAGAAGTGGTCAATTTAGGAAATGAAGTAAAGGGATTAAAAATAGGGGATAAAGTTGGTTTAGGCTGGAATTCAGCTTCGTGTTTGCATTGTAACCAGTGTATGGACGGCAAGCAGCACTTATGTGGAAGTGTTGAAAGTACTATTGTTGGAAGGCATGGTGGATTTGCAGATAAAGTTAGAGGCCACTGGTCGTGGGTAACTCCGCTACCTAAAGGTTTAGACATGGCTAAGGCAGGACCACTTTTTTGCGGTGGTATTACGGTTTTTAATCCTATAGTTTTATCCGGTGTGCAACCAACTGACAAAGTTGGTGTTATAGGGGTTGGTGGCCTAGGGCATATGGCTATAAAGTTTTTAAAAGCTTGGGGTTGCGAGGTTACAGCATTTAGTTCTAACCCAAATAAAAAAGATGCCATTTTAAAAATGGGAGCACATCATGTTGTAGACTCTACAAAACCAGAAGCTTTAGAAAGTATTGCCGGCTCCTTAAATTTTATTTTAAATACCACCAATGTTAGCTTAGATTGGAATTCCTTTTTAACTACATTAGCTCCACAAGGTAAATTGCATACGGTAGGGGCGGTTTTAGAGCCTATGGAAATCCCTGCATTTAGCCTGATTATGGGAGAAAAATCAGTGGGCGGAAGCCCGTTAGGAAGCATAGCACTCACTAGAAAAATGCTAGAGTTCTGCGTAAGACATGATATTTATCCAACCGTTGAAGAATTTAAAATGGAAGATGTCAATAAAGCATTAAAACATCTTGAAGCAGGTAAGGCTCGTTTTAGAGTAGTCCTTAAGGCATAATAAATTAAATAAACACTAAACAAATAATCATGGCAAAATCAAAAGATGCAAAGAAAAATGTAAAAAAGGAGGCGGTTTTAACACCTAAAGAAAAGAAAGCTGCAAAACTTGCTAAAAAAGCAAAGCGGACTTAGTGTGTCATAAAATAGTTTCATAAATTTTAAAGCCACTCTATATGAGTGGTTTTTTAATTTTATGGTTTAGCTATTAATCCTTTTAAGAATGAGTATTTTTACAGATTATATTATATAAAATATATATGCAACATCTAAAAGAATCACCTAAAAGTAAAGATAAATCAAAACCAAAAGTAACCATGGCTCAGGCCTTTAAAACTATTATTTGGCCAAGGCGTAAAATGGTTTTTGTTGGGTTGATATTAATTGTAATTCGGAGTTTGTCAGGATTAATTTTACCATGGCAGAGTAAAGTGTTATTGGATGAGGTGGTACCAAGTAAAGACCCAAGTTTGTTATATAATTTAATAATTATTGTGTTATTAGCTATTTTGGTACAAGCAGTCACATCGTTTTTACTAACACGTATATTAAGCGTGCAAGCTCAATATTTAATAAGTGAACTTCGGGCGAAGGTTCAAAAAAAAGTATTGTCTTTGCCTATTCATTTTTTCGATAACACAAAATCTGGAGCTTTAGTATCACGAATAATGACAGATGTGGAAGGCGTTCGAAACCTTATTGGTACTGGATTGGTGCAATTAGTTGGCGGAACTTTTACAGCAGTCATTTCATTAATTATATTAATAAAACTCAATCCGTGGATGACGCTTTTTGTTTTTGTTCCATTATCCATTTTTGGGTATATAGCGTTAAGAGCCTTTAAATATATCCGTCCAATTTTTAGAACCAGAGGAAAAATAAATTCTGAAGTTACAGGCAGACTTACGGAAACTTTATCAGGAGTTAGAGTAATAAAAGCTTTTAATGCAGAAGAGCAGGAGCACAAAATTTTCGAAAAAGGGGTAGATAGACTTTATCAGAATGTAAAAAAGAGTTTAACAGCAACAGCTATAATGACAAGTTCATCCACTTTTTTAATAGGCGTTGCAACTACAGGAATTATGGGCATTGGCGGATATTATATGATGCAGAGCGAAATGACAACTGGTGATTTTCTATTCTTCACTTTAATACTTGGTTTTATGATTGCGCCCATTGTACAAATGAGTAATATAGGCAGTCAATTAACCGAAGCTTTGGCGGGTTTAGATAGAACTGAAGAGCTTATGAATATGACTGCTGAGGAAGATGACCAAGAACGAAACGTGCAATTAGAAACTTTAAAAGGCGATATTGAATTTGACGATGTATCATTTTCATACGAAGAAGGGAAGGAAGTACTTTATAATATTAACTTTAAAGCACCAGCGGGTTCTGTAACAGCTTTAGTTGGGAGTTCTGGTTCTGGTAAATCCACTATTGCAGGATTATCAGCTACGTTTTTAAATCCAAAGTCTGGAAAGATAACTATAGACAATCAAGATTTATCAAAAGTGAAATTAAGTAGTTACCGCCAATATTTAGGTGTAGTCTTGCAAGATGAATTTTTATTTGAAGGCACCATTAGAGAAAACATCATGTTTCCTAGACCAAATGCTACGGAAGATGAATTACAAAACGCCGTTAAAGCAGCTTATGTAAATGAATTCACTGATAGATTTGAAGATGGTTTAGAGACGTTGATAGGAGAAAGAGGTGTAAAGCTGTCTGGAGGGCAACGTCAACGATTAGCTATTGCACGTGCTATTTTAGCAAACCCTAAAATTATTATTTTAGATGAAGCTACCTCAAATTTAGATACCGAGAGTGAGGCACTTATTCAGAAAAGTTTAAATGAATTAGTAAAAGATAGAACCACCATTGTTATTGCGCACAGATTAAGTACTATTAGAAAAGCAAATCAGATTTTAGTTATAGAAGCTGGTTGTATTGTAGAGCGCGGTACGCATGATGAATTAATCGCTTCGGGAGGTAGATATTTTGATTTATATACCTATCAAGCAAAAATTTAATGATTATGAAACATCCATAACTAAAACTTGAAACCCAAGTAAAATGATTAAATGGATGTTACATAGCCTGCTCCGACAATTTCGGAGTGACCATTGAAAAAGAATAAATATAAACACATGAAAATTTCAGATTTAAGCGCATCAGAGTACAATCCATATTATAAAACTTATATAGACAAAGTATCATCTAGTGGTACTTTAGAAGGAAACTTAATAAGAGGAGGGGAGCAGATTGTGGAATTTTTTAGAGGAATTCCAATTGATTCTTTAGAATTTAGATATGCTGAAGGTAAATGGACAATAAAAGAAGTATTTCGACATATTATTGATACCGAACGTGTGTTTGCTCACAGATGTTTTAGAATTGCTAGACACGACAGTACTCCTTTAGCAGGCTTTGAGCAAGATGATTATATTATTCCAAGCAAGGCAAATTTAAAGCCTATTAATGATTTATTAGAAGAATATCAAGCAGTTCGTAAAAATACGACCATGCTTATAAAAAGTTTAAGCAACGAAGATTTAGAATTTATAGGATCAGCCAATGGTGGCAATTTATCTGCCAGAGCAGCGATATTTATAATATTAGGGCATGAAATTCATCATGTAAATGTTGTAAGAGAGAGGTATTTGTGAAAATGAGTTTTTAGTTCGTTTAACTGCAAAGATAAAGTTCCGTTTCAATGAACTTTATCGGTTGTTAAACGACTTAGTTAGCTGATTTTCTGACAAACTCAAGAGCTATCGGTATAAAACAACTAAACAATTGCCAACTTTGTTTTCCTTTTCATGAGTATAAAAACTAGCAATGACATCACCCCAAAAAACGAAAAACCAATAAATAATGGCAAAACAGAGGTTTTAACAAAACCACCTATATAATTAGCAATAGGCACCGCCATTACAGTAGAAATGAAACCGTTTATAGCTGCTCCAATACCTGCGATATGCCCGAGTGGTTGCATGGCTAAAGCGCGCAAATTTCCAAAAAGAAAACCTACAGCAAAAAATTGTAAAGCAAAAAAACTAATCAATATAGTTATGCTAGGATTTTGTCCAGACCAAAAAAGAACTACATATAAAATAGAAATAATAGCGTAAGCAATACACGAAGTAAATGCAATTTTATACATCCCAAATTTCATTACCAATTGGCTATTTAAAAAGGTAGCTAAACCTATAGAAATTGCTAAACTTGCAAATATATAAGGGAACATATCTGCTAGATTGTATTGCTCCTGGAATATTTGTTGCGAGGTACTTAAATATACCATAAACGAGCCTGTAATAAATCCCGATACAAATGTAAAGGCCACTGCTTCTTTGTGTTTAAAAAATTCTTTGGTGCCATCAATAAAAAGATGCGAAGTGAATTTTATCCGTTTTTCTTTAATGAGTGTTTCGGGTTGGCGAAGCCAAAACCAAATCATAATTAAAAGACCAAAACCAAGATTAAAAT
>Ga0316208_1003449_pt1 | contig 11410 bp, 10 predicted proteins | sample 3monopyrite_MG_FD_204944 | JGI IMG/M metagenome (GOLD analysis project Ga0316208, IMG submission 204944) | Microbial mat bacterial communities from mineral coupon in-situ incubated in ocean water Damariscotta River, Maine, United States -... | ecosystem: Environmental > Aquatic > Marine >... | reverse complement strand
GTCGTGCGCTATGGCGATTTCGTCCTGTTCAAACCGCCGCTAAAGCCATCAACCTATCTGCTCTGGTTTGGCCCCGGGATCGTGTTGCTCCTGGCGATTTTCGCAGGTGGTCGCGCCTTGGCGCGGGCAAGAAATACGGCGAATGCGGTAACGCTTTCGCCTCAGGATGAAGCGGACGTGAATGCATATCTGGCGTCCAAGGAGGGTGACCAATGATCTGGATCACATTTGCGATTTTGTCAGTGATTGCAATGGCCTCTGTTGGCCTGGCGATGCGCGCCGGAGGCGGTGTTGGGGGCAGGGAATCGTCGCTGGCTATCTATGAAGACCAGCTTGAAGAGGTCGACGCAGATGAAGCGCGCGGATTGATTGATCCCGCAGATGCGCATGCTGCGCGCGCCGAGATCAAACGTCGGCTCTTGGCAAAGCTGCGGAGCCCCGATCAGCAAACCGGGGCGAAACGAGGACAGGGCAATGCGCTGTTGTTCGTGCTGATGGTTGCGGTGCCGGTCTTTGGGGCCGGGCTCTATTCTGTTTTGGGCGATCTAGGGGTGCCTAGCGTCTCACGCGAAGTGATGGCCGACCAGCGCGAGCGCCAACAGGAAGTGACCGGTCTTGCGGCGCAACTTCACGAGCGGCTGGAAGCCGAGCCTGACGGGGGTCGATCTGACGGGTGGATGCTTTTGGGCCAGACCTATCTGAGGCTGGAACGCTATAGCGACGCGGCTGATGCGTTTGAGGTTGTCACGCAACGCCCCGAGGCGACATCCGCTTCATGGTCTTTGTACGCAGAAGCACTGGTGCTGGGTGAGCAAGGCGTCGTGACGCCGCCTGCGGCAGAAGCTGCGGATCGGGCCTTTGAATTGGACCCGACAAACCCTGCGGCCAGCTATTACAAGGCGTTGGCGCTTGAGCAAGCGGGCGAACCGGGGCAGGCGCATGACATCCTGACCAGTCAGATCGCGGGGACCGATGGCACAGCCGCCTGGATGCAGGTCTTTGCCGAGCAGGCAAACCGCATCGGTGCACCGCTGGGACGGGACCCTATCGTGTTCGCGTCAAGTCAGTCGCAGGCACCTGGCCCGACGGATGCACAAGTTGAAGCTGCTGCTGAAATGTCGGAGGAAGACCGGGAGGCTTTCATTCGTTCAATGGTCGACCGGCTTGCCAACCGCCTTGAAGCCAGCCCGGAAGATATTGATGGCTGGATACGGCTTGGAAATGCCTACAGGGTGCTTGGACAGCAGGAAGATGCCCGCGAGGCTCTTGTTTCCGCGCAATCGCTGTTGTCGGTGACCCCGGATGATCCACGGCTGGCACAAGTCAACGCGATCCTGACAGAGTTGCAGTAACTTGCTTGGGCGCCGTCAAGAGTGCAGGAGGGTATCTGGAGTGCTGATCGCGCGCCCCGTGTTTCAAGGCGCGGCCAGTGTTGGGTCAATGTTACATATCGGTACAAAAAACCACGCTTGCAGGCGTTTCCCGGTTGACCAATCCAGAATAAAACCAGCAAATGAGGCAAACTGATGAGGCAGACTGATGAACGATAAAAAATCGACACGTCGCGCTTTTCTTCTGGCGGCGTCCACGCTTCCGCTGTTCGTACCCACCGTGCTGCGCGCGCAGGAGCAAGAACCGGTCAAGCGTAACATCGCATCGTTCCGGCCACATGATTGGCAGGACCACTTTGACAAGATCGGCAAGGGCATTATCCTGTCTGATACCGGCCTGCGCTTTTTGCAGCATTGGACCTCTGATGGCGAGATGCGGATATATCCCACATCTGTTCCCCTGTCTGACGAGTTGACGCGCCGCGGTTATACCGAGGTCGTGGAAAAGCGTGTTGCCCCAGGTTGGGGACCGACGCCTTCAATGCGTGCCCGTAACCCCGAATGGCCTGCCTATATTCCCGGTGGTGATCCCAGAAATCCCTTGGGGTCTCATGCGCTTTACCTGTCCTGGACCTACTACCGTATCCACGGGACCGAGGATACGCGCAAAATCGGGCGTCAAGCATCGAACGGCTGTATTGGTCTGTACAACGAACAGATTGCAGAAGTGTTCGGTCGCGCGCCCGTTGGAACCCAAGTGAAACTGATCTGAGTAACGCACTGTGTCAAAATCCGCCATCTTCGTCGCCGCAGTTTTCGTTCTGGCGGTTGGTTCCTTTTTCTGGAACCTGAACAGTCCTGCCACCACGCCGGATCATACCATGGAGCCGCCGGATTTGAGCGACTTCGATGCTGGCGAACCACTTGCCGAAGTGATCCTGCCTGCGTCACTCTCCGAGAGCGCGCAGATTGGCAAACGGGTGTTTGAAAACTCCTGTGCCGTTTGCCACGGCGCGAATGCAGCCGGACAAAACGGCGTTGCTCCGCCTTTGGTGCACACCACTTACAGGCCGGGCCATCATTCCGATCTGGCGTTTGTCATGGCCGCCAGAAATGGCGCCCAGGCGCATCATTGGGAATTTGGCAACATGCCTCCGGTCCAAGGGTTGACGGATGGCGATGTCAAGCTGATCGCGCGCTACATCCGTGAGCTGCAAGAGGCGAATGGCATTTTTTGATCCTTCCACGGGGAGGATTAATCAGGGACAGAGCGATGGGTCAGGCGTCAGGCAGTTGTGTACATCGCTCTGGCGGCCAAATGCGCGTCCCGGCAAGACAATTTATCAAAGAATACAAGCTTCGGTGCCTCTGAAGGCAATCTGAAAGGAACGATGAAACCCATGTTCACACGCCGTAGTTTCCTTGCCGGATCGGCCGCCTTGATGGTGACAAATCCGATCATGGCCGCAGCCCAGCCAAGGGGCAATATCCTCAGGGCGTCCACCGCCAATATGCGGCTTCTTCCAGCGGATTATCCCGAAACCGGGATTTGGGGGTTCGGTGGCACCATGCCGGGGACTGAAATACGGGTCAAAAAGGGTGATCCTGTGCAAGTGACGTTGGAAAACGACCTGCCGCAGGCGACCTCGATTCACTGGCATGGGATCAAGATTGACAATGCCATGGATGGCGTTTCCGGCCTGACGCAGGCGGCCGTTCCCACCGGTCAGTCGTTCAACTATGATTTTGTCGCGCCGGACGCCGGCACCTATTGGTATCACGCGCACAACAGATCTTACGAGCAGGTGGCGCGGGGCCTTTATGGCGCCCTGATCGTCGAAGAGCGCGAAGCCCTCGATATCGATCGTGAGGAAGTTCTGGTTCTTGACGACTGGATACTGGACCCCCAGACCGGACAGATCGACAGCAATTTTGACGCCACCCATGCCAGAAGCCACGCCGGACGCATCGGAAATTTCGTTGCGACCAATGGCATCGCCGGTCTATCGCTGAGCGCGCAAAAAAACGAACGGTTGCGACTGCGCATCATCAATGCGGCAAACGCGCGTCTGTTTGAGTTGCGCCTTGATGGGCTGGAAGGCTGGACCGTTGCCCTTGATGGGATGCCCTTGGATACGCCCGAGGCCTTCGCAGGGTCGATCATCCTGGGGCCTGCCCAGCGTGCAGATTTGATTGTTGATGTTGTCGCAGAACCGGGAGAAACAGCAAATCTGGTTAGAATTGATCAGCAAGAGGGCTTTTCTCAGGTGGCGTTTGAAGTGAACGGACAGGCATCAGTGACGCGGCGTGCTTCACCCGCAGCCCTTCCACCGAACGATCATCAGATGGTCGATCTCGCCAACGCGCGGGTGTTCAACCTTCTGATGGAAGGCGGGGCAATGGGCGGGTTGCGCACGGCTTATTATCAGGGCAAGAACCTGTCTTTCCGGCAATTGGTGGAGGCAGGTCAGTTCTGGGCCTTCAACGGGTCAGCCGATGGTCTCGACGGCGTTCCGCTGGCCGAGCTTGCGCGCGGAGAGACCGCGCGTCTGACCATTTACAACGACACGTCCTTCCCACACGCCATGCATCTGCACGGGATGCATTTTCATGAGGTGTTGGAAAACGATGTACTGGGGCCGCTGCGCGATACAAGCCTGATCTTTGGCGGCGAGAGTCGCGAAATCGCCTTTGTTGCGGATAACCCGGGCAAATGGCTGTTTCATTGCCATATGCTGTCTCATGCGGCATCGGGCATGATGACGCGAGTTTTGGTCTCATGAAGGGCGCTTATGTCGTCTTGCTGGGTGGGTTGACGCTGGCCATCGGCGTGGCCGTCATAATCTGGCCCCAGCCGCAAGGACAGGTGCTCGACCTTACCACCGCCTCTGTTGATATTGCTGCGGGCGAAAAGCTTTTTGCGCAAAGCTGTGCGGTCTGTCATGGCACCAATCTTGAGGGGCAGGAAAACTGGCGCAGCCCCGGCCCTGATGGGCGGCTGCCTGCGCCGCCACATGACGAAACCGGGCACACATGGCATCATACTGATACGGTGTTGTTTGAGTACACCAAGCTTGGCGGCAGGGCGTTTATGGCGCAGAGCGGCTTGGATTTCGAAAGCGGAATGCCCGGTTTTGGCGAAGTGCTGACAGATCAGGAAATATGGAATATCCTTGCGTATATTAAATCGACATGGCCTACACGCATTCAGGAAATTCAGGCTGAGCGCACGAACGCCGAAAACTGATAAGGTATTTTCATGAAGCTACTGCAGTATCTCACGGCCGGCGCTGTTGCCCTCATGCCGATTGTCGCCGGAGCGCAGACGCTAAGCGAAGAGCAGATCAAGGAACTGGTGTTGGAGACGATCCGGGAAAACCCCGGTATCATCCTTGAAGCGGTAGAAATTCTTGACCAGCAAAGACAAGAGCAGCAAGCCGCCGCAGCGACGAGTGTTTTGTCACAGCGGCGCGATCTGCTTGAAAATGACCCCAACGCCCCGGTTCTGGGCAATCCTGACGGGGACGTAACGATTGTCGAGTTTTTCGACTACAATTGCCCTTATTGCCGCAGAGCCAAACCCTATATCGAGGCGTTGCTGGAGCAGGATCCGAACGTGCGGCTGGTCTATCGTGAATGGCCGATCTTGGGGGAAGGTTCGGTTTTTGCGGCGCGCGCCGCGCTGGCATCGCGTGAGCAGGGGCTTTACGAAGAATTCCACTGGGCGATGATGGGAATGCAGGGGCGTGCCGAAGAAGCATCAGTCCTGCGGATCGCCGCTGATATCGGGCTTGATATCGATCAGCTCAAAGCGGATATGAACGCCGCCGAAATCACAGAACATATCGACACGTCTAACCGGCTTAGCCAATCGCTTGGTTTCACCGGGACACCGTCGTTCGTGATTGGTGATGCGCTTGTTCCCGGCGTGATCGAGACCGACCAGATGGCCGACCTCGTTGCTCAGGTGCGCGACGCAGCACAGTAACGCTCAGTTGGCAGGTTGGGCTTCATAGCCTGCGAGGCTGATCGCATCGATGATCGCGGCCTCGGTCAATTTTGTCTCAACCTTCACGGTCCGACCTTCCAGTTCGGTCGATACAGTCGCTGACGGGTCAGCGGCCTTGACGCCTTTTTCGATGGCTGAGGTGCAGTGACCGCAGCTCATTTCAGGTACGTGTAGCTTCATTTTGGGTCCTTTCTGAGTATCGGCCATATTTAGGTTGGTTCCTCCGTGGGAGGTCAAGAAAATAAAAAATGAAATTAGCTCTTGAGCTTCCAGTCACTGGAAGGCACATATGGCGATGAAGCGCCACGCAAAGGAGTCGTAGGATGAGTCGCACAGAAAATGTAACAATGTCGATTGAGGGCATGTCCTGCGCGTCATGTGTCGGGCGGGTCGAGAAATCCCTGTCTGCAATCCCTGCGGTATCTGATGTCTCGGTCAACCTCGCGTCAGAGACCGCGACGTTCCGCATCGATGATCCAGAGGCCGTGTCGCAATCAGCAGATGTTCTGCGCGAACTGGGTTATCCTGCGCGCACTGCCAAGGTAACGCTCGCGATCCAGTCGATGACCTGCGCGTCATGTGTCGGGCGAGTGGACAAAGCCTTGGCGGCTGTTGCCGGTGTGACGGCTGTTTCTGTCAACCTGGCGGCTGAAACCGCCACAGTGGACTATATCGAAGGGATCGTTTCACCAGCCGATCTGGTCGAAACAAGTACCGCCGCCGGATATCCCGCCGAGATCGCGCAAAGTGATATCAGCCAAAGCAGGGCAGAGCGCAAAGCCGATGAGGCCCGCGTATTGGCACGCCGGACCATTTTGGCGGCCATCCTGACCGTGCCCGTCTTTACGTTGGAAATGGGCAAGCTTTTGGTGCCCGCTGTCCACGATCTGATTGTGGGCACGATCGGCATCCAGGCATCATGGGTCATCCAGTTCGTTCTGGCGACAATCGTGCTCTTTGGCCCGGGGCGGTCATTTTACACAAAGGGTTTCACGGCGCTCTTTAAACGCGCACCCGACATGAACAGCCTTGTCGCACTGGGCACCGGAGCGGCCTGGGCCTATTCGGTGGTCGCGACATTTGTGCCGCAGATTCTGCCTGATGACATCAGAGCGGTGTATTTCGAGGCCGCAGCCGTGATCGTGGTTCTTATCTTGCTGGGCAAATGGCTGGAAGTGCGCGCAAAGGGCCGCACCGGTGCCGCCATTCAGGCGCTGCTTGGGCTACAGGTTCGCACCGCCCGGCTGATCCGCGGCGATGAGGTTCTGGATGTCGATGTTGACACGCTGAAAGTCGGGGACACGATTCTGGTGCGTCCGGGTGAGCGTATTCCGGTGGACGGCGAGGTCGTCTCTGGGACCAGCAACGTCGATGAGAGCATGATTTCGGGTGAGCCGATGGCCGTGGCCAAGAGCCAAAGCGACGGGCTGACCGGCGGTACGGTCAACGGCGCCGGAAGTCTGACATTTGAGGCCACCCGTGTGGGCGGCGATACAACACTGGCCCAGATCATTCGCATGGTCGAAGAGGCGCAAGGCGCGAAACTTCCCATTCAGGGGCTCGTCGATAAAGTGACGCTGTGGTTCGTGCCTGCCGTGCTGGTGCTTGCCTTGCTGACCGTCGCGACGTGGTTGGTGTTCGGGCCTGATCCGGCTGTCACCTTTGCACTGGTGGCCGGCGTCTCGGTTCTGATTATCGCCTGCCCCTGCGCGATGGGATTGGCCACGCCGACATCGATCATGGTCGGCACCGGGCGCGCCGCCGAAATGGGTGTTTTGTTCCGCAAGGGTGATGCCCTGCAAGAACTGAGCGAAGTTGATATCGTCGCACTTGATAAAACCGGAACGATCACTGAAGGCACGCCAACGCTGACAGATTTCGAAACAACCGACGGGTTTGAACGGGCCGAGGTGCTGCGCCTTGTGGCAGCAGTGGAAGGGCAGTCCGAGCACCCGATCGCCGAGGCGATCGTCGCACAGGCCCAACGCGAAAACCTTGTCGGGGCTGCGGTTCAGGATTTTGTTTCGATGACCGGCTACGGCGTGCAGGCAAATGTCGATGGCAAGATCGTCATGGTCGGTGCTGATCGTCTGTTCCTGCGTGAAGGCATTGATATCGCTCCGCTGAGTGATGTGGAACGCAATCTGGCGAAACGTGGGCGCACGGCGCTATTCGCGGCAGTCGACGGAAAACTTGCCGCAGTGATCGCGGTGGCCGATCCGGTGAAACCGATGAGCGTTGCCGCAATTGCAGCCCTGCATGAACGCGGTTTCAAGGTCGCCATGATCACCGGTGACAAGCGCGAAACAGCCGAGGCCATTGCAGCCGAGATTGGCGTTGACCATGTTGTTGCGGGCGTGCTGCCAGACGGCAAAGTGGCGGCACTTGATGATCTGAGGGCTGGTGGCCGAAAAATTGCCTTTGTCGGCGATGGTATCAACGATGCTCCGGCCTTGGCCCATGCGGATGTCGGTATCGCAATCGGCACCGGCACGGATGTTGCGATTGAATCTGCCGATGTCGTTCTGATGTCAGGTGATCTGAGAGGTGTGGTGAACGCTGTCGAAGTCTCCAAGAAGACAATGCGCAACATTCGTCAGAACCTGGTCTGGGCATTTGGCTATAATACCGCGCTTATACCGGTTGCTGCCGGTGTCTTGTACCCGGTGTTCGGTCTGCTTCTGTCGCCAATTATCGCGGCGGGTGCGATGGCGTTGTCATCGGTATCGGTGCTGTCGAATTCACTGCGGTTGCGCCGGCTGACCCCGCCAATGGATGAAAAGCGCAATCCGGTCCAGCAGCAAGTTGATGCAGTCGCGCAGCCAGCGGAATAGGAGAACGCAATGAATATAGGTGAAGTTTCTGAACGCTCTGGCGTCCCTGCCAAGACCATCCGCTATTACGAGGATATCGGGCTTGTCAGGCCGCAACGTAACGACAACGGGTATCGCGCCTTTCGCGACCCCGACCTGCACAAACTGCGGTTTTTAGGGCGCGCACGATCGTTGGGGTTTTCGATTGAAAACTGCCGGACGCTGATGGCGCTCTACGAGGACGAGACGCGCGAAAGTGCGCAGGTCAAGGAAGTGGCGGAGCAGCATCTGGACGAGATCGACGAAAAGATCACGCAACTTCGCGCGATGCGGGCGACACTTGCTGATCTGGTATCTGCGTGTCGTGGCGACGATCGCCCCGATTGCCCGATCTTGCGTGATCTCTCAAGCAAGATAGCCTAGTCGTTTTCGGGAATCGGGAACCCTCCTGCGGGCATGTTGGTCTGGCAATAGACAGCATTCCCGCAGGAGGGTTTTTTATGCTGAGCAGCTGCATCACCGCAGCCGGTTTCCCAGGCAGAAGGACGGTCACCCAAGCATCAGTCGATATCGGCCTGCTCAATCGCTGCCATAACTTCAGAGGTGGAAAGCAACTCGGACAAGAGAACGCCGTCCGGCGCGTTGGGTCCGTAGACGATGTTGAACGGAATACCAAAGCGATCATAGCTTTCCAGATACCGCAAGATTGCCGGGTCAGGCTGGGTCCAGTCTGCTTGCATGGCAATCACATCTTCGCGGGCCAGTTCAGTCACGACCGGTTCTCGATCCAGCACCAGCGCTTTGTTGGCTTTGCATGTCAGGCACCAGTCGGCGGTGACATCCACAAATACCGTATTCCCCTGAGAGACCAGTCGCGGAATTTCACTGCGTTCAAATGCGACCCATGCCGTAGAGGTTGAAAGCGTGTCTGGTTGTTGTGTGTCATCAACCGCCAATGAACTGGCAGCGATTGTCGGCACAAGCCCCAAGGCCAAAAAGACCCAAGGACCGCGGCCTGATGCTTTGGACCACATCGTGACTGCGACGATAACGATCACCGTTGGAATCAGGACAGCAAGTGCTGCAAACTGTCCTGCGACGCCAGACAAGACCCAAAGCAGCCAAAGTGCGGTCAGAAACAGAAGGAATCCGAGAATGACCTTGATGAAGATCATCCATTTACCGGGCTTTGGCAGCAAGTTGATCCAGCCGGGCCGCAAGGCGAATGCGAAATAGGGCAGGGCAAGGCCAACCCCGAGGGCGGTAAAGACGGCAACAACGTCGATAGGCCGCCCGGTCAGCGCAAAGGCCAATGCCGTGCCAAGGAAGGGGGCCGAACAAGGTGTGGCCATCAGTGCCGCAAAGGCCCCGGTTGAAAAATCACCCCAGTGCCCTTTCCCGCTACCAGTATCGGAGATCTGGGTTTGCAGGTCTGCGGGCAGGGTGAATTCAAAGGCACCAAAGAGGTTCGCAGAGAAAGCTGCAAGAATGAAGAACATGAAGGTCAGGAAGACCGGGTTCTGAAATTGCAGCCCCCAGCCGACGCTGACACCAAACGCCTTGAGCGCCAGAACCGCCAGCGCCAGGCCCCACATAAAGACCATCACGCCCAAGGCCGAGAACAAGAACCCCTTGCGCAAGGTCCGGTTCGACTGGCCTCTGGCAGATATTGCCGACGATACTTTGATGGAAAGCACCGGCAAGACGCAGGGCATCACGTTCAGGATCGCACCGCCTAAGAAGGCGATCAGCACAATCGACAGAACCTGCGCAAAGTCGGGTAGTGCTGTGGCGATGGTGAACGGTGGTGCTGGCGGCGTATCTGACAGGTCAATTGCGCCAGTGACCGCACGCCCTTTGTCTGTAATCGTCAACTGCGGTTGGGGTATCTCCTCGGCGACAGACAGGATCGGCAGCTCTGCCCATAGCAGCCGCCCATTGTCACCAAGGCGGATGTCAGGCGTGCCAAATGTGAACCGCGACCCCATTTCGGGAAAGACATCCGCATCGGTGAAGGCGACCGCGCTGCGTGCGGTGACAACGAGGCTGGTATCGTCTGCGGCAATGGAAACACTTTCAAGCACGATATTGCTTGCGCTTTCATCAAGCGGCACACGGTCTGCAAATGTCGTAATCAGATCGGCCGAGGATTGATCAATGCCCACCCCCGCAGGGATGTCGAGGGTCAGCAGGAAATCCTGCGGCACGCAAACCTCTGAACAAACCAGCAAATTAACCTGTGCGCGCAGCTTGACAGGGGCACCTGCGGTGGTCGCTTCAGCCCTGATAGGGAAAACCACGCGGTCCTGATAGCCAAAGTTCTCAATGCCGAATGCGGTAAACCGCTTGGGTGCGGGCCATTGCATTTCCGCAGTCGTCAGGTTTTCCGAACCGGTCCAGTCGATAGAAGGTGGAATGCCAACTTCTCCGGGCGATCGCCAGTAGGTTTTCCAACCCTCTTCAAGTTGAATATCCAGCCCGAGCGAAAGGGCACGTGTGCCCGGTGCCACGCCATTTTCAACCGAGATCAGCCGGGCCTCAACCGCCGGACCTGCGGCGCTTTGGGATGTGGCCGCAGATGCGACCTGCGCAAACACCAATAGGGCCACGACGACGAAGTTCCCGACGAAACATCTAAGAAGGCGGCGCATCTGCATTTGTTGTTCTCTTTCGCTGAACCGGTAGTTTCATTTGCGTATTTATTCGTTTTCGCTGGATGATCTGAGCCTAGATTTGTAACAGTTTGTCGCTTGCGCAATCGCGCGCCCGGCGCAATGTCCGCTGGCTTCCATGCAGCCACTACCCTGTATTTACTGACCACGGCCTGCGGCTTGCGCGACCCAACCCAGAAACACCAGCGCGGCAAAAATGGCAATCCCAACAAGAGATTGACTTGCACCGAGGCCATGAAGCTGCCACTGATTTGGCAACGGACTGACTGCTGTCGCATTCACTAGGATGGAGAATTTTAATCATGAATCGTCGTTTCTGGTTGCCACTTGGTTTTCTTACACTCGGGGCCTGCACGGTTGGCGGCACTGAATTAGCCACAGATGAGAACGGCATTATTGCGGAATTGCCTGAGGCCGTTGTCGCCATTGCCGCACCGTATCAAAATCTTGAGGCCGTCATCCTCCGCGAGGAAGACGGGTGTTACTGGTATCGTCATGTCGGGCCGGTCGAAACAACCGAACTGCCGCTGCGCACGACAGCTGGTCGGAAGATTTGCGTCCCGCGACCCGAGGCCGAGGTGTCCT
>Ga0316208_1003448_pt1 | contig 11411 bp, 7 predicted proteins | sample 3monopyrite_MG_FD_204944 | JGI IMG/M metagenome (GOLD analysis project Ga0316208, IMG submission 204944) | Microbial mat bacterial communities from mineral coupon in-situ incubated in ocean water Damariscotta River, Maine, United States -... | ecosystem: Environmental > Aquatic > Marine > Coastal... | reverse complement strand
CTTCTCTAGCCCCCCGGTGAATTGCTACAGCTGTTAAATCATCAGACAAGGAATTAGGCTGGCTATCAAAAAACCGCCATAAGAGCTTCGAAACTAAACTACTTCTGTCACCGGATTCTGCAATTTTTTCCACCCACTCAACAAGCCCTTCCTCACCCAAAAAACTACCGTCGGGTTGCAGAGCTTCAAGCAGCACATCTGAGTAACAAAAAATACTTTCATCTTCTCCAAGTTTATCATGATGATTTTCATACCCGGGCTCTTTTACAATACCAACAGGTATCCCCGTGCTATCAAGTAGCCGCACGCCGTCTTCTCCAATAATCATGGGTCTTGGCGCGCCCGCCCCTGCATACACCATATCACCTGTTTTATAATCGAGAGTGAAATAAAACATTGTCGCAAATTGCCCGAGGGGGAAATGCGGTGCCAAAATCCTGTTAAGGTCGGCTAAAAAGAGAGCGGGGTCTTGGAGAGACCACTTGAAACGCCCCATAACAGCATGCACTCTAAAGGTATTAAGGGCCGCCCCAACACCGTGCCCGGCAATATCAAGAATGAAAACACCAATTCTATTTCCAGGCAAAGCCCAGCAGCCCCACAAGTCTCCTCCCAGTTCAAATGAAGCCTGATAATAATGTTCAATTTTTACCTTAGTTTTTTCTTCAAGGTCATTAATTGTCATGGTTTCCGGCAACAGCGATTGTTGCATATCACGGGCCAGAACAAGTTCGCTTTTCATACGCTCACGAAAGCTGGTCAGACTATGAATAAGAAACCTATTTTCAAGATGCATTTTCACCCGTGCGAGAAGCTCGGGCTGATTGATAGGTTTTGATACAAAATCCGTCGCGCCAGACCTAAAAACCTCTACTCTTTCTTCCGGTGTTTCAGAAGCTGACTGAACCAAAATTGGCAACCCAACGTACCGTTTTTCTGCCCGTAAAGAACGGCACACATCATACCCTGAAACCCGAGGCATATTGAGGTCAAGAATGATTAAATCCGGAGGGTTCTTTTCAACCTTAACAAGGGCATCATCGCCATCATCAGCATAATGCACATTTTCAAACCCACCACGGGTAAGACACATGCCGATCATTTTGCGCATTAAAGCCATATCATCTACGACAAGAATACGCGCGGACTTAACACTGTCAGCAATTTCTACTTCATTGCTGAAACTAAGACTGTTACTTGGGAGCTTCACTATTGTTAATTCCTACTAAGAACAGGGTTCAAGGGGAATTAACCATCCAACAAATCTGAAAGTTTGGTGAGTTTCAACATACTTGCCACATGCCCTTGTGCACCAATAACCTTAAGTTTCCACCCTGATGTTTCAGCTTGCTCCCGGGCAATAAGAAACATTCCTAACCCAGCAGAATCAACCATTCCCACGTTTGCCAAGTCAAAAACACTGCTGTCAATATCTAGTTCCGCAATATCTTTTAAAAGTTGGCGAAAGCTTACATTCTCAGAGAATGTAATATCTCCCGAAAAAATAACTTTTGCTTCTTTACCGCTTGTTTCAATGCGATATTCCATAAAACTCTCCTTAAGTATTAAAATAATTCAACATCGTCGTCATCGAAAATATCACTATCACCCTCAGTACCCTGCGAGGTGTTCGGTCCAGTATTCTCTCCTCCCCCGTCATGGCTTCCCCCAGAATCAGTACCAAATAATTCTATATCATCCGTTATAGCATTTTCTGTGGTATCAGCAAATTTATGGCTGTCTTTCAAGGCCATATTTTGTACCAATCTGTCGCGCATTTCACCAAGCTGACAGCGTTCAATTATAGAATTAATCCAAGCGTCCATATTGTCGGTATTGTCGGTATTGTCATCCACAGGAGGTAATTCAGCGCCGTCTTGAGTTTCTTCAGCCATAGTACCCGAAAGTTCTCTAAGAACGGACAAAGTCGTCCGTATACCGTCCAGTTGTTGTTGCGCTTTATCCTGAAATTGAAAACGCTGTATAACACTGGAAATTTCTTGCTGAAGTGTTGCCGATAGCTCAGCCGAAGCAGCAAGTTTATCTGTAAAGTCCATATTTTGATCAACAAGCGCGACCATCATCCCTTCAATGCGGTCTTTCGCCTTCAAGTTACCGCTCATATCCAGGCTAGCTATGGACTGTAACTGTTCATGCCCTTTTTCAATACCATTATGCACCGCATCAATACGTGTCCTTAAAGTGTTTGCCAGACCATTAATATTTTTTGACAAATCACGGACTTCATCTGCAACAACGCCAAAGCCTTTGCCTGCCTCTCCCGCTCTGCTTGCTTCTATTTTTGCGTTCAAGGCTAACAGGTTTGTTTGTTTGTTTATTTTTTCAATCTCGCCGATATGCTTTACGACTTCACTTACATCAACGACAACATCATCAAGGGCAAAAACAAGGGACATAGCTGTCTGCGATAGATGAAGGACATTCGTAATGCCTTCCGCGAAAACACCTTCCAGAAACTCAATAACGTCAGATAAGGGCATTTTTTCGCCGCCCAAATCTACAATAGAGGCAGATTCAACAATACTCGTCATACCAGCGGTCTGGCTTTGGGCATTTTCAATAAGGTTATGGAAAAGCGCGCTTAGTTCGTCTGTATTTTTTTCAACAAATTTTGCTACAAGATCAATCTCTTGATCAGCCGTTGTAATGCCACGGTCTAAGACACGGTCCATCTCAAGCCAACGCTGGAGCATTAACACAAGCGCATCTTCGCTTTTTTGCTTAATGTTCTCAGGCAAAAGAGCGGTTTTGGAATTATCCTGCCTTTGAACCGCCTCTGTTAATACCATAACAAATTCCTATTCCACTCATTATTGGACCATCGTGCCGCATTAGAGGTTAGCGGATGGTTAACTATATTGTTTTTTTTATTTATATATGAGCTGGCCAGCATATTTTTTCTATTTCGGTTGCAAGCATTGAGAGGGACACCTCCCGTTCAACACCACCCACCTCTTTAGCAACCTTCGGCATGCCATAAACAACACAGCTCTCTTCTGTCTGTCCAAGGGTGAAAGCCCCTTTTCTGCGCAAGGCAAGCATACCCCTTGCGCCGTCACGGCCCATACCTGTCATTATAACCCCAACAACATTCGCCGACACCACTTCAGCCGCCGATTCAAACATGGCATCAACACTCGGTTTATGGCCAGAGATTTCAGGGTCTTCGCCGTGTTTAATATAATAATTTCCCCCTCGGGCAACTATGCGTGCATGAAAAGCCCCGCAAGCAATGATGGCTTTCCCAGGTTCAAGCAACATCCCATCTTCAGACTCAACCACCGATATGCGTGACGCACCATCAAGGCGGTTCGCAAAACTAGCGGTATAAGAGGCGGGCATATGCTGCACCATCAAGATAGGCGGAGAATTTTCAGGCAACAGAGGTAATACGCTTTTAATAGCAGCAACCCCGCCCGTTGAGGCCCCTATGCATATGAGCTCAATTTTTGACATGGGGCGCGCCACACCCGCCGCCTGTCGAGATAAAATCACCGATGCGCGCACTCTTGCTGTGGCAGCGGCTTTAACTTTATTAATAATTTCATGCCGCATGGTATGAAAATGCACTTTCAAATCATACGTGGGTTTACCAACAACATCACAAGCACCCATTTCAAGGGCGCGCAGTGTTTGCGCTGTGCCTTTTTGCGTTAAGGAAGAAATCATGACAACCGGCATTGGCCGCAGAGCCATAATTTTCTCAAGAAAACTCAACCCGTCCATCTCAGGCATTTCAACATCCAAGGTAAGGACATCAGGGTTAAACTGCTTAATCATCTCCCTAGCGATTAAAGGGTTTTCAGCAAGTCCAACAATTTCAATTTGAGGGTCACTTCCCAAAACATTAGATAAAATCTGCCGCACAAGAACAGAATCATCGCAGATCAAAACTGATATTTTCTTCTTCATTTATAGTTCCTGAATATCTTTAGAGTTTTCTCTGCTTAATCAAAAAGCTCGATGTCGCCACCCTGATCACTTTCACCGCGAACCGTTTCTTGATAACTGTCTTCGGAACTAAATACCTGTCTGTCTGATGCCCGGCGGAGTATTAATCTATCCACTTTTCCTGTTGCAGGAAAATAATGAATGCGCCGCGCGAAATTGCCTCTTAGGTCAGATGCCGTAATTTTGAATCCTTCATTTTTGAGATATTCTTCAACAAAATCAGCATTTTTATGACCTATGTCACCCCCTTGGCCCAACACATTACCGCCACCAAAAACCTTAATTTCAAGGCTATTACGCGGGCAACCCATTTTCATAATATCATTAATCAAGACTTCCATAGCGTGATTACCATAACGCATGGCTGCATTCAAAGCGGTCCAACTATTGGCATTTCCCATGGGTAACATAAAATGATTCATGCCGCCAATACCTGTTTCTGGGTCTCGTATACAGGCTGCAACACAGCTCCCCAACACAGTGACAAGCATTTCGCTGGGCTCACCACTAACATAATGGTCCCCAGGTAAAAGCTTTACGACCATATGTTTATATTTGGTGTCGAAATACCGCCTTACATCATTAGAGGTTTTGGTAGTACGACGTTCTAGAGCAGGTTTACCCATAGCTATCCACACTCCTTAAGAGGCTGCGTATTAAGAGGCTGCGCCACTTGAAAAGCCGACCGCCCTACACCCTTGAGGAAGTCAAAATTAGCGACAAGTGCCTCTGCGTGACCCACATACAAAGTACCACCCGGCTCAAGTAAATCTACAAACCCTTTAATTAATTTTGTTTGTGTTGCCCGATCAAAATAAATCATGACATTTCGACAAAAAATAACATCAAACTTTTTTTGTAACGGCCACTTTTTCATAAAATTCAAATACTTAAAACTTATCAATTGTTTCAACTCTTCAGCCATAAAGGCCTCATTTCCCTCTATGGTCACATACTTAGCCGCCAGGGCCGGGGGTATGTTTTCAGCATCCTTCGCTCGGTAAATACCCTCTCTGCCCTTATCCAGCATATTGGTATCAATATCGGTTGCCAGTATCTTAACATCCCATTTTTCTTTTGCTGGCAACGAAGCCAAAGCTGTCATTGCAATTGAATAAGGTTCCATACCCGAGGAGCAGCCCGCCGACCAAATGCGTATCATTCGCGGCACCGACCCGCGCCGCGCCGCATCAACTTTTGGCTGAAGAACATTATGTCTTAAATGTTTGAAATGATGCGCTTCCCTAAAGAAGTGCGTAAGATTTGTCGTCATTGCATTAACAAAGTCACCGGCTTCTTGCTCACCGTCAGCACTATGCAAAAATTCAACATAGGTCTTAAAGTCTGCAATATTCAGCGCTCTAATACGCCGGGATAACCGACTATAGACCATTTCTTCTTTGTTATCTTTTAAAGATATACCTGTCCGGGAATAGACAAGGTCACGTATTGCCTTAAACTCTGCACGCCGTAGTTTAAATTCACGCTCTTTCATTTTTATCCAGACAACTCTTAATTACGGATCGTTAGTGCAGCATCACAAGAATACAGCAAGGGTTTACTCGCCCTTGCTGTAGGTTTCTTTGTCGGCTTTTTAGAATTCAGCCCAATCATCATCGTCAACAGGCTTTGCTGCCTTTTTGGGCGCTGCTTTTTTGGCAGGCTTCTGTTTTGCCGCTTTTGATGGCCGGGCCGCCGCCGCGCGTGGTGCACGCTCTGAATTCCCGCCAGCACTCGTTTGCTCACCGGTTTCCCTTGCCTTGAAAAAAGACACACGGTCCTGCATTACATCTGCCTGCTCTTCTAGGGCACGCGCTGATGCAGCAGTTTCTTCCACAAGGGCAGAGTTTTGCTGTGTCATCTCGTCCATTTCGGCAATGGCTCGGTTGATTTCAGCAATACCTGTTGCCTGTTCCTGGTTAGCAGAAGAAATCTCAGACAACCGGTCAGTAACCAGTTTAATAGAAGTAACAATTTCTTCCAGCTGCTCGCCAGCCTCATTAACAAGATCAACCCCATCTTTCACTTGGGTATTGCTCGCAACAATCAGGGTTTTAATATCTTTCGCAGCCTCTGAAGAGCGCTGGGCAAGAGCCCTCACCTCAGACGCCACAACAGCAAAGCCTTTACCGGCGTCTCCTGCCCGTGCGGCCTCAACTGCGGCGTTCAAAGCAAGCAGGTTTGTTTGGAAGGCAATTTCATCAATCACCGCAATAATATCTGATATTTTACGGGATGAATCTTCAATACGCGACATTGCTTCGACAGCGTTTTCAACAACACTCCCGCCTTTTTCAGCAACTTCTCGCGCGGTAGTCCCTTGTTTATTGGCTTCTACAGCATTATCAGCATTCGTTTTAACTGCGCCTTCCATTTCTTCCATAGATGCAGCCGTTTCTTCAAGGGAAGATGCTTGCTGTTCAGTGCGCTGCGACAGATCGGCACTGCCTGATGCAATTTCGGTAGAAGCATTAGCAACTTCGCCTGCCCCCATCATAATTTGCGTAAGGACTTCTGAAAGTTTTTCCGCCGTAGCATTTGCACTTTGTTTCACATCATCAAAGGTACCTTGGTACTCTTCTGTAATGCGCTGGGTAAGGTCCCCTGCAGACATTGCTTTCAACATATCAGCTACATCATTAAGGCCCTTATCACATATTGCAGCCAAGCTGTTGATGCCTTCAGAAACAAGCCTCATGAAGCCATCTTTTCCGTCTAGTTCAACACGCTGCGTAAGGTCACCCGCAACAGCGGCAGCAACAACCTCATTAATCTCGCCTTCCACAGCACGTTCTGCTGTCACATCACCCCACTCAACCACTGTACCAAGACGTTCACCACTTTCATCATGGACAGGATTAGCAATCAACGTAAAGCGACGGGTACCAACACCAATTTCCGTGCTATGCGTGCCCTTCAAAGCGGAGATCATACCCCGTTGATGTGCAGGGTTTTTATGGAATACATCCGGGTTAGCCCCCATCAGTTTACTAGAATCAAAGCCAGGCAGTTCTTTCCGGATATCAGCCTCAGCCATAGCAAACATATTGACCATAGCATCATTCATATAATTGATATGCATATCCGCATCCGCAACCATCACATTAGCAGTCACTTTATCAAGTGCCTGTTTGATTTGGGCATTTGCATCCGCGATTTCCTTGGCTTTGGCTTCAGCAGCAAGCTTTTCTGTAACATCAGCCCACTCAACGCTGGTACCAAGCCGTACACCACTTTCATCATTCACTGGGTTAGCGATCAAATTAAAGGTTCGCCCCCCAATCACAATGCTTGTTTCATAGGTGCTTTCAAGTTTACCAACCATAGAGCGTTGGTGTGATGGGTCTTTATGGAAACCATCGATGTTGGTCCCCATCAAGCCATCAGCACTAAAGTTTGGAAGATCCTTTTTAATATCAGCTTCGGCGTTTTTCATCATCGCAATCATGGTTACGTTCATATAGATGATATTAAAATCATTGTCCGCCAGCATCACATTAGCTTGCGCACCGTCAAGCGCCGTTTTAATCCGCGCATTATCAGCAGCGATTTTAGCAGCAGCCTCTTGTTTCGCTAACCTATCTGTCAAATCTGTCCATTCAACAGATGTACCAAAACGCTCGCCCGTGCTGTCTACTACAGGATTGGCGATCAAGCTGAATGTACGCCTGCCAATAGATATTCGGCCTTCGAAAGTGTCTGTCATACCCCCCACTAAACCACGTTGATACGCAGGGTTTTTATGAAACTGATCAATGTTAGTGCCTAATAAACTCGCTGCATCAAACCTTGGCAGGCCCTCCTTGATGTCTGCCTCGGCACTTTTCATCATCTCCATCATGCTTTCATTCATATAGATGATGTTAAAGTCATTATCGGCGATCATGACATTGGTTTGGGCACCGTCAAGCGCGACTTTTATTTTTGCATTCTCGGCATTCGCCGCTGCTGCCACTTTTTCTGCGGTGATGTCTGTCGCATATTTAACAACTTTGAATGGTTTTCCGTTTAAATCCTGAATTGGGTTATAAGACGCTTGTATCCAGACCTCTTTGCCGCCTTTGCCAAGCCGCTTAAATTCCGCAGATTCATATTCACCGCGGTTCAGCTTTTCCCAAAACTGCTTATATTCATCGCTGGCGGCAAAATCAGGCTCCGCAAACATACTGTGGTGCTTGCCCCTAACCTCATCAAGGGTATAGCCCATTGTACTGAGGAAATTCTCATTGGCTGTAATGATCGTGCCGTCCATATTGAATTCTATCGTTGCCTGCGATTTACCAATCGCCTCAATCTGGCCTGAGAAATCAGCGAACTGATTTTTTTGCGCTGTTATATCAGTTGCATATTTCACCACTTTAAATGGCTGGCCATCTGAATCTAAAATGGCATTATAGGATGCCTGTATCCATACATCGTCACCAGCCTTGTTAATACGCTTGAAGTCACCGGCTACAAAGTCACCGCGGCGTAGTTTTTCCCAGAAACTTCGATATTCGGCACTGGCTGCATCGTCCCGATCAACAAACATCCGGTGATGCTCACCCACGACCTCCGCAAGGCTGTAACCCATTGCATTAAGAAAGTTATCGTTTGCTGTAATGATCGTGCCGTCTATGTTAAATTCAATAACGGCTTGGGAGCGCTTAATAGCATTCACTTGGCCTTCCATGTCGGCTATATGGGCACTATTTTTACCACCAGCACCCGCGCCGCTTGCACTTTGGCCTACAAAATAGGCAGCCCCTGCAAACACGACCGCTGTAACCACCCAAATTCCGATTGAGCCAAATTCAGTCCCAAAAAAACTGTGCAACCCAACCGTGAGCGCAAATGCCACTAAAAAAGCGGCGCCTGTTTTCAAAAATTGCGAAGAAAACAACCCTTCGACTCTATTACCACCGATGTTTGATACACTAATGTCTGCCATGTTTGCCTCCTAAAGGCGTTGTAATTTCGTATTTAATTTCAATTGCTTACTTGCCAATTATTCGGCTGCACTCTTCACTCGTGCGACTAGATCCTCAATATCGAATAGTCGCTCTATTTCCAATATCGCTACCATGCGTTCCTGCACCGTAATCAAGCCCGTTAAAAACCGCTGGTCTCCCCGCGCTTCAATTTCCGGGACAGGTAAAATTTCTTCTGTATTTATTGTGAGAATATCCGAAACAGCATCAACTAACAGGCCCATCGTGCGCTCGCCAACAGCAACAATGATTACAACATGCAAAGTCGTGGCATCGGTGCGGCCATTTCCAAACCGGCATCTCAGGTCAAAAATGGGAACAATCGTGCCCCTCAGGTTTAGAACGCCGCGCACATATTCGGGCGTATTGGGGAGCGTCGTCACCTTAACCCAGCCCTGAATTTCCCGTACAGCCATAATATCAATACCATATTCACTATCGTCTACTTTAAAGGAGACAAATTGCACCATCATGCCACTTTCCACATCATGGTCAGTATCGCTATTTTGACTCATACCAAGCAGCTTAGGATCAAATCCTTTTGGTACATCCCGACTTAGACTTTCTAAATCTTCAGCCATTTTCATGCCTTCCTTTTTTCCTAAGCACTTGTTTTTTAAGCACTTGCCGCTTCAACGGAGCTATCATCATCTTTATGCTCCAATTGAATCTCTTCATTTTTTAGCTGTGCAAGCTTTGCAACACTTGCTTCGCTCACATCCATCATAGCCAGACGGTCAATATCCAAAATAAGACAAACACTGCCATTTCCTAGAATGGTCGCTGACGCAATCCCGGGTACCGCACGGTAATTAGATTCAAGAGATTTGATAACGACTTGTTGTTGCCCGGCCAGCTCATCAACAAGCAAGCCAACAACTTTGCCGCCATCAGCTTCAACAAGAATAATAAGGCCCTTGCAAGGGTCCTGCTCTCCGCCTGCTTCTCCTAGAATTCGGCCGACAGGAACAATTCTTATATAATCACCTCGAATACGAACAACCAAACTGCCATCGACAAGCCGGTTTACATCTTTTTTGCTGGGCCGCACTGTCTCAATAATATTGTTGATTGGCACAACGTACTTGCTGCCAGCAATACCAACAATCATACCGTCAAGCACGGCAAGTGTTAGGGGTAATGTCAACCGGAAAACTGTGCCTTGCCCCGGATGTGACTGAACTGAAACACGGCCTCCAAGGGACTGAATGTTTCTGCGCACAACATCCATACCAACACCGCGACCAGACAAGTCTGTAACCTCTGATGCCGTAGAAAAACCCGGGGCGAAAATTAAATTATCAATTTCATCGTCAGACAAGACCGCATCTTGGGCAATCACACTTTTTTCTTTTGCAAGTTCTAAAACTTTTTCACGGTTTATGCCCCGTCCATCATCAATAATTTCTATGATAATACGACCACCCCGGTGCTCTGCGGATAAACGGATTGTGCCCTCATCAGGTTTTCCCGCCGCGACACGCTCTTCGGGGGTTTCAAGACCATGGTCAAGGGAATTGCGGATCATATGAGTTAAAGGATCAGCAAGTTCTTCAATAACAGTTTTATCCACCTCGGTTGCTTCACCAATAGTGACAAGCTTAACTTTTTTACCCAATTTTTTAGATACATCCCGCACAATTCTGGGCATTCGGGAAAAAACTGATTTAACGGGCTGCATCCGAATAGCCATCACATTTTCTTGCAGTTCACGGATATGCATCGAAAGCTCAGCCATGCCAGACCCAACGCGCGACGTTTGCTGGCTGTCAAAAGTTTCCACTTCTTGAGCAAGCATTGACTGTGTAATAACCAGTTCCCCTACCATATTTACAAGACGGTCAACACGGTCAACATCTACACGGATAGAGGTTGTTTTTGGCGTTGAACTAATGGCTTTCGAGGCTTCCGGTTTTTCGATTGACCCTGATTGTTTAACTGGCGCAGGCTGCGCGGTTATCTCAGGCTTTGCACCTGAATTCGGGCCCTTGGCAGCGCTTGTGTTCAACGCAATATTATGTTCTGCAACCGCCGACGCAATGCCTTTTTCTAAATCTGCATCTTCAACAAAGAACCCAAAGTCATCATCACTTTCTTCGTGGCCCGGGCTTACATCAACACTAACAACTTCATTGGCCGTACCCAGTGTCACAATTGTTAAATCACAGTCATCAATGACAAATTCAAAAACCTCGTCAACATCTTCACGTTCGTGCGGCGTACGAAGCTCAAAAACCCAACTAAAATAGGCATCCTCGGGCTCTATCATACTTAAATGGGGTATTTTACTTGTATCGATTGTGGTTTCCAGGTTCCCTAATTCGCGCAATTCCCTGATAATGAGCAAAGGCTCATTTGCATGGCGGTACATAATTTCTTTGGGGGTAAATTCAATACGGAAATGTTGAAGCCCCTCATCAGCAGTAGCCTCTAGGGGAGCTTCCGACGTTGAGGCAGGGTTTTCTTCAT
>Ga0316208_1003447_pt1 | contig 11412 bp, 8 predicted proteins | sample 3monopyrite_MG_FD_204944 | JGI IMG/M metagenome (GOLD analysis project Ga0316208, IMG submission 204944) | Microbial mat bacterial communities from mineral coupon in-situ incubated in ocean water Damariscotta River, Maine, United States -... | ecosystem: Environmental > Aquatic > Marine > Coastal... | reverse complement strand
CCCCCGATCTGTGACCTGGGCAACAGCCTCGCGTTTGAACTCTTCCGTGTATCTCATCCCTGACATGTCAGTCTCCTTGCTTCCAAATTTACCAAGCAAGGCGTCTACAAATCTAGGGGCACATCAATAGCACTCAAATTTTCCTTCATTGTTTAGCCTTTCAAAAAGTGACGTCAGGACAATTCCCTCTGCTCACCTTCCAAGAGTGCCGTAAGTGCGTATTTGATTTTAGGACAACTGTTTGAATCTTCTTTTGTCCGGTCGGTCCAGGTCTTCGCTCGTATAAATAGATACATATCCATCCAACCATCCGATACGGCAGGACCTTTCAGCATGACCTATTCAAATGACAAATTGATCCAAAAGCATTTGCGGGAATGGGTCGACCTAGCACATTGGAAAGCTCCTTTTGCGGCAACGCTGACACTGAAACAGCGGCTCAACGTCCACGATGGGGCTGATAGCAGGAGTGTTGCGTTGACGCGAAACGATGCATCACAAAACCTTCGGCATTTTCTGAATGTATTGAACAGACGCGTCTTCAAATCGTCAGCACAACGTCATGGGTTGAAAGTTCCAGTGTTTCCAGTATTGGAAGGCGGCAATGACACACGCTTGCACTACCACTTGCTCATAGGTTGCCCTCGACCGGAGCTGATAGATGCTTATCCAGCACTGCTAATCCGAACATGGCATATGACCCAATGGGGCTATAACGAATGTGAGATCAAGCCTGCTGATAGTGGTTGGATTACTTACATGACAAAACTCAGAGATAAGCCTGACTTTGCTTCCTCCATAGACTGGCAGAATTTTCACACAACGTGATCCCGTGAGATCGCCGGGTATAAACCCCCTTCACACATCCAGTTGTCCATAGATGCCCAAAGGATCCACTAACCGTGGCGGATCTTGATCCTAAGTTATGTCTTATAGGAACTATTTGGACATGTAGTTTCCGTTACCAAATAGGCATAGAGACCGACATAGTCCGGTTCTGAAGGACGTTCTGTTAGTACGTTGACGGATTCACAAGATTGGATAAATGCCCCTATATCCCGTTGTCTGAATTCCCGTTCTTTCGGACCTTGTCCAACACAAACCAAGGATTACTTTTGACGGAGCGGTCTAATGGCACGGTATGTAGCGTATTTTCGGGTATCTACTGCGAAACAGGGAAAGTCGGGTCTTGGGCTTGCTGCTCAGAAGACGGCTATCGATCAATTCCTGTCACCAGATGATGAAGTGATCGCAGAATTCGTTGAGATACAATCAGGTCGAAAAGATCAACGGATCGAACTTTGGAAAGCAATTGGTCATGCCAAAAAATGCAACGCCAAAATCCTGATAGCAAAACTGGATCGGTTCTCACGCAAAGTAAGTTTCATATCCAGCATTATGGAAGAAGGTTTGGGTCTGGTTGTAGCTGAGATGCCCCACGCATCTGACTTTCAGCTCCACATATTTGCAGCACTGGCTCAGGAAGAAAGACGGCTGATCTCTGAGCGAACGCGGAATGCGTTGAGAGAGGCAAAGAAGCGTGGTGTCGAGTTGGGTAAGAACGGGAAGGCTTTGGCAGCCCGCAATAAGGCTGAAGCTAATCAGCGTGCCATAGCACTAGCCCCTATCGTGCTGCCGATGATGCAAAAGGGAATGTCATTCAGTGCTATTGCAAGACACCTAAACGAGTGTGGCGTGAGAACTGCGAGAGGTGGCAGGTTCTATCCTCAGCAGGTTATCAATCTAACTAGAAGAATCTCTACTTAACGATTGATGCCCGATAAAGTCACAAGGATCATTGGAAAAACTGACATCGTTCCAGTGCAGATCGGACACTTTGGTTAGCACCGCCCCCCCAAGAACAAAGCGGAACCCTTCGGGTAACGATTGTCCTCGTTTTTTAGTCAGCTCTTAGCACAGTCACCGCACCGACCAATCCTTGACCTGACCGCTAACGACCCTGACTATCAAACCAACGAGACAAAGTTTGTGAGGGTAACCATGTGGCGCGGAAAAACTTTTCATATCTTAGGCGTCTTAGCAGTATTTCTGGTTCTCCTTGGTACTCGCGGTGAATTTCTCGAAAAACCTGACCCTAACGACAAAATACGAACCATCTTATGGGATGTCCTTTCTCCTATTGCCCACATTGGCGGTCAAATCGACCAACGTGAAAGCCTATGGAATACTTCAGATCAAATAGATCCTCTTACCGATGATCGAGTATTGTCGTCTACCGCTGTATTTCACAGCGGTAACGGCTTCGATGCCAAAGTGGATCTGAGTTGCACTAGCAGGTCAGATGAGCCGCAGCATGACGGGAGAAATCCTTTTTTCCGAATGAATGTCAGCTTCTTCGATTCCGCAACTGGTTCCGGTCAAAGACTCAAATTTCTTGATCAGAGCTTCTTGGGCAATACCAGTGGTGTTGGGTACGTCAAGTACACGATGCGCCTTGGGGAACGTCAGAGTTTTTGCCAGGGAATTCCCTATGACGCGTTGGAGTACTCCAATTCTCTGCGCATAAACCTGCACCGTAAGCGACGGTTACCGATGTTCTTTTTCGATGATCCTCAATGTCCAAAGCAGATAGAAGATTATGGTGGAGAGATTGGAGCGCTGTTCAGTACCGGTCGTATCGTACTTCAACCGGTCCTAGCGACTGGAATGCCAAACTTTGTAATCGACGCAAACGAGGATGGAGCAAAAAGTGTGTTGGACGCATGCCGCTCTTGGTTCGGCGTCACACCATCGGATCAGGTTGAACATTCAGCCCTTCAGTCAATTGAACCAAATGGCGGGTTTTGGAACCACAATGGGTCTGTCGTTGCGCTCGACTTCATTTCGGGCGGAACCTCTGTCAATGGACCAGAAATGTTTGAAATTCGCTACTCGCAACCTCGATCAGGCATGATTGAACAAGGCGTCCAAGAGGGCACTCTGCTAATTGACGGCTCAATTGATGCACAGGGGTCCTATTACGGAGTAGCCAGGGTGTTCAACAAGCAGTGCGGGAAGCCTTTGGAGTACCTTGTATCCGGCTCTGCGTTTGGTGAACATCGTTTGGTACTAACTGGTCAAAGACCCGTGAGAAGAAGCTGTACGCTTTCCGGCGAAAAGGTCGCTGAAGAGCTGGTGTTTACCGTGATAAACTGAGCTTCCGTTTCTACCCCTTCTTCTTGAACTTGCCCCGTATCTCCTCCGCTACCTTGGTCAACTGAGTGTCGTAGTCTCCATTGAGAACCATTGACCGCACAGTCACTAGTGCCTGCTCGCATTCCTCAATGGTCTTGCATTGAATCGAATACATTCCCTTTTTCAGTTCGATCTGATGCCGACCATATTTGATTGGGACGAAGTACGTTCCCTGCTCATCCATCCAAACCCAAGAAGCTTTGATTGTCTGTCCATCCCTTAGCCCCGCACAATGCGCGATCTGCTGATCAATACGGCTGATTAGACGTTGACGTCGTTGAACCTCGGCGCTGATAGGAGTTGGTTTGGCTACTGCTGCAAATTTCAAGTTCATCTTCATATTCCTCATTGGTTGATATGAAGACCGTCCCGCCGGACCGAAAAAAGGTCTACAGAAGACATTGGAATGCTTACGACAGTCGTTACCACTAGCCTCACTGGTGTATTCAAGACATTTTTCACAGACATGTTGCATTATCATGACGAGTTGATGGTTTTGATTCATACTCCGGCGTAAGGCGATTCATGTTTCAGAATTTGGATAACAATGACGAATAAACTGACTCTTCAGCAACTTGAGTCCTTCCTCTGGGAAACCGCAGACATACTCCGTGGCAACATGGATGCGTCTGAGTTTAAGGACTACATTTTCGGCATGCTGTTCCTAAAGCGCCTCTCGGACTCGTTCGAGGAAGAGCAAGAGAAAGTCACCCAGCACTACCTCTCTACTGGCAAGACGCAACAGCAGGCAGAGAAACTCGCATCTGATGAGGACGAGTACGACAAGACGTTCTTTGTTCCCGAACGTGCACGATGGGACCAACTCAAGGACCTCAAACACGACATCGGTGCGGAACTCAACAAGGCGACTGAGACGATCGAGGAGCACAACCCCAGCCTCGAAGGGGTATTGGTCTCCATCGACTTCAACATTAAGAACAAACTTTCGGACAAGAAACTGCAGGATCTCCTATCTCACTTCTCTCGTCACCGATTGAGGAATGCGGATTTCGAGAATACTGACCTGATGGGCGGTGCATACGAGTACCTCATCAAGCAGTTCGCAGACTCTGCAGGTAAGAAGGGGGGAGAGTTTTACACGCCCAATGAGGTGGTAAAACTTCTGGTATCCCTCATCAAACCTCATGCGGGAATGAAGATCTACGATCCTACGATAGGGTCCGGTGGCATGTTGGTCACCACACGTAACTACCTGATCGATCACGGCGAGAACCCATCCAACCTGTCTCTTTACGGTCAGGAAATGAACCTGAACACGTGGGCGATCTGCAAGATGAACATGTTCCTCCATGGGGTGTTCAATGCGGATATTCGCAAGGGGGACACTCTGAGAGACCCTCAACACATATCTGGGGGTGAGCTGCAGGTCTTTGACCGAGTGATTGCAAATCCACCGTTCTCGCTGAAGAAATGGGGGAAGGACGAAGCAGATAATGATGTGTATGGACGGTTTCCTTATGGAACGCCTCCCAAGGACTCAGGAGATCTAGCCTTCATTCAGCATATGATCGCGTCGCTGAATGCAGAGGGAATGATGGGCGTTGTGGTTCCTCATGGTGTCCTCTTCCGTGGAGCGAGCGAAAAGGTTATCCGCAAAGGTATTCTGGAGGATGACCTTCTCGAAGGAGTCATAGGGCTACCCGCCGGATTGTTCTACGGAACGGGCATTCCTGCAGCACTCCTGATTATCAACAAGCAAAAGTCGCCTGAGCGTAAGGGCAAGGTGTTCTTCATCAATGGTGAACTGGAGTTTGAGGAAGGTAAAAACCAGAACAAACTCCGTGAAGAGGATATTCAACGGATCCTCTCGACCTTCGAAACATACGAAGATGAGAAGCGGTATGCGAAAGTTGTTTCTATCGAGGAGATCCGTGAGAACGACTACAATCTGAACATTCGCCGATACGCAGATACCTCACCCCCACCGGAACATTTTGATGTCCGTGCGATCCTTCGCGGTGGAATTCCCATCAGTGAGGTTGAGGACGAATTTATCCAGGAAAGCTTGCAGGGAATGGATGTCAGTAGCGTGTTTGTTCGGCGGGACAACGAATATTACGAATTCAAATCTGAGATTGAGACCAAAGAACAGATGCTGGAGCTTCTAAGCACGGATAAGCAGTCCATCATCAATCAGTTTGACCGGTGGTGGGACAAGTATCGCGTGTCCCTGCACGAACTCGATGCAGAGGTGAAACAGTCAGAGAAAGTGATGTGGCGCTACCTGAAGGAACTTGGATATGAGTGAGAGAGTTCCAGAGGGGTGGTTGCAATACAAGGTTGAACAAATTGGTCCTTTCTTCAATGGACTAACTGGTAAAACATCTTCCGATTTTGGGAAAGGAGAGCCTTTTCTGAACTATATGCAAATTTTCAAGCAACAACTGTCGTACAACTCAGGTGCGGGGTTTGTGGAAATTCTTGAAGGTGAAAAACAAAACACTGTTCAATATGGCGACATTCTTTTCACCACGTCGTCAGAGACTCCTGCTGAGATAGGAATGACCGCGGTTTTCCTAGAGACAAAATGGTCACCATATCTGAATAGTTTTTGTTTTGGTTTGCGTCCCCATAAGAATTTTCCCCTAGTTCCAGAATTTGCCAATCAGTTTTTTAGAGGTGACACCTTCAGAGAAGATATTCGACCTTTGGCACAAGGCAGTACAAGATATAATTTGTCTAAAGAAAACCTCAAGCAACTATCGATAACTATCCCACCGCTCCCAGAACAAAAGCGAATCGCATCCATTCTCACCTCTGTTGATGAGGTGATTGAGAAAACCCAATCGCTAATCGACAAACTCCAAGACCTAAAAACAGGAACTATGAATGAGCTTTTGACCAAAGGGATTGGTCACACAGAGTTCAAAGACAGTGAGTTGGGGAGAATTCCGAGTAGTTGGGAGGTAAAAAACCTTCCTGATTGCCTGGAGAGAATTGTTGATTGCGAGCATAGAACTGCTCCCGAAGTTGAGTCTTCAACTTTCTACGTAGTATCAACGAACGCAGTTAAAGCAGGAGAATTGTTAGAGCCACAACTCTACAAAACCTCTGAAGAAGCATATCAAACCTGGACTGCGAGAGAAACACCTGTTTCTGGTGACGTACTGTTCACAAGAGAAGCACCGGCGGGAGAGTCTTGTTGTGTTCCTGAGCACAAGAAAGTTTGCCTGGGTCAGAGAATGGTATTGCTGCGACCAACTTCAAGTATTCTGAGTAGTGGGTTCCTCAATTTCTTCATAAACAGCGATGTAGGTAAGTGCAGTATTTACCGCCTTTCATTAGGGACGACAGTCTCTAGGATAAACATCGAAGACATAAAAAAACTGAAAATTGCCCTGCCAAGCACTACCGAACAAAACAGTATTTGTGAAATTGTCTGCAGCATTGAAGTCAAGATTCAAAAGTTGGTAAAAACCCGCATTTCGTGTCAAAACTTGAAAAAGTCTCTCATGCAAGACCTCCTGACGGGCAAAGTCCGAGTGACAGTGAACTGACATGAAATACGGAATGAATGATCAGAAGAGACCACTGGATGAACGGGACACATTGAATCGAACGGTGGGTTGTAGGCACTCATCACCTGCTATCTGCAAAAATAATAGCACTCCAAACCAGTGCGCGTTCGTTCGGGCAGATGGCATCTGTCATTTACCCCCGCGATCATGGGCAAAGTTATTTCAAACCTTACGGGACCTCGAGTAACATGTCCTCTGATGAACTCGACAAAGTAGAACTCCCCGCTCTAGAGCAACTCCAATCACTTGGATGGGAATACATTGAGGGTTCTAAACTTTCCCCTGATGAGTCCGATGAACGCACATCATACAAAGACGTTGTTCTCGAGCGCCGACTTGAGAATGCTATCCAGCGCATCAATCCGTGGATCAGTGAAGACAACTTGCGCAGGGTGATCAGTGAGTTTACCAGAGCGCAGTTTCCAAACCTGATCGAAGCAAACCAGTCCATCTGGGATACCCTCACCCAATACACTTCAGTCATGCAGGATGTGGGGAAGGGGAATAGGGGGCAGACTGTAAAGATCATCGATTTTGAAAACCTCCACAACAACGAGTTCCTCTGCACTAACCAGTTCAAGGTCTCGGGCGTAAACCAGAACATCATCCCTGACATCATCTTGTTCGTGAATGGTCTTCCGCTTGCACTGATCGAGTGCAAATCTCCCTACATTACCAATCCCATGGAAGTAGGGATTGACCAGTTGTTGCGATATGCGAACCGCAGAAACCCTCAAGACGATGAGGGTGCGGAGAAACTCTTTCACTACAATCAATTGATGGTTTCTACCCACCGGGACAAGGCGCGCGTCGGCACCATCACCTCGCGCATGGAACATTTTCTGGAATGGAAAGACCCCTACCCTCTGAAAATCAGTGAGGTAGGAGATAATCCGCAGTCTCAGGACGTCCTGATAGCGGGCATGTTCGACAAAACAAACTTCCTTGATCTCATTCGGAACTTCACTGTGTTCGAACCTGTCGATGGACGCACGGTGAAGAAGGTTTCGCGATATCAGCAGTTCCGTGCAGTTCATAAATCGATTGCACGCATCAAGTCAGGAACCGATCGCAAGAGTAGGAGTGGGGTTATCTGGCACACGCAGGGCTCGGGTAAATCCCTGACGATGGTGTTCCTGACACTCAAAATCAGACGGGACCCTACACTCCGGGATCATAAACTTGTCTTCATCACCGACCGCACCCAACTTGATGCCCAACTGACGGCAACTTTCCAGAACACCCAGAACGAAACCATTCATCATGCGAATTCGGTGCAGGATCTAAGGGACCTCGTTCAAACTGACTCCTCTGACATCGTGACTGCGATGGTTCAGAAATTTCAGGAGAGCGCCGACGAGAGCGAGTTTCCTGTACTTAACGAGTCCGAAAAGATAATCGTTCTTGCAGACGAGGCACACCGAACCCAATACGGAACACTCGGTGCAGCAATCAATGTCGCACTGCCCAACGCTCCCAAGATTGCTTTCACTGGCACTCCCCTCATCAAGTCAGAAAAGACCAGCAACGAGTTTGGTTCCTACATCGACACCTACACCATCGAACAATCTGTCGAGGATGGTGCAACCGTTCAGATCCTCTATGAGGGTCGTGAAGCACGCGTAGATGTTACAGGTGACTCTCTCGACAGTCTGTTCGATGAATATTTTGGGGACAAAACAGAAGAAGAGCAGGCTGCGATAAAACGCAAATACGCGAATGCGAGCTCCATTCTGGAAGCACCTCAACGCATCCGCAGGGTCTGCATAGATATTCTCAAACACTACCGAGAATATATTCAACCCAATGGGTTCAAGGCGATGATAGTGACCTCATCGCGGCAGGCAGCCATCACCTACAAGGAAATGATGGATGACCTGCAGGCACCGGAGTCTGCAGTGATCATTTCTGGTGATCACAATGACGAACATCGGTACTGGGAACACACAGACAGCGCCAAACACAAGACCCAAATAGAGAACTATAAGAAGCCTATGGGTTCAGGTGAAGGACAGTCCAACCTCTCTATCCTAATCGTCAAAGACATGTTGTTGACGGGGTTTGATGCTCCCATCGCACAGGTGATGTATCTCGACCGCAAACTGACCGATCACAACCTCCTCCAAGCGATAGCGCGAGTGAATCGTACTAGTTCAAACAAGTTCCGTGGCTATATTGTCGATTATTTCGGACTTAGCGATTACCTGACCGAAGCACTGGAGATGTTCTCTTCGGAGGATGTTGAAGGCGCATTGCGAGACCTAAAGGACGAGATACCCAAACTGCAACATGCACATACACGGGTGATGCAGCACTTCAACGGCTTGGACCTCGATGATCTTGATGCCTGCATTCTTTTTCTTGAGGACGAGGACAAAAGACACATCTTCCAAGTGGATTTCCAGAAATTCTCACAGCAAATGGATGTTGTGTTACCAAATCAGGCTGCAACTCCATTTATTTCGGATCTACGCAAATTGGGTAAGATCTCGCTCGGTGCAAAAAACCTGTTTCGAGACGAGCAACTCTCCATCGCCGGTGCAGGTGAGAAAGTTCGTAAACTCATTGAGGATCATATTGTCTCGACTGGCGTAGATCCCAAGATCCCTCCGGTGGACCTGCTTGCCGCAGACTTCAAAGAGAAACTGAACGACCATAAATCAGATAGAGCAAAGGCATCTGAGATCGAGAATGCGATCAAGCATCACATCAAGATCAAACTCGAGGATGATCCCGAGTACTACAAATCCCTCTCTGAGAAACTGGAATCTATCATCCGGAAGCATGAAGAAAAGTGGGATGAGTTGGTGCAATTGCTCATGGATTTCCGAGGAACCATTGAGGAAGAACGTGAGGTAAGAGCGGAAGAACTCGGATTGACCGAGACTGAATTCGCATTCCACGGCATCCTGATGGCAGAGATCACCAAAGGTGAAGGTGTCGGGGAAATTGACGAGGAGATGCACCTCAAGATCAAAAGTGTCGTCCAGAAACTCGTGACAATGATGGACGATGCGACGGAGATCGTTGATTTCTTCAAGAAATGGGATGAGCAGCGGCGTGTACGTCGGGATATCAAGCGTGCGCTCATCGACGAATTTGACGACCTTGATCTGGTGAAGCCGGTCACAGACCGTTTCATGGAACTCGCTGAGGTCAAATTCAGATGAACCTCACATTCGATAAGAATCTATCAATTGAGGTCGTTCGCACAAAGCGACGAAAGACTGCGTCTATCAAGGTGTTTGACGGTTTTGTGCAAGCAATCGTTCCTGACCAACTCTCTGATACGAGGGTCAATGGACTGATCCAAAAACGCACACCTTGGATACGCAGTAAGCTGCGAGAACAATCACAAGCAATCACCCCCAGACCCAAGGAATACATCAGCGGTGAGAGTTTCACCTATCTCGGACGAAACTGTCGTCTGAAAGTCCTTCAGGGAAGTGATTGCGGGGTCAAACTCAAGGGTGGGTATCTAGAAGTAGGCGTTTCCAAGAAGCCCAAAGACGGTGACATCCGAAATGCCTTGGTCGAATGGTATGAGGAACACGCACTCGCACGCCTAACCGAGAAGACCAATCGATATGCCGGGATTATGGGTGTCTCTCCAAAATCGATCTCTGTACGGGACTACAAATCGCGGTGGGGATCATGTTCATCGAAAGGTGATATCTCCTACAACTGGAGGATCATCATCGCACCACATCACATAGTGGATTACGTGGTGGTGCATGAACTCTGTCATCTCAAGCACCCCAACCATTCACCTGCATACTGGAGATCAGTAAAACGCGAGATCCCTGAATATGAGGTATGTCGGCGGTGGCTGAAGGATCACGGTGCTAGTCTCACCATATGATCATCAACTCGAATTCTAGTTCTTTTCCGGTCCACCGGTGTTCACCACCCCCCATGCGAACCCGACAAAGATTGGATTTCGGAAATGAAAATTTATAAACGGAATATATACGGATAGATTCGTTGGCTTTTTTATCCAATTAAAACAATTGGTTGGGGTCGCCTCTTTTCCTCCGAAGGCAGAGGTCGCACGTTCGAATCGTGCCGGGTGCACCAGATTATCCTTATATTTCAAATATTTGTAGAAACACTAAGAATTTAGGCGCCTGCCTTCAACAAAAAGGTACCAAGCGGGTACCAAGCGAAATCACACAACAAACTACCCGAGCGAGCGCAATCGAACGTCAACATGGCGTCAGCCCCCTTAGGGGCAAGTTGACTTACAATCATGGCAGTGGAATTGACGATCAGCCAAACGTCTAAACGATCGCATCTTCGATAGCCTGCGCCAGCCTCGACTGGCCGACCCCGTAGGAATACGCCAACCGGTCACATGAGGACCCGTTGGGGGGCACATCAAAACCTGATTAGAGCGAACTTATAAACGAGGATAAATCGGGGAGCAGGTCACCACTTTACCTGTGTGTGTTCTTCAATCTCGCCACTACTGCATCAAGTATATTGCGCGTCGTGCTGATTTCGCTCGCGAACACGTTTGCCAACAATTCGCGGGCCGTATCTCCGTCAGCTTTTGGGTGTGCAACTATGCGCCGTGCTGCTGCTGTCCAAAGAGGGCTAGCGGCCAGACTGAGAGCGATGACAGAAAGAGCTATCTGGTACCCGTCGGCAGCGATTGCACCGACGGCTAAACCCGCCG
>Ga0316208_1003446_pt1 | contig 11413 bp, 9 predicted proteins | sample 3monopyrite_MG_FD_204944 | JGI IMG/M metagenome (GOLD analysis project Ga0316208, IMG submission 204944) | Microbial mat bacterial communities from mineral coupon in-situ incubated in ocean water Damariscotta River, Maine, United States -... | ecosystem: Environmental > Aquatic > Marine > Coastal... | reverse complement strand
TTCCTGAGCGGCCATCAAGGCGTCAGCCAGGCCTTCCTCGACTACGCCATGCCCTTGACCGGTGGCATCACGCCGATGACCGACCTCGAGGGCCATTCTGTGAGCTCCTGAGCGGCGTCTTCACAAGTAGTCCACATTCGCCACACCTTGTTGACGCGGGACAGCCATATTCTGTCCCCGCCTACAACACGTAGGTTCCCCAACCAAGAGACATGATTACCACACTTCTCCTGCTCCAGGCACCGGCCCTCGCTCCGGTCGACCTGACCAGCCTCCTGCCTGGCGATCCAGGCGAAAAGACCATCAACATCGGTGGTCGCTTCATGGAGGATTACTCCATCTTTTCCGGTGGCGACATGAATGCCGCCGCACTCGGTACCACCTTTGAAGACGGCGCGGAAGTTCGTCGCGCACGCATCCGTGTCTTCGGCGATCTGTCGCGCAACATTGCGTACAAGATGGAGTACGACTGGGCTAGCGGTTCCGCCAGCCTCGCCGATGCTTACCTCAAGTTCACCACCCTCGATGGCACCGTTTTGGTTGGACACCAGTTCGAGCCATTCGGCATGGAAGAGCAAACTTCGAGCCGCTTCATCACCTTCTTGGAGCGTTCGAGCATCTCCAGTGCTTTCGCCCCAAGTCGCAACATGGGTATTTCCTACTGGCACGGCAATGACAACCACACCTTTGGTGGTGGATTGTTCCGCGATACTGATAAGCAAGGCAAGACCATGGACAGTGGTTGGGGCGCCACCGCGCGCTACGTCTTCCGTCCGGTCTTCGAGAACGATGGCGAGAACTTGCTGCACTTTGGTGTCAGCGCCTCGATGCGTAACTCCGATGGCACCGCCGATTTCAGCGCGCGCCCAGAAAACCACATGGCTCCAACCTTCGTCGACACCGGCGCTTTGGTTGCCGATGGAGTCATGCTTGTCGCCTTTGAAGGCGCCTGGCAGCAAGGCCCACTCCACGGCATGGTGGAATGGCAGCAAGCCGATGTCACCAACGACACCGCTGGTGGTCTCGAGCCAACCCTCAACGGCTTCACCCTCCAGTTCGGTTACTTCCTGACTGGTGAGCACCGTGGTTATAAGACTGGCCACGCTGTCTGGAGCCGCGTCAAGCCAACCACTTACGCCCTCGATGGCAACGACAACGGTTGTGGCGCTTGGGAAGTTGCAGGTCGCTATTCGACTCTCGACTTGACCGACGCTCCTGCTGTTTCCGACAAGCTCAACTCCGCAACCTTGGGCTTGAACTGGTACATGAACAACAACACTCGCGTGATGCTCGACGTGACCCAGGCCGAACTGGACACGCTCGACACCTTGACCATCATCGCGCTGCGTTTCGCCTTCGACTTCTAAGTCTTAGGTTTCCTGGGCCGCTACGGCGGCCCGGGTCAATTCCTCGTTAGCCGGCAACCAATGAGCCTTGGGTTGCCGGCTCTTTCTATGGGCTAGTGGCGGCTGTGTTTACAGCACCTTGCGCGGGGAGATCACCGCGTTGGAGACCAACAAACCCGCCACTAGCGCGGTCGCGGTTTGGAAAACCGTGAACATGGTTTGGATGCCCTCGATGGCGTCGCCCTCGGCAAGTTCGGACAGCGATAGAAAACCCGTGGCGCCAGGTACCAAGATCAAAATGCCGGGTAGGCGCACGACCATGGACGGGCGGTCGAGTACGCGCGCGAAGACATTGCCGAAGCAACCGGCAATGAGGCCGCCGAGGAAGACTGAGAGCACCCGGCTCAAATCGCCGATGCCGGCCTCGAAGGCCGCATAGGGGAGCAAGACTGCGGCGATGACCCAAGGCAAATCGCGTGGCGCTGCTTTAAATAAGATGCCCAAACCCAAGCCTGCCACCACCAGTCCGAGTGGGGCCAGCCACACTGGACCGGGAACCGCTTCAATCGAATCCATGCCCAGGCCCAAGTAATGTCCGCCGATTTCGCGCGCGGCAAAGACACCCAGAGTGAGCATGAGCAGCGTGACCATGGCTCCCGCCAAGCGGCCGACACCAGAGACCTGATGCTTCAACGCGAGTTCGGTAGCGCCAATGGTTAGGCTGAAGCCTGGAACCAAAACCACCAAGCTCGCCAAGGTGGCGATGTCTGAGGAAGCGCCCAGAGTTTTTGCCAGCAATAAGGTGATGATGGTGACGACAAAAGCGCCAGCAGGTTCGAACAAGCGCGCGAGTTGGCGCGACAGCGGCAACAATAGGTAGAGCAAACCTAAGCCGAAGCCACCCGCTGCAGCCAGTTGTGCTTCCGGAATGCCACCCCCAAAAAAGGCGGCTGCCGAAGCGGAAGTCAGGGTGAAGGCCGCAAGCGTCAGCGCCTTGGGATAGGGCGGCTTGCGTTGGATAATCGCTTCGACTTCATAGGGGCCATCGGCGAGGGGAACTTTGCCATCGACCACCTTATTGAACAGTTGGTCAAGGCGCGCCAGCTTGTCGAAGTCGAGATCGTGGTCGTAGACCCGTTGCAGCCGTGCGTAACTCTGCTCCTGTGGCAGATCATAGCTATAGAAAATCGCCGACGGCGTGGAAAAGAAGTGGCCCTTGAGGTTGTAGATGCTCGACAGGAGCTGCAGGACCTCGTCGAGGCGGTTCGAGGGCGTGCCGTAGCGCTGCAATGCCCCGCCAAGCTTCTCAACGAAGCGAATGGCTTGCTCCTGGCGTGGTTCCAGGGCGCCAGCGGCGGTTTCGGTGGTCGGAGGCATGAAAAGACGGCCGGCAGGGCGGGCTGCACGAGCCGTCGAGGAATTCTATGCTGGCGGAGTGACTCGGGAAGCTCCCTACCGTGAACTCACGGCCTCCGCCCTCATCGGCGGGGTCCTGGTTGGTGCCATATTGAATATGGGCATCTGCTTTGCTGGCCTGCAAATCGGCTTCACCATCGTTGGCAGTACCGTGGCGGCGGTCCTTGGCTTCGGCATTCTGCGAGGCGTGCTGCGTAAAGGCAGCATTCTGGAGGTCAATATCTTCCAGACTGTGGCCAGCTCGGTGAACACGGTGAATGCCGGGGTGATTTTCACCATTCCGGTGCTGTTCCTTCTCGGCTACGAAAAGGACCTGGACTTCACCTCCTTGGTGCTGGCCTCCGTGGCGGGCTCCATGCTTGGTGTGGTGCTGATCATTCCGCTGCGCAAACAGATCATTGAGTTTGAGCGGCTGCGCTTCCCCGAGGGGACAGCCGTGGCCACCATCTTGCGCGCCCCGGGAGCGGGCATCCGTAAGTCGATGTTGCTCTTCGCCGGGATTACCGTTTCGGTGGTTGTGATCTTGATGGTGAAAGAGGGACCGTGGAAAGAGAATGTCGACCTCGGTAGGGTCTTCGGCGTTCCAGCAACCTTCCGCATGGTTCTTGCCGTGAGCCTGCTGAGTCTGGGAGCCGGTTTCCTGGCCGGGCGCGGCGGTTTGGTCGTTCTTTACGGAACGCTATTGAACTTCTGGGTGTTGATTCCGGCCGCAATCCTCATGGGTTGGTTGCCCGCAGGTTTGGGCGAAGAGATTGATGTCAGCAGTTTGACTTCGCTGAAGCATGGCGAGCCCGCCGAGACCTTCATTGGTAAGTTCTCGCACTTCACTTCGCGCCACGTGGGCATCGGCATGATTTTGGGCGGTGCGGTGGCCGGCATCTTGTTGGCCGCGCCGGCGCTTAAGGCTGCGCTTGGCAGCTTGCGCCAGGGCGGGGGCAGCGGAGACAAGGAAGAGGCCGATGAAGTGCCGTTCAAGGTCATCACCATCGGCGGAGGTGTTGGTTTGCTATTGCTGCTGTTCGCGACCAAGTTGAGTGGCGGTAGTGACGTCAGCTGGTTGCAAGCGGTCATCGTCATGATTGCTGGTGCAGTGTGGCTCTGGGTCGCTGGCTTAGTGGTGGCGCAAACGACTGGGCGCACCGACTGGTCCCCCCTGAGTGGACTCGCGCTGATCGCGATTGCCATCATGATGGGCATTCTCGGCGGCAATGCGGTGGTTCCCGCGGTCACGGTGGGCGCCGCAATCTGCGTGGCTACCTCCATGTGCGCCGACATGATGGCCGACCTCAAGACCGGTTATCTGGTCGGTAGTCGCCCGGCGAAACAGCAATGGGCACAAATCATGACTTGCTGGATTGGACCGGCGATTGCCGTGGCCACGGTGGTGTTGCTGTGGAAGGCATACGCTTTTGGCCCCAACCAAGCCGAAGTTCTTTACGAGCGCGCCGTCGTCGAAGGTCCTGCCGCGGTCGAGGCTTATGAAGCCAGCGGCGGTTCGATGGACACTCTTCCCGACCAAGTGCCTGTTCTCGGTGCCCCACAAGCGGGCGCCCTGGAGTCGGCAATCAACATTGTGCAGTCGGGCGATGTTCCGCTGGGTAAATACATCGCCGGTGCCATCATCGGCATCTTGGCCAGCATGTTGTTGTCGCCAGGCATAGGGGTGATGGTCGGTCTTTCGCTTTACCTACCCTTTGAATACATGGCCGTGTTCGGCATCGGTGGCATCTTGTCCTTGTTACTGGCCAGATGGAAGGGCTCGCATTGGGCCGAAGACAATGGCGTGCCGGTCGCCGCCGGCTTGATTGTTGGTGATGCCCTAGTCAACATTGCCTACGCGATTGCCGATGTCGTCAGCTCCATGGGAGGATCCGCAGCATGAAACTCGTCGCCAACATTTTGTTCATCCTTGGCTTCTGCCTGGCCACGATTGGCGGCGCTGGCTTTGCCGACAGCATCGAAAACGGTGCGCTTCCACTCTTCCTTGGCGGCCTACTCGCCATGTTGATTGGTGGCCTCATCATCCGTCGCATGACTCATGCCGCCGCGCATGAAGAAGGCGGCGATGGTCTGAGTGAAGATGGGCTGGTCAAAGCCATTCAAGAGGTGCGTGACCAAGTTCATCAGCTCGATGGGCAATCACGAGACCTCAATGCGCATGGCCTTGCCGAAGCCATCGATAAGATTCTGCGCGGCCCCTGCTTTGATCTGGGTGCACGCAACGAGGCCTATATGCGGGTTCTTGGTAACGCGACTTATGTGCGCTATTGGGAGGGTTTCGCCGTAGGCGAACGCCTGCTCGCGCGCGCTTGGAGTATGGCTGCCGATGGCGCTGTGGAGCAATCTCGCGCTGAACTGCCGAAGTCTTTGCGCGAATTCCAGCGCGCGGCGTCCGCCTAAGCGAACATGAGCACTTCTCCGAGCGATGGTTCGGATCGACGGCCTATCCAGACTCGATCCAAAGCTTGGGCGAAGCGCATGGCCGCGGCATTGGCCCAGCGCAAAATCACGCCGAACCAAATCTCGGTTGCGAGCGTAGTCTTTGCCCTCATCGGTGCCAGTTTGCTGCTGTGGTGGCCGACGCCGCTCGGCATGGTGTTGTGCGCCATCACGATCCAATGCCGGCTGCTGTGCAATATGCTCGACGGCATGGTTGCGGTGGAATGGAAGCAACAGTCTCCCGTCGGTGCTTTGTACAACGAGCTGCCCGATCGTTTCGCCGACGCCCTGTTCCTGGTTCCGCTTGGCTTCGTCTTAGGCCAACCATGGATCGGTTGGGTAGCCGCCTTGGGCGCCATGTTGACGGCGTATTTGCGTGCCTTCGGCGGCACGCAGGGGCTAGCGCAAGATTTCTGCGGGCCAATGGCGAAACCGCAACGCATGGCTGTGCTCACGCTAGGACTGATTGTCGGTGCCATCGAGTTGACCATCACCGGCACCATCTACGCACTATGGATTGCAGCGGGGTTGATCATGCTCGGATTAGTGTTCACTTGCTGGCGCCGCACCGCGCGCATCGTGAAGCTGCTGCAGGCGGGAGGGGAGTAGCGCATGTGGTTGACCCAATTGCTGATGGCAATGGTGCGGTTACTCGTCGGCGCGAATCCGCGTTGGCTTGGTTCCCGGCCCAGTGAAGCGCAGCGGATTTACTTCGCCAATCATTCAAGTCATATCGATACGGTTGCGTTGTGGTCGGCGCTTCCGCCGGATCTTCGGAGTAAAACGCGCCCGGTGGCGGCAGCGGATTATTGGAAGCACGGGCGTATCCGCCGACTTATCGCGATCCAGGGACTCAACGTTGTCTTTGTGGAGCGCAAAAACCGCGAAGCGGGTAAGAACCCCTTGGATCCGCTCAAAGATGCCCTCGCCCAAGGCGATTCGCTGATTATTTTCCCAGAGGGCACACGCCACGCGCAAGCTTTGCCGGAGCCATTCAAGGCTGGCTTGTACCACTTGGCGCTCGCCTTTCCAGAGGTTGAGTTGATCCCGGTGTATCTGGACAACTTGCACCGCAGTCTTCCCAAAGGCAGTTTCTTCCCGGTGCCTCTTCTTTGTACGGTGCGCTTCGGCCCAGCACTAGCGCGCATTGACGAGGAACCCAAGGATGATTTTCTCATCCGCGCGCGCCAAGCCATGGTGGATTTAGCATGAGTACGCAAGACAAGTTCACTTATCTCATTGGCGGCATCGCCATCTTGCTGTTCTCAGCGTCTTTGTTAGGTTGGATCCTCAAGCGCCGCATGAGCGGAGAGAGTTCGCGCGCGGTGATTGATAACCTCAACGCCCGCGTCCGCGCATGGTGGGTCATGGTCGCGATTTTTGCCGTGTCCTTCCTGCTCGGCAAGATTGCCACCATCGTGTTGTTCGCCCTGGTGTCCTTCTTTGCACTGCGCGAGTTTTTGAGCCTGACACCGACGCGCCCAGGCGATCATCGTGCGCTATCGATTTCCTTTTTCGTGGTGTTGCCGGTGCAGTACTGGCTGATTGGCACCGAATGGTATGGATTGTTCTCGATCTTCATTCCGGTCTATGCCTTCCTTTTGCTGCCTTCCTTTTCGGTGCTCACTCCCGATGTCGATGGCTTCCTGGAACGCAGCGCCAAGATTCAATGGGGCGTCATGCTGGCGGTCTATTGCATCAGTCATGTGCCGGCGCTGTTGTTGCTGGACATCCCTGGCTTTGAAGGCGGCAACGCACTGTTGCTGTTCTACCTTTTGCTTGTCGTGCAAATGAGCGATGTCCTGCAATACGTCAGCGGCAAGTTGTTTGGCAAACGCAAGATTGCGCCTTTAATTAGTCCTGGCAAAACCGTCGAAGGTTTTGTCGGCGGTGCGCTTGGCGCCATCGGCATCGGCACTGCCATGTGGTGGATCACGCCTTTCTCGCCATTGCAAGCTGCTGGCATGTCCGCAGTTGCCGTGATTATGGGGTTCCTCGGCGGCTTGGTGTTGTCAGCAGTCAAGCGCAGCCTCGGCGCCAAGGACTGGGGCACCATGATCCAAGGCCACGGCGGCATGATGGACCGCATGGATTCGATCTGCTTCGCCGCGCCCATCTTCTTCCACTTCACGCGACAGTGGTTCGTGCCGTAAACTGATACCAATATGACCAGTACCAGCCACCACGATGAACGGATTGCGGAAATGATTTTTGCAACCATTTATCCCATGTATGTGAGCAAAATCGAGAAGAAGGGGCGCACCAAAGAAGAGCTGCATCAGGTCATCAAATGGTTGACCGGTTATGGCGACAGCGCATTGCAGAAGAAGATCGACGACGAAGTGACTTTCGCTGAGTTCTTCCAGAAAGCGAAGATCAACCCCAACGCCCATCTCATCACCGGGGTCATTTGCGGCTATCGAGTCGAAGAAATCGAGAACACCCTGACTCAGCAAGTACGCTATTTAGACAAGCTAATTGATGAGTTAGCGCGTGGTCGCAAGATGGACAAGATTCTGCGCAGCGAATAAGCCGGAATTCCTCTGGGCCGCAGCTTCCTCGCCCTCGCTAAACTAGGCCCCATGGTCCGTCTTGGCCTCCCTATCTGTCTTTTTGGTCTGCTTCTCGTCGCCTGTTCTCCAGAGCCGGCGGAGGGTGAAGATGGCGGCCCGCCGGCCGATTTCGGCGCATTCACCTTCCCGGTGACCTTTGTCGAGATTGGACCGGGCACGGTTTCCGAGGTGGTCGATTTCGCAGGAGATGTCGCCACCCGCCGACGCGGCCAACTTGCTTTCGAACGGGCCGGGCGCATTGTGGTGATGGAAGCCGATGAGGGCGACCGCGTCGAGACCGGCCAACTCTTGGCCAAGCTCGATGACCAAATCCTTCAAGCGCAACTTGGAGCTGCCAAAGCCGCACAAGCTGCTGCCGCCGCGGAGCTCGCTTATGCCAAGCAAGAACTGGAGCGCTACGAAGCGATGGCCAATGCCGCGGCCGAATCTGACCGCGACCTTTGGCGCTCAGAAGTCGCCATCCGCAGTGCCACTGCGGCGCAGCGATCCGCCGAATCGCTTCGTCTGGAGCGTGAGATTGCCCAAGGTGAATTGCGCGCTCCTTTTGGTGGCATCCTCGTCGCGCGCGGTTTGACTTTGGGTAGCTACGCCAATCCTGGAGAGATGGTGCTCGAGTTGGTCGACTTGGATAATCGCGAGGTTCGATTGGAGTTGCCGCAAGATTTAGCAGTCGGTATCCCGGTCGGCACTCCGGTCGAGATTCATTCTGCAGCCTTGAAGGACGGCATGATTGTGGCCACCCTCGATGCCATCTTGCCTTCGGCACGGTCGGACTCTCGAATCTTCACTGGCCTTGTCCGCCTCGGCCCATCCTTGGACCCCGATTCGCGGCTACTCCCAGGAGCTTCTGTCACCGCCAGATTGGGCACGCGCTCGGCCACCGTCGATACGGTGGTTCCGGCCGATGCCCTGGTCGAATCGCCCCAAGGTTGGCTCATCGTCGCCATTGCCGATGGCGATCCACCGACTGCGGCCTTCGTCCCAGTGCAAATTCTTGCCTTGGAGCCGGACCGCGTTGCCGTGACTAGCTTCGAGCCCGGAGCTCTGACTGCCGGCATGAAAATCGTGGTCACCGGAACCGACAACGTCTTCCCCGGCGCGCCGCTCCTGCTGCAAGCACATGCCGACCCAACCGCGGGCGGCATCACCGTCGACGCTGCTCCGGTACAGGATTAATCCATGGATCCGGTACGACTTGCGGTTTCGCGCCCGTACACCGTCGCGGTGGCGGTCATTTTGGCGCTGTTGTTCGCTGGCTTGGCCTACCTCGCGATTCCGGTTCAGCTCAAACCCACCGTAGACAAACCGGTGATTTCGGTGCAGACCTTTTACCGCGGCGCGAGTCCGGTCGAGGTCGAAGAACAAATCACGCGCCCGATTGAAGACCTGTTGCAGGGCATCAATGGCTTGGAAGAATTACGCAGCGGTTCGGTAGAAGGCGCGAGCACGGTCATTCTGGAGTTCTCTTGGGGAGTCGACAAAGAGCGCGTCGTCGTCGACGTGGTCAACAAGCTGTCGCAACTCCAAGCTCTGCCGCCTGACGCCGAAGAACCGGTGGTGTCTCTGAGTTCACCGGACGACATTGACATGGCGATGTGGATTGTCAGTGAGTCGGCCTACGATGCCGACCGCATTCGCCAGATTGTCACCGACGAGGTCGAGCCACAACTAGAGCGCGTCGACGGCGTGGCCGACCTAATGATTGTTGGTGGCGAAGAGCGCGAAGTGCGCGTACTGGTTGACCCCTGGCGCCTAGCTTCGCGCGGAGTCACTTGGCAGCAGCTGCTCGATGGTCTGCAGCGTGGTTACCTCGACCGCCGCGGCGGCACCGTCGAAACCGCGACGCGCCAGGTGGTGGTGCGTACGGTAGGTCGCGCGCCAGATCCACGCGCGATTGAAAAAGTCATTGTGCGCCGAGACGGCAACGGCACCGTGCTCGTGGGCGATGTCGCCACAGTCGTCGACGGCCATCGCGAGTTGCGCTCGATTGTGCGCGGCGCCGGCGATCGCGTGATTGCCATCGGCGTGAACCGCGAGGCAGGCGCCAATGTGGTCACCATGATCGAAGGGGTCGAGGAGAAACTCGAACTGCTCAACGCCCGCTTCGCTGAACGTGGCTTGCAGCTTCGTTTCGATCCGGTTTACCGCGACACCACCTACCTCAACGAAGCCCTTGCTTTTGTTTGGGGCAACCTGCGACTTGGTGCCCTCCTGGCTGTTGCAGTGCTGCTTCTATTCCTGCGCTCCTCGCGCAGCGTGCTCATCGTCGCGATTTCGATTCCGATTTCGCTGTCGATGGTGTTCTTGGTCATGGAAGCCTTGGGTCGCACGGTCAATGTGGTTTCCTTGGCTGGCCTCGCCTTCGCCGCCGGCATGGTGGTGGACAACGCTGTGGTGGTGCTCGAAAACGCTTTCCGCCATCTCGAGCGCGGCAAGCCAGCACGCGAAGCGGCCGAACGCGGCGGACGCGAAGTATGGGGCGGTGTGCTCGCGAGCACCTTGACCACCATGGCGGTATTCCTGCCAATCCTGCGCGTGCAGGAAGAGGCGGGCCAACTCTTTGCTGACCTCGCCATCGCGATTTCGGCGGCAGTCGGCTTTTCTTTGTTAGTCGCACTCACGGTGGTCCCCACTCTGGTCTCACTGTTTTTCCGAGGTCGTGGTCTACGCAAAGGAGCTTCGGCCGGCATGCGCAAGCCGGGTTGGCTGGCGCGCGGTTACGGGGCTTTGGCCAACCTCCTCACCGGTCGCGGGGGAGCACCACTCCTTGCCAAAGGTGTACTCCTTGGTTTGATTGTGGTGTTGGTGATTGGTGCCGTGGGTTTGGTTCCGCCCGCGGGCTATCTTCCCAACGGCAACGCCAATCTGATCTTCTTCTTCTCTGGGCCGATTCCTGGCATGCGTCCGGAAGCGCTCGAGTCTTCTTTGCGCCCAGTCGAACAATGGATTCGCGAGCAACCCGAGACCGAAACTTACTTCATGGTCTACGCCGGGGGATTCAATGGCGGGGGAGTCATCCTGAAGCCGGAATATGCCAACGGCGAAGGTCTCGACGCATTCCAGAGCAAGTTCCTGCCAGTGTGTCTGCAAGCTCCGGGCACGCGCTTCATGGTTCCGGTGCGTTCCTCCCTGTTCAATGATTCGGGTAAGCAGTTCACGGTGGAAATCCGCGGCTCCGATCTTGATGTGCTTGGCGGTCTCGCCGCGCAATTGCAACAAAGCCTGGGCACATGGCCAGGGGTGCAGGCTTTTGGCGTGCAAAATGACTACGTGGCTGGTCGCCCTGAACTTCGGGTCGAGGTCGACGAGTTGCGCGCCTATGAAGCGGGCATGAGCGTGAGCGAAGTCGCGACGGTAGTCGAAACCGCTCTTGCCGGGCGCATCGTGGGCACTTGGGGCGGTTCCGGTCGTGACGTCGATGTCGTCGCCGTGGTCGAAACCGACCGTCTGCGCAGTAAGGAATCCCTGGAACTTCTTCCGGTGGTCACCCCAGTGGGGGGCACAACTAAGCTGGGTTCACTTGCTGAAATCTCGCGCGCACGCGGGCCAGAAAGTGTGAATCGCTTGGAGCGCGAACGCGCCATCACCTTGACCGTGAGCTTAGAGCAAGACGCGGTATTGCAAGCTGTGCTGGAAGAT
>Ga0316208_1003443_pt1 | contig 11423 bp, 11 predicted proteins | sample 3monopyrite_MG_FD_204944 | JGI IMG/M metagenome (GOLD analysis project Ga0316208, IMG submission 204944) | Microbial mat bacterial communities from mineral coupon in-situ incubated in ocean water Damariscotta River, Maine, United States -... | ecosystem: Environmental > Aquatic > Marine >... | reverse complement strand
GATGCAGCGCTTTACTGGATGTGTCGCATGTTAGATGGCGGTTGTGATCCTGTTTATATCGCGCGACGTGTTGTACGTATGGCATCTGAGGATATTGGTAATGCCGATCCACGCGGTTTAGAGTTGTCATTAAATGCATGGCAAACTTATGAGCGATTGGGTAGCCCGGAAGGTGAGCTAGCCATTGCGCAAGCCGTCACTTATTTAGCATGTGCTGCTAAATCTAATGCTGTTTATAGTGCGTATAAATCTGCAATGGAGTTGGCCAAAAATAGTGGTTCTATGGAAGTACCTATGCATATTCGAAATGCGCCGACTAGTTTAATGAAAGATATGGGTTATGGTAAAGATTACCGTTATGCGCATGATGAAGATGATGGTTTTGCTAGCGGTGAAACTTACTTCCCAGATGAGTTAGGCGAATTTGAGCTTTACCATCCAGTGAGTAGAGGCCTGGAAATAAAAATTAAAGAAAAACTCGATTATTTGCGACAGCTTAATAAAGACAGGAATTGATGCAAAATAAAATAGTACAAATCCTGACTGTAGCATCTAGTATAGGAAGTCCATCAGATAGCTCTGCAAAGGGCCCTCTGATATTAAAAAAATCGACTTATGCTGCAAACTTATCTACTGCTGATAATAGTGTTTCTTTTAACTGGCACGAGTCATTAGTCGTAGCAAATAACGATAAAAATTCTCTTAAAATTCTTAAGAAACAAAGTTCATACATTACACAGTTTGTTCAACAGCAGATCGAAGATGAATATCCATTTTTAATACTCAGCGGAGATCATAGTAGTGCAATTGGTACATGGTCAGGTGTATTAAATAGCCTGCCTGTTGAATCAAGTTTTGCATTAATATGGATTGATGCACATATGGATGCGCATACACTGAGTACATCTCTCACAGGTAACCTGCACGGTATGCCTGTTTCGGTGTTGCTAGGCGAAGCAGAGCATGATCTGCAAGAAAGCTGTCCAGCACGTCATAGTCTGCAGGGTAAAAATCTGTATATGTTCGGTATGCGCAGTTATGAGGCTGATGAACTGGTTTTGCTCAGTAAAAATGCAGTTAATGTGTTTGATTGTAAGCGTATAGAGCAGGAGGGCGGTACAGCAAATGTATTAAAGGAACTTATACAAACGGTATCACGCTGTTACGATAAGTTTGCTATAAGTTTAGATATGGATGCGATTGATCCAAAAGATGCTCCAGGCGTCACTGTAAGAGAAGCGACTGGCTTACTGGCCGCTGATGTAATAACGGCCTTAGATGAAACTGCATTTGGTGATAATTTTATTGGACTGGAAATATCAGAGTTTGACCCTGCTCTGGATATAGCTGGCAAAACAGAAAAACTTGTATTCGAATTAGTAAAATCTATTTATTTGTAATTTCAAAAGTAGTAAATATTTGTCACGGTTAAAAAAACGAGCATTTAAGTATTTATAATATATGGCTCAATCTAATTGAAATTAATAGTATCTTTAAATATGCATATGGATTTATGAAGATCGTAGTTCTATTGTTTATATTTTAAGGTGATTTAATGAGTTTTGATGTTGCAACTAATGTTTTAATCTATTCATTTTTGTTTGCATTTTTATTTGGTGCAATAAGCCAGAAAACCAATTTTTGTACAATGGGTGCTGTTGCAGACTGGGTCAATATGGGTAATACCGCTCGTTTGGGGGCGTGGTTTTTAGCTATATCAGTTGCCATAATCGGCGTTGTTATACTTGAAAATATATTCTTAGTATCTTTTTCTACAACAATACCACCGTATAGAACTGAAAATTTTTCCTGGCTTAGATATATTTTAGGTGGCCTTATGTTTGGCGTCGGTATGACAATGGCTGGAGGCTGTGGTAATAAAACACTCGTTAATCTTGGTGCAGGAAGTATAAGATCTCTGTTTGTTTTATTTGTAGCATCTATCATGGTGTTTATAATGAATAAAACTTCATTTTATGAAGTAGTTTTTCATGGTTGGATAAATTATACCAGTATAGATTTGAATCAGTTCAATATTAAAAGCCAGTCAATTGTTGAGGTTTTTGCTGAAGTATTTGGCCTGGAAGTAACAAAGTTTTTTAAAGTGTCGCTGTCTTTATTGTTCGCTACCCCTTTTTTGTTATATGCATTATGCTGCAAAGCACTTCGCAAGAATAAACAATTATTATTTGCAGGGATAAGCATTGGTTTTATTATTACAATGGGTTGGTATATAACGGGTGGAAATATGGGGCGGGCGGCTATTGATTCGGTTGAATGGCTAGATCATAAACCATTAGGTGTTGGCGTTCAGTCCTATACCTTTATTAACCCCATGGGTGAGCTGCTTGTTTACTTAGATTCACCATCTAATACATTGCTTATTACATTTGGTTTAGTTGCCTTATTTGGAGTTGTCTTAGGCTCATTTTCTTTATCTATTTATATGCGAAGATTTTCTATTACAGGGTTTAGCAGTAAAGAAGATTTTGTGAAGCATTTAATTGGTGCTGTACTTATGGGTATTGGTGGTGTGCTGGCTATGGGATGTACTATTGGTCAGGGTATTACCGGGGTGTCGACATTAGCTATGGGATCTTTTATCGCGTTATTCTCAATTATACTGGGTGGCGCAGTAAATCTTAAAGTTAGTTATTACAAAATGATTTATGAAGAAGCAAGTTTTATGTCAAGCTTTATTAGCACGCTGGTAGACTTTAAAGTGTTACCAGAGTCGTTGCGTAAATTGGAACAAGCATAATTTTTTTATCTGATGAGTAGTGCTATGGTAAAAAAATTAAACTACACAATATGTAGTTCTATTGAAAATATTATTTATCAATTTCATATATAAAACTAACTTTAAAATCAACAAAATTTATTAAGTAATACGCAGTACTGTCCAATTAACTTATTAAACATATTCTTCCTGCGAAAATATATTGTTATATCTATAATATTTAACTGTTGGTGGCCGTACGCTATTACACGCTAGAAACGTTTCATTTAAAAATTAACGGGATAGCAGTGATAATATTTAGAATGAATTAATAATTATTTTTTTGAGAATATTGACTACAAGTCATTTTTTACTATATGGGTAGGAGTGGAGAGACTGTCACTTAAGTATTAATTCGACTATTTGTAGGTTTTAGTTGTGTGACTAAAATTTTTCTACTGAAAAGAGAATCAAACCCGGGTCTATTAACATGATTTAATTTTTTGTTAGTAGAGGGCTTGATTGCTGATAAAAGAAGCCTGGCTTATAAGTGCCAGGCTTCTTTGTTTTTTTATGGTGTAATTCGAAGGAATGACATCATACCATTTTCACCATGTTGGAAAATATGGCAATGGAATACCCAGTCACCGGTTGTGCCGCCACCACTAGTGCTGCCAACAGCTGAACCGAATACTGGACGATCATCCACTTCAAATAAATAAAACACAGAGGTATGCGGAGGAACATTCACTGTATCGACATACTCATTTTCAGTATTTACATTCCACATATCCATATAGCCTTCTTCATGGTGCATGGTCATGAACATAGTCGGCTGGAATGAGAAGCCATGTAAGTGGAATGGGTGATGCATTTCCGTGTGGTTATGGGTTTCCCATTTCAGTGTTTCTCCCACAGAGGCTGTGCGATAGTTAGTGCGGCCATCTACACCGGAGTAGTCGTCAATCTTGAACCACTTTTCTTTGGGCATGCCCATCATCATTGCCATCATGTCTTCCTGTAATTTGATTTGACTGTCCTGTCGCTCAGGTGTCAGACGACCAGGATTGGCGACCAGGCCATCACCTTCGGCGATACTGTAGTCTGGCGACCACCATCTCATCATTCCCATCATACCGCCTGATTTAAGCTTGATATTAAACAGATCGATACTAGAGCGCAGACCATCGTCGTCGGCTTCTTCCATCATCATGCCCATGGGTGTCATCACCATTTGATGACGGCCTCGAGCAAAGTCCTTCCACTCTACAGTGAGTACATCACCGCTTGATCCCTGTGGCACGATCACCACATCAGCACGTTGTGACGGTGCCAGTAGAATTTCACCCTTGTCATATCCCTGATCAATACTGATCATGCCGGTATAACCCGTGTAGTCCTCATTCATTGGCATACGCATGCCCATAACCGGGCCACCTTCCACGCGCACATTGGAGATTAAACCACCTTCGCCACCGACACGGTAAATAGTGTGACCGGGTAGCGAAAGACGATAGTAACGACTGATAGAGGTATTGATGAGCTTCAGGCGAATGGCGTCACCGGGTTTAACTTCAATGGTCGGCATGACCTGGCCGTTAACCAGTAAATGGTCACCTTCGGTGCCGTTCATGGTTTCTAGCATAGGTGCTGCTTCAACGTCTTTTACCTCTCCGTTATCAAAAGAAATATCGCTTAATACCAGTGTTTTTTCATTTCTCGGTAAAACACCTGCCATCTTAAGCTGCATTTCTTCAGGTTGTTGCACAATCAGTGGACCATACAAACCGGCCATGACTTCCTGGCCGCCACGAATATGTGGGTGATACCAGAATACGCCACCACGGGGCACAATAAAGTCATATGTGTAGCTTTCACCCGGCGCTACTTCTGCCTGTGTAACCGGAGTGCCGTCACTCTTGTTATTGAGTTCTATGCCGTGCCAATGAATGGTAGAGCCAAAACCTTCTGGAAGTTCATTGGTGAAATGAACAATGACTCGATCGCCTTCTTTGGCATTGATCTGTGGGCCGGGGACCTGACCGTTATAAGCGAATACCGTTGCGGTTTCACCGGTAGACAGGGTCATCTGGTGGGGAGCTGCTGTTATATAGGTCTCAAAGATCTGGGGATGGGAATTGTGATCACGGGCTGGTTTAACGTCGACATCGCTGCCGCCCATGCCACCGCCGTGCATCATTGAGTGTGCCGAGACACTTGAGAGTATTAAAAACAAGGTACTGATACATCGAAGCAAAGTACTGATTTTCATTTGTTATCTCCTGTTAGAGGTTTGTGTATACAACTACTTACTGCTAAACAAAAAAATGGCATCAAATTCAAGACGCTATTAATTTGAATTTTTAAATAGGGGTTATGTGTGAGTTAGATCGACGCGTTAACTTGTAAAGCGCCGATCATTTCTCGTTTACGTCACGGTTATAGTCGTAGAAGCCGTACCCAGTACTCTACCAAGACGTATGTCGTAGTAGTCGACTGTGGCAGTTCTCTGACCGGATGAAGGCATGGTCACCAGCAGGTCATACCGTTCACCGGGTGCCATTAACCACTCGGTGGCACTGATGGCGGAAGGCAAGGGGCGACCGTCAGATGCAATCACATCAAACACCAGCCCGCCCATTTTGACCATGGCGGGCTGGTAGCCGGAATGCACACCACGCACCAGAACTTTCTGACCGGCACCGGCTGAAATGGCCACGGTAGAGTCCGAGTTGAGGTTGTTGCCATCTCGGCCATTGATCATGAAATAGTTCGGGCTATGTCGAGTGGTATTTGGGCCACTGCTGCCGCCCATTCCACCACCGCCCATGCCACCACCACCGGAATGCCAGCTGCTATCAAAGGTGTGAAACTGCCATACATATTCCTTGTTAAAAGCAGGGCCACCAGCCCAGGCTTCCGTGGTGCTGCCATTGGGTGGGCGAATGATGACCGTGCCATACATACCCATTTCATAATGCAGCACGGTATCCACGTGACAGTGGTAGTGATAAGTGCCGGCATGGGGTGCCAGGAAGGTATAGGTATAGGAATTGGGATTGCCCATTCCACCTACAGCAAATGAAGTCGTCGGTACACCATCGTTTTGCTGGTCTACATCAAGACCGTGGAAATGAATCGTGTGTTCCATCATGGAGCTCAGGGTAACCTGAACAGTTTCTCCCTGATTGGCCTCGATTACCGGGCTAGGCACAGTGCGATCACCATTAAAGCCTCCGCCATTGCTGAAATACCAGGTGCTGATGGTGCTGCCATTCGCCATAGTGGTGCTGCCGTTCATCTGGGCTGACACACTGGTGGGCGAGCTGATGTAGCTGAAGGTACGTCCGCCGCTTGGTGGTGTGGTTCCACCACCACCACCGCCGCCACCGCCGCCGCGACGACCGCCCATGCCCATCATATATACTGGTTTTTGTAATGCTTTAAACATCTGTATTCTCCTCAGAATTTATTGAATCAGGCTGCGCTCATAATGATGAGTGCGCCATTGGCATAGGTTCCGTTGGCGGTAACGCCGGGAACATAGTGTGTATGCAGAGGATATACACCTGGCTGAATAACCGGCAGGATAACGTCCACACACTCGTCAAGATTGACCAGTACCGTGTCTTTCTCACCCATGGAGGTTTCCGGGGTGCGATTACGGCTAGCAATATTGACGTGATAGCCATGGAAGTGCTGAGGATTGGTAATACAACCAGTATTGATAAAGCGAATCGCCACATCTTCGCCGGTATTCATGGCCACTACGGTGTCCGCATCATTGCTGGTGTCCGGGTAGCTCATGCCATTAACGAAGAAGTAGTTAGGCTCATAATTAGCCATGTCATAGCTTTGGCCATTATAAATAGCGCTGTTCAGGCGATCGTCCAGTTCATTCAGGGCCAGGGTGTACTGGCGATCAAAACTGGGGCCGCCACTATAAAGTCGATTGCCACTGGCGTTGACTACTAATGGCCCCGTCAGCCCCATGGCTTTGCCAATTTCTCCGTTGACGGTATCGGTATAAAAATAGCTGCCTGCAGAAGAGGCGGTGAAACTATAAGTGCGGTTACTGCCAGGGGATACGGAAGGGGTGGTGCCGGTGATGCCGGGCACCACAAAATTGATGGCGCGATCCAGATTGTTAGTGACAGTGACATTAACCGTATCACCTTCGTTGACAACCAGGCCAGAAGTTAGTGTGCCCGGGCCTGATCCATTGCTCTGATTAAACTGCCAGACATATACTGATGTTCCGTCTACCAGTGTTTTAAAAGTGCCTTCGGCAGTCATATTTATGTTAACTGTGGCTGCGTGTGCTGTTTTTGGTGTCATAGCGGTCAGACCGGATACTGCGAATACAGCAGAACCCATTAGACCTGACTTAAGAAATTCACGTCTTTGCATGATATACCCTCGTTAATTCATTTTAGGTATTCCCACCATAGCGGGGTGTTTACCTACAATTTGCCTTGATGCAGGCACGTGACAGCGTGTTGCTGGCGCATGTCTGAATAAAAACAAATACGGTGTATCTATCTGGGCAAAAGGAATGACAAAGCAGCTATGACATTAGCTGTGGACGGCACTCAATTTTCCAGGATGGATTGAAGTAATAACGAGTTATCAGGCGGGTGGGGTGCGATAGGGATCGGGGATGCGGTTGTGGAAAGCGGGGACATTGTCTTCCACAGCCGAAGTGTTGATAGCATAATCAACAGGCTGTTCGAGGATGAATAACACACTGAACAGTGAATTGTAATAATCTATGCAGGACTCACAGCCGTTGGTATTGAATTGAGTATCGGTATTGAAGGCGGTATTTTCTGGTGGCTGGGCGTGATGATCAGAATGATCATGGTCATTGTGACCATCGGAAATTTGAGCCGTAGTATCGTGATCATCACAACTGGGTAAACAGGGCAGTATTGATAAATCGACCAGTAAATGAGTGGCGAGAATTGACATACAGACGAAAAGAATAAGACTTTCTTTTAAACGTAGTTTTTTAACCCGAAATACCCACATTGAGAAATCTTGCCTATTTTATAATTTTTGTGACCAGCCTGGCAGACCTGTTTCTATAGTTACAATATAAATACGCAAAATTAAAGTATGTGATTAATGACACATAAAAATGGCTGTCCGGTGAGCTGAATGAGTATCCAGTTCACGGGTTTATTTCGGAAGAAAAAATAATCAAAAAAATACAATTAATTAACTAGCCAAGTTAAAGTAACTTCTGATATAGATAGGAATTGATGTATATCAATAATTTATTCATTTGTTTCTGTAGCGGCTGTCGGGTGTCTCCTTTATAATTTTAAAGCTTATATATCGTATATTTTAGAAAATATTCAGTTATTTACTGATAAATGCTATTAAATAACGCACTCTGATACACCAGGTTGATTTTTTATTGAATGTCGAAATTGGATGTAAAAATTATTTCAGCTAACCAACGGCAACTACCGCTGATGCATCGACTGGCCAGTCTCTACCGTTATGATTTATCGGAATTTGCCGACTGGCCTGTGCCTGCAGACGGAGACTATGTGTATCAGGGCCTGGAAGATTACTGGCTGGACGGTTATGAACCCCTGCTGATTGTTGTGGAGAGCCAGCCAGCCGGTTTTGTGATTTTGGCTCGCGATGAGAAAGCCGATGCTGCGGATTATGAATGTGTCGAGTTTTTTGTGATGAGAAAATTTCGTGGTCAGGGAGTAGGTAAGCATGTGGCCCTGCAATTGTTTAACCGGTACAGAGGGCGATGGGTAATCAAGCAGCTGGCTACCAACACACCAGCCATTGCATTCTGGAATAAAATAGCATCTGGCTATACGAATAATAGCTATGATTCTGGTATCAAGCTGGACCAGGAATTTGGCGAGATATATCTGATTCGTTTTACTAATAACCAGTAGCGGTGAGCGAGTCGAAGTCACTGTTTTTTTTAACGATTAAGCCGCTTTCAGTTAATTGACAAATAGTCGGTATACACTACATTTAAGTAAGATTAGATAATGATTAACTAAACGAATAAGTTTCGCTTTTAATTTTATCATTCGTTTGAGGTATTGTCTGTTTATCAGGCCAAATATTAACCTTAGGCAATCATTGTATTTAAGGTTTTTAATTAATACGGGCAGGATGCCATTTATTTCATTCCAACCTAACGAGCATATAGTATGAATCGGCATTTCATTTCCTCTAAAAATATATTTTGTCTGTTTATAATGACATTGATTTTTAATCCAACTATTTCTCTGGCTGAGAGTCAGGGAAAACCGGTTGACACCATAACCGGTGCGGGCGCACATTTTGCCTGGGTAATTTTTGATTCATTAAAAGACGAGCTGGAACAGAAAACAGGGAAAAATATACAACTTTTTGGAAAAAATTCTAATCTTGGTATGGGCTGTAATGCGGGTATCAAGCTCGCCAAACAAAGCACCCATGATCACCAGACATTTGGTTTTGTCTGCTGTCCTTTAAGTCAGCAGGAACTGGATAAGAAAAAAATCAAAATGTATCCGATTGCTGAAGAGCCAATTATGATTCTGGTAAATAAAAATAACCCCATTGAAAATTTATCAACCGATCAGGTACGCTCGATATTTCGTGGTGACATTAAAAACTGGCAAGATGTTGGAGGCTGGGACAAACCTATTGTAGTCGTAACTCGACTTCATTGTAAAAAACGACCAGGGCACTGGAAAACAATTTTACCCAATGCCGGTGACTTTGTTAAAGAGCGTTTAAATGTTAGTAGCGCGAAGGAAATGGTTAAACTGGTAACAGATTTTGAGACGTCTTTTGGTCATATCGGCTCAACCTGGGAGTTCTCTAAAGACAGCCATGTAAAAGCAATTAAAATAAATAATATTGCCGCAACAGCGGAAAATTTAAAAAATAAAACCTACCCATTCCATAGAAAACTTTCGGCAGTGACTAATATGAACCCTTCTGAAGGTGTAATGGCGACTATTCGCCAGGTTCAACGAGGAAAGTCATTTAAGACAGTGGCTGAACACTTCAACCTGTTACCACTGAATGAACTGGATGCGCAATAAAACGGGCAACCAGTTTATTGCCTGGTGGTGATATCTTTCTGAGTGGAAACGCATAAATAAAATATAAGCAGTGAGCTTGAAGCGATGAGTAGTTGTATGCTTTTGAGCCAGGGCAGAATGAGCATGTATACGTCCTGCCAGAAAATCGTATCCAGTAACGGGCTATAAACTCTTGATAATATCATGACTTCCAGCAACCATGAGGGGTTGGCTGTACAGCAGCTCTGGACTCGTAAATAAAAAACAGAAAAAGAAAGTAAAATTGTTGACAGGGTCATCCAGCCCCAGATATGCAGCACGGTGGAGGTTTGTTTTATCCAGATGAGAAAAGCTGCCAGTAGTAGCAGAGTGAGGACAGTGATTGGCATCAAATACAGTCCCCAGATCTGGCTATTGCTCAGGGTATCTATTCGTTGAATGACGATGACCGGCTTATGGATCAATATAAGGTCCAGCGCAGTCGAGGGGTTTGAGCTGAACAGTTCAAAAAAGAACGGCAGATTCTCTCTCAGGGTAAAATCAATCTGGTTTGGAAGACTCCATGTGATCAGAGATAGAAGTCCTGCTTCTATGAATACAATGCCAGTAAAAAGGCTAAGCGATTGAATTAAATACTTCATCTTTATCCATTAAACAGGTTGTTGTTAAGTGCAAATATATGGAGAAATATCCACAATGCAATTGAATGAACTAAACTAATATATTATAGAAACTTTGTTGCATCCAGCTGTAGTTTACAGGGTAATTAATATACATATTAATTACTAATACCTTAATTTTAGGAGGGTAAAAGCCATGAGCATTCGTATCGTCAAAAATATAGGCCGGTTTGATCAGATATTGCGTCTTGGTATCAGCTTTGGCCTGGTATATATCGGATTGATAGATAAGGAATTTATTCAGGACCCTCTTAGTTCTTATATTATTGGTACTGTAGGGGTTATAAATGTAGTTATTGCACTGGTTCGATTTTGTCCTTTGTACGTAGTAACAGGCATCAATACCAGCTCACAGAGTGATGCCTGATTAAGTGTATACATGGCTGATTAGTAATAATTATAAAACAATAAGCATTTTACTTTAACCAGATTCGGGTTAGATAACTCGGACTCGCTTAAAGATGAAATTATGTTAAGCCTTAATTAGATATGGATATAAAAAGCTTAACCTGAAGAAATAAACTACATGAAGTTAAAAACACAGATTTTATTATCAATTCTTGGGATCACAATTTTAGCCCAGGTAGTTTTCGGTATGCTGGCTTATCGACAAATTACTGAAAGCCGTGGGGATCAGCTCACCATTTTTCTGCAGTATTTAACACGAGAAATTGCTGAACGTCTTACATTGCCAGGTAATAAGTACGTCTCAGAGATTTATCTTGAAGAGCTTCGCCAAAAGTTTTCTACTAAGAAATCGACACTAATTATTCAGCAAGGCGATCAGATTTTATACATCGCGGGTAATCCGGAGCAGGAACTGCCTGTCATTGCCCAGCATTTGAAAGAAGCCTATGCTGATGCGGATAAGCATGGGTTAATCGAAATGGGTGGAAATCAATTTTACTGGGCAGTTAGTCAGTTGCCCGATGAGCGTTACCAGCTGGTAATGCTGGAGCCGGCGCATAA
>Ga0316208_1003441_pt1 | contig 11425 bp, 11 predicted proteins | sample 3monopyrite_MG_FD_204944 | JGI IMG/M metagenome (GOLD analysis project Ga0316208, IMG submission 204944) | Microbial mat bacterial communities from mineral coupon in-situ incubated in ocean water Damariscotta River, Maine, United States -... | ecosystem: Environmental > Aquatic > Marine >... | reverse complement strand
ACCGAATCAATCACTCCATATTCAAATAGTTTGCTTGACAGAATGGGGCATTGTCGGGATAATCCTGGCCTCAAATATGCGCCCGTAGCTCAGCTGGATAGAGTACCTGGCTACGAACCAGGCGGTCACACGTTCGAATCGTGTCGGGCGCACCATTTTTAGTAACAAATACAGTCGGTTATGAGAGATTCTCTAACCGACTTTTCTTTTGATTAAAGTCAGCGTGGGCGTTTCGTGTGCACCCTGTTGATCTTTAGCCAAACAAAGTCGATTTACCGCTTCAAGTAGTTCCGCAACTTCAGCCGCCGAATAGTCGGTCGTGATGTCACCATTTGTGTGCCCTAACAGCACTCTCCTTGTTTCGTTGGATACACCCGCGGATCGGAGCCGTCTTCCAAAAGTGTGCTTTAAATTGTGTACGCCTCTAAGCACATTTCTACTGACTGGAAGCTTAGCTTCCCTCCAAGCTCGTTTCCAACCTGTGTTATTCATTTTTCCCACGCGATAACCTTTATAGGTAAAGACGTAGGTAAATGCACAGTTACACTTACCACTGGTGTGTATGCAGCACCTTTTTAGATGTTTTGCAGGACGCTGTTTCCGTGCCTTCTTAATAACAGAGATTGCGATTTTATTGAGTACGTGTAATCGGTCTTCTCGGTTCTTAACAAGTCCTTCTCCATCATCCAGCCAGCCAGGGACGAGAAAAACCAAAGTATTTAACTCGGGTACTTCTACTTCCCAGTCCCAACTAAGCTGACAAACCTCCTGCTCGCGTGCCCCTGTATTAACTTTATATAGAGACATCTCAGCAAGGTGATCCGGCAACTTTTTCAAGAGCGTTCTTTGCTCTTGCCAGCTCAAAGGGTAGGGTTTTGCTTTATCCCCTTGAATAGGCAGCATTGTGATTTTCGGAACAGCCCCCAACCAAGTTAGTCCATTCTCGTCATGCCAACTACCAGCTGCTAAATTGAGAATTCGACGAACTACTCCAAGCGCATTATTTATGCTCTTAGGTCGTATTCCCTTAGCAAGCCGCCCTTTCACAAAGGGGGCAAGCGTTCCGTTATGTACTTTGCTTATTGGTAGACTTCCGATGTGAGACATCATCTGATCCAGATGAGTCCCGTCATCATCAATACTTGCCTTATGCTGGTTATCTATCAGGTATTTGGTGGCGGCCTGTTCAAATGGTCGATCAGGGCGAACACCAAATTCTACTGCTTTCCTAGCTTCTTCAAGCTTATGAATCAGGAGTTCTTCGGCTTTCTCTTGTTCTTCCTCACGGAAGCTAGTGCTTTGCCGAAGTCGCCCTCCTGGAAAATATTTACTCCTTTTGTCGATATGCCAGCGTCCGTAACGAAGCCGGAGTCCTGACATGGGTTTTCTTGCCATAATAATATCCCTCCATCTTTTGGCGGGACACCCATTGCAGCTTTATAATTATCGGCCCACCGATCCAAGTCAAGTCTGTCGTATGCTTTTCCCTGTTTAGAAATAGGGATTGTGGTAAGTGAAGGGGCGACTAAGGTTCTGAAAAGATTACGATTCATTCCCAAATAGGCGGGAGCCTGGTTTGCTCTGATGAACCGTGGAAGCATCGGAAGCTCACTCATCTTTTATCCGATCACTTGATAGTATCTTTTTCAATATAATTCCCAAGTTGCCTTCGATATGTAGTATCTGACTTGGTTAATTTTATTCGCTGCAAGCCCATTTAACTCCCCGATTAACTTCCCTCAAGAGGTTACTTTTCCAGGGTTTTTAACGTGGATGGAGGGAATATCGCGTTAGAGGAACTTCTTGAAAAATGCCATATGAAGTCGTGTGGTAATGCCAACGGCCAGCAAAAAAGGTGGGATGAGGTATTTGGGATCTAGCGGGATAGGCGGGACGAGATAGAAGAGCCAGAGAAGAAGAAATGACCACGCTAGCCCTCGTTTGGCCCGGTGATAGATGAAACCAGATTCGCGCTCACCGCCCGTGCGGCGTAAAAACCAGCCCACAAATCCATCGGCCATGGCAGTAACGGTGACCAACACTAAAAATGGCAACGCCAGAATCAACACGCCAATGCGTAGGGCGAACAGTTGCAGCCCGACCATGGCGGTTTCAATCATTGGCCGTAGCATATCTGTGAAATCGAGCGCGGTTTGTTGGGCTTGGTCAGCCGGAGGCAAGCTGCTTGAATAGCGCATCATGCCGTCGATTCCTGTGGAAACAAATACGGTGTTGTAAAACGACTGAGTGATCCCAGCAAGAAACGTGATGTCGGACTGAGGCAGTCCAAGAAGCGCTATCTCTTGGTCTAATACGTTCTTTAAATGCCAGACCCCATCAGGTGACCACAGTACAAACACACAGAAAATGTCCACGATCAAGACTAATAGGCTAATCAGCACAAGCCACCAGGCAAGCCATAACAAGCCCGTCAGGCGACGCTTTTCAGGCATGATCAGTACCGTAATAGGTTAATCGTTCACGACCAATTTCTTCAATATCCTTAGGCAAAAGCGGATCATTACCAGGAAGCGGCAGTCGCAGCTTGTAAAGCTGGCCACCCTCTAGCAGCGCGAAAGCCTGGCCTTTAGGTAGCTGGATAAGATCAGCGGGGATGAGCATGTCCATCTCAGTTTCGGTCACCCGATCTTCGCTGCGAGTGGTGAAGTCGATGTCCGTGCCAGGGTCATTGTTATCGGTAACTTGAGTAGCAGCTAGCTTGGTGTAGATACGAGCTTTGGGAATCTGGTCAGTGAGAATTCGAGCAGTAATCTCATTTTTCACCCGCAGCATGATCAACGTGTTGAGATTGCCGGTGATCTGTCCGGCTTTGGCAAGATCGCCGATACCCGCTTCGATATCACTGGCAGTCTGTGTGTAGGCGGTCACCTGAAAACCAGCGCCACCGGCTTTGTTGAGCAATGGAATGAACTCGTTGCCGACGAGTTCATTGAACTCATCGGCGTGGATGGTTTTCTGAACGCTTTTATGTTCAGAGAATCGAGGGAGGCCTTGCGTGTCACCCTGTTTATAGAGCTGGCCGGCAATGGATGTCAGGTCGGCAAACATCGAGTTACCCACCGCACCCGCGACTTCGGCATCGGTCAGCGCATCGAGGCCGACGTAGACAATGCCTTGTTCTCGAATAATACGCATCCAGTCGAGGATAGGGCGGTGATCAGTGCTGTCCATATAGTCAGGGGAGAGCAGCTTGCCGATTCGGCCGGTGGTGAGTTTTTCGAGCAATGGAAGCAGGCTGGCGGTGAGTTTATCGAAATAGGTTTTATCGTATTCAAACGCACTGCGAAGACCATCCGCCACCGGATCAAACAGTCCATGCTCCTTGGCATAACGCGTCAGCGCGATGGCATGAAAATCCCGTCCACGCAGCGCCATGGGTAGAGTCTTTTCATTCAGAGTTCCCTCTATGCGTTGTACGGCCTGTTTCCACCCTTCAGGGCCTTCCTTGTTGAGCCACAGGTGATAATAATCGGTTAGCAGCGGTTCAATGCTAGTGACGTAACGGGCGATGGTGTTGTAATCAGGGCGGCGACCAAGGCCAACCAGTGCCCTAGCCACAATGTTGGTAAACCGCCAAGCGAATTCCCGAAATGCAGCTGAGTTACCTTCCGATGGGAGCTGGGTAGAGATGCGGGAAGCAACCTCTGTTATACGGGCAAAGTCGCCCACAGGGTTGTAACGTTCCGATATGTCAGGGAAGCCCAGATGAAAGACATGAAACTGATCCAGCCGATCGGCACGTCTGGCTTCCGCATGCATACGGCGCAGGAGATCGATATCCCCCTTGGGATCGAAGACAATCACAATGTCACCGCGTCGGATATCCTGGCTGACTAAAATCTCCAATAACCGAGTCTTACCAACTCGTGTGGTTCCCAATACCAGCTTGTGGCCAACCCGTTCGCCGATATCCATCCAGGTATTGGATTCATCCTCGCTACCCACGCCGTGTAGTGGTGGGAAACCCCCAACCCGAGGCAGTGGGCGAACCGGGTTCCAACGGCTATCACGCTTCGTTAAATTCGGTAACCAATAAAAGGTGGGGGAATGCTCAAGGTCTATTTCAATGTTTCTTGCCAGCTGGTAAATCTTGCCTTGTTCCAGATAGCGCTGTGATTTTGGGTCTCTTGACTCAACGAGCCGTTGGGTATGACGCTGATCCCACTTGAATCCACGCCCCAAAAATAGTTTGTGAAATGAGAGAGGAATGTCATCGGCATCCAACGTATATCGTGGCAGTGCCCTCAAGTGAGCCTGATAACGACAAATGCTCCAGGCTTGCCACAATCGCCAGCTTCCCAGTCCTGCAAAAACAATGGCCGTGACCATAGCGACACTTGGCAGCATGGGAAAAAATGTTTCTGGGTTAAAGGCCAAGTGTGCAGCCCCAGTGATAAACACGGCAGCAGGTAAAAACTCAACGACCGGTCGTAATCGATTATCAAAGGCGTTGGACATAAACTACTGCTCAGCCAATTTAAGGTAAGGATTCGGTGGTGGGAAAACAATGCTTTCAAATACTGTTTCAGGCTCTTCGATCAAAAAGCCTTTAATGCGACTGCGACTTCGTTTGCCGGTGACTTGATAGGTGTAGATGTTAGTGCCTTGCGTTGTCTTACGATGCAGCTTCAATTTTTGAAAACGTTTCTGCGCCTTTTGCCAATTTTCCCTATCGTAATCTTTGAAAATGCCAGGACTGACTAACAACAAGCCTTCTTCGACACGATGAATGCGAGCATTGACCGAATTGGTTTCAAACTTGTTTTTAAGTAGACCATCATGCAACCAGGTGTGGAATTGCTTGCCAAGGTCTTCGTCATCATTTAGCGCTTCAGCAAGCGCGGAATTGTTAGGTATTGATGATTGATCTTCACTAACAACGTGACCTGTTTCAGATGGAGGCGTTTCAGCTTGTGAGCCAGCGAAAAATGCGACAGGATCAAAGCCTGTAGTCGGTGTATTTTCTGTTTCATTGATTGGTTGAGTAGCCGTTGGTTCTCTTGAGCCAACATTTATTGGTTCTTCTGGTTCTTCTGGTTCTTCTGGTTCTTCTGGTTCTTCACTTTCGATCACTGCATCAGCTTCCGCTGGCGTGACAGTACCTGAAAATGTCTCAGGACGAGAATTAGGGTCAGGCCAAATGCGTGAAGCGGAAAAACACAAACAGGTCAGTGTATGAGACCACCCCTCACCACTGACGGTGGCCTTCCAAATTGAACGATCCCCATTGGGAACAAGAACGTTGTTCTGTTGCAATTCGTCGAAGATTCTGTCGTTACGAGTGGGGATGCCAATATGACCCTCTTGAGTGAGATGTTCCCGTAGCGCATCGATGCCTCGCTTGCTGACCAGCCAAAGGTGCTCGCCATCAAACCAGGCGGCTGCACCGTTGCGGTTGAGGGGAATCTGGTTCTCTTTCAGCAAGAAACGAAGGCCAGTGAGTAGGCGTTCGTGTAACGGAGTCCGTGCGCCAGGTAACTGGGTTGTTGTACCAGAGGCTCCTAAACTTTCTGCCACTGACAGCCCGTCGGCTTGTTGAGAAATCTCGCCGATGACTCCAGCATCTTCGTATATACCGCTGACAGTTGCCATCCACGCTGCCAATACCGCACGGTCACTCGCCAACCAGTTAAGTGCGGGGACTGGCAGGATTAATCTTGATAGCAGTAGTGCTGTCCGTTCGTGGAGGCGGTATTGGCGATATTTTCGGTATCGAATGCGATACCAGCCATCGCTAATCATCGGTGTTGTTAGTGCATCCCAGTGGCCCAGATCATGACCTTGTTTGTCATAAAGCGTCACCACCTGATCCATGAGGGGCTTACCAATATCGTGAAGCAGCGCTGAACTGAAAACAGCATAAGTCCAGACATCTTTTTTTGCGGTAATTTCTTCAGCATCAGCGCCGTGGGGTAACAAATGGCCACGACGAATCCGTAGTGCGTGAGTGACCACTTCCAGCGTGTGATCTAACAAACCACCTGCACCAGAATGGTGGTGTGCCTCCGAGGCGGGTAGCTGCTGAACGTAGCCAGCGAATGCCAGCAGTGCATCCAAATATAACGTGCGCCAGTGTGCCTTAGGCACACCAGCCAATTGTTGAATTGCTTTGACCTGCTTTGCACGTTGTCCCAAGAGATCCAACGGCAGCAGCACCTGCAAACAGTCCGGGTGAGGTGGATTCTGCTTACGCCGTATGCCGAACATGGCTGGATTCCGGTAGATTGGCATAGAGCCAGTTTGTTACTTCATTCTTGGATAGCTGTGGTGTCCACGCCTGCCAGATCGCAACCGTGCCGACTCGATTCTCGAATTGTTGAAAAGTCTCATTGTTAGGAACCCAGAGCGTTTGGTTTCCGGCGGCTCGGTAGAAAAATAGTGGCATTGTTGTGATTGCATCAATGAAGTGTTGCTCACGATAAGTGGGTGGGGCATCGATGATGTTTAGTAGTTTTGCAGCGAGATAATCGAGCGGTTGCTCTTCAGGTTCCAGGGCGCGTTCGATACCTTCGTAGTGCTGTAGCAGGCGCATGAGTGCTGGTATCCAACGAGCGAGGCCGGAGGTCAGTAGCTGTTGGTAAGTTGGCGGTATGCTATTCGTTGTCATCGCAGTCAGTTGTAGCACTTCATGCTTTACGCTGACTACGATTAATCTTTTTCAGTGATGCTCTATTGTTTGTTGATTGAAACCGGGTGTCTCGATAGCCTTGCCTACACCATTAAGGGAGGGTGGATCGTGACGGAATCGACAAGCCCTTTGCCTTTTTCGACACAGCCCTTTCGGATAGGGCCTTTCCATTAATGTCCCCTTCCATTATCAAGGCCCCTTTTTGCCTCTACAACCTTTTGGCCATTTGTCAGGGTAAAGCAGGTGGTCAAAAGAAGCATTTTTGACGAATTAGTAGGAGCAGAACCGTTCTGTCTACACGATTAAGGGGTGTGAAAGTACGGCTCCCAGCGCTATCCGCATGATTTGTAATAGAATTGTTTGGTTGGTATGGCGGGCTTGTGCTATTCGTATCCTAAAGGATACAATTGATTATGCCGATAACTAATATTATCCACGAGTATTTGGATTCTGGAGAGCGTTCCCCTTATGGGAGCTGGCTAGCATCCTTGAGTGACCCTCGGGCAAAAGCGAAGGTCATGATGCAAGTAGACCGGATGGAGCTAGGGCTGTTTGGAGACTCCAAACCCGTTGGTGAAGGTGTGAGTGAATTGCGTATTCACTATGGCCCAGGTTATCGCGTCTACTATGCAAAAGATGGTGTGAATATTTATCTTCTGCTGTGTGGTGGTGATAAATCCACTCAAAAGAAAGATATCAAACGTGCTTTGAAGTATTGGTCAGAGCATAAAAGTGAGAAGTGAGGTGAAATTAATGGCGACCCGTAACGTACGACAAACACATACAGAGATGCTGAAAGACCTGGATGTTGCCAGTGAATATCTAAACGAAGCACTGGAAGGTGACGATCCTGCCGTTGTGTTGATGGCGCTACGCAATATTGCGGAAGCGCAAGAAGATGGTATTTCCGGTCTGGCGGAACGAGCCTCGCTCGGTCGTGAGAGCATGTATAAAATGCTCTCCAGCAGCGGTAACCCAAAACTTTCCAGTTTCGTTAAGCTTATGCATGGTCTTGGGTTGAAAATTCAGGTGCAACCCGATACCGCCCACGCTTCTCGTTAATGGCTACCTGGGTATGTTGACGGAAAAGCAACAGCAAGCTTATGAGCAGTTCTACGAGTCCACCCACGATAATGAGTTTCTGGACGAGAAAACAGAATTGCTTGTCGGGCTTGCGGCAGCTATGGCGCTCGACTGTGCGCCTTGTAGTAACTACTATCTAGGGAAGGCGAAAAATGCGGGTATCAAGAAAGGAGAAATCTCCGAGGTGCTGGCTAAAGTGATGGCGGTTTCGGCAGGTCAAAAGCGGCTTCAATTTAAAGAAGTGACAGAGAAGTTCGAGATTGACTTGAGCGAGTTTGAATAGAGAGCAGGGAGGAACGACCATGCATGTAATCAAACAAATTATTGGGCTACTGGTGGTGGCAGTAATGATTATGGTCGCCTGTTATTTTCTCCCATTCTTTAACAGCTTGTTTGCAGATTATGTTGTCGGTTTTTTTGTTGTGGCAATTGTCCTGCCTATTGGTCTTGCGATGTATAAATCTCATATGAATGACATTTCAAAATTGTCACCTGATGTACGTTTGAAGCGGGAGAAAAAAAGCCAGGATTGGTGGGATGAAACGACAGAAGCAACACATTCTCCATCGAGTGCGTTGGATCTTCGCAACACGACAAATATCAACATTAATGATTAGTTGTAGTTTTCTAGTTAGGCTAGTGAGCCGGGCTATCCATATAGCAATGAGCCTCGTCGATGAGTGAATTATTTAGATCATTTCAACCAACAATAATGGAGTCCGGACTAAAGCGCTTTGGCCTTTCGTTGGAGTGTTCACCTCCTTGTGATGTTTTAAAAGGAGTCGTGCATTCCTATTTACAGGTTTGGGCGGATAAACCAACGCCATACCCAATCTTGCCTGATGGGACACAATCTATATTTATATCACCTCACGGTTCAATGATCGGTGGAAGTCAATCCAAGATATGTAATGTTCAAATGCTAGAACGTGGAGATTATTTTGGAATTCGGTTTTACCCTGGTGCTTTGCGATATTTTTTTGATTTGAATCTATCTGAAATTACGGACCAATTTGTCGATGAAAAATATTTTCCTTGTCGAGACTTCGAAGATCTCAATAGTGCTATCTATCGACACAAGAACTTTCATGAGCGTGCTGATGTCTGCGAAAAATGGTTGTTACAACACTATAAACCTCAGTCAGGCACTCAGTTTGATCAAGCATTGTCCTTGATATACCAATCCTCTGGTAATGCAAGAATTAGCGGTTTAGCAGATAGTGTGGGATGGAGTGGTCGTCACTTAAATCGCTTATTTCGAGTTCATACGGGGCTGAATACTAAAACATTCTCTAAAATAATACGTATTCAAAATGCTTGTAGGCGCTTATATGTCACACCTGGTGAGTCGTTTAAACCTGCCTTAGAGTTTGGTTTCTTTGATCAGTCTCACCTAATCAAGGACTTCAGGGAATATTTGTTATCGAACCCCGGAGTATTTTTTGATCGTTTCATGTCCGATTCTTACAATCGATAACCCCTGAAGTTTGGTAATAATGCATCCTATTTTATTATTTGGAGATTTGGATGCAGTATTCGAACGCAGAAATTCTAAAGATGGCAGAGGGTGGGTTCTTTGGTCAAGATAATGCCCAACTACCAAGCTCTTTGATGTTGATGATTGATGAAATTAATCATATTTCTAGCAGCGGGGGACGGTTTAAGAAGGGACAACTTGATGCGAAATTACAAATTCTTCCAGACCATTGGTTTTTCAGTTGTCATTTCCAGGGAGACCCGGTAATGCCGGGCTGCCTGGGTTTGGATGCTTTATGGCAACTACTGGGTGTTTATCTCGGGTGGTCTGGTTTGCCGGGAAAGGGGCGTGCGTTAGGCGTAGGTAAAGTGAAATTCAGTGGGCAAATATATCCAGATGCCGGTTCGATCCAGTACCAGCTACATATCAAGCGCGTATTCAAAAAACCAATCCCTATGGGAATTGCAGATGGTGTAGTGATTCACAACGGAAATATTATTTATGAAGCCAACGACCTAAAGGTCGGGCTTATTAAAGGAAATATGCTCGGAGTGTGAAAATGCCCCTCCGGTTATTGCAGGTGATTTGATAGTCCTTAAGGTTTATCTGGTAGGCTCGTAACGTCACTCAAAAACATCAGAGAATTTGTTGGTGAGTTTTGTTTTTACTTTGTCCATGGTTTCATGAATGCTTGGCGCAGACCCTGCTGAATAGACTTTCTGTTTCTCAGCTACCGTTTCCTCAAGCTGTTGACTATCTTCTGATAACGAGGCGCGACCCGTGTCAATTTTCTTGCTGGTTGCATCTGCCTCAAGACCTGATTCATCCATCAGTATTGTCACATTGTCGTTGATACCTCGTTCATCAGGAACTCCAGCACTACGGGCGGCTTGCTGAGTCGCCCGTGAGTTTGCGGTCGCTGATTCTGCTATTTGAGATTGTTGATCTACGATCTCTTGTGAGCGGGTATCGTTAGCACTGGATACAGTGTTTGCGCTTGGTGCCGTTGCTACACCTGCGAGTTCTTTTCCATGCACCTCCGCATAGTGTGAAACTGAGTCAGACAGCGTTTCGGTAGCGCTTGTATCCCCCATGTTATGGCGGTGAATAATATTATCGACTTCAGCGGTGGAGCGGCCTTCTTCCTCGATCATAAATTTTCTTGCAGCCATTGCAACATCTCCCTGAAAAGTAAAACCTTGGTCGTCTACGCGGGTTTGCGCAGTTTGCCACTGATCAACCTCTCTGAAACTGGCTTGAGTGTCATCCTTGTATTGCGATTGTTTTGTTAAGTTACTTGAAATCTCTCCGGCAAATGAATCACTATGTTCAGAACTAACTTTAGCTGCTTCTGCTTGCACTGCGCTGGATACATTTTGATAACGCTCAGAGAAATTTGTACTGTCATTGATTTGTTGTGCTTCTGACCAAGCATTCTGTAGCGAATCTTGGTTCCTAAAGGATGCTTTTATATCCGCGCCTATTTCAGTGAGTGGGATTTTACCTCCCACCCCGGCAGTACCAAGCATCGCAACTGCCTGATCATTGGAAACACCATGTTTACTGGCAAAGTTATTTGCAATCGACGATAGTTCACCAAACTCTTGCTGAACCGAAGTTCCGTCCTGCATTCTGAACTCTTGACTGACCCCTGTTCCAGTTGAGGTCTGACCGATGAATCGTTCCGTGTCGCCGTGATTGGATGCAAGCGATTGACTATAGCTTGCTGCATTTTGCCAAGCGGACTCTTGAGACTGGGACAGTTGTGTCGAGATGCTGGAGCGCATTGCATTGGTGATTTGAGTTCCAAAGCCAAGGTCTGATTTCTGAAACCCCAACGCCTCTCCACCGCTCGGCATCATAGTATGAGTTGTTCCTTGCCCATCTACCGTCGTGCCAACACCCCCCGCATAACTTGGCGCAAAGTCGTTCTTAAACGCACTTTGGTTATACATCCCCATATTGCCCATGCTGACATTACCTTGCGAGACATCTGCCGCCGCACGGGCACCGGCTTGTTGAGTAATGGCACCTAAACCTGAAGCGAGCATAGACATCGACATACCGGCTCCAGCATTAACCACCCCCCACGAGATCAATGGAATCATCCACGCCATGTAGCTGGCAATGGAGGCGATATCGGCGTTGACAGCACCAAGCGCAGTGGTGGTTGCCAGGGTCAGTTCCTGCCCACCGGTTGCCAATGTTGCCACCGC
>Ga0316208_1003440_pt1 | contig 11428 bp, 9 predicted proteins | sample 3monopyrite_MG_FD_204944 | JGI IMG/M metagenome (GOLD analysis project Ga0316208, IMG submission 204944) | Microbial mat bacterial communities from mineral coupon in-situ incubated in ocean water Damariscotta River, Maine, United States -... | ecosystem: Environmental > Aquatic > Marine > Coastal... | reverse complement strand
CGTGGTCAACAGTTGGTCGCCGAGGAAAATGCTGTTGGCACCAGCCAGGAAGCACATCGCTTGGGCTTCTTGGGTCATGTCATGACGGCCAGCAGAAAGGCGCACCATGCTCTGCGGCATGAGAATGCGCGCGGTCGCGACCATGCGCACCACTTCGTGCCAGGCTACCGGCGGCTGGTCGCCAAGTGGAGTGCCTTCAATCGGCACCAAGGCATTGACCGGAACCGATTCCGGTTGCGGATCGCGGGAGGCAAGTTGGTGGAGCAGGGAAATGCGATCGTCATCGGATTCGCCGAGGCCCAAAATGCCACCACAGCACAACTTCATACCAGCATCGCGCGCGCAATCCAATGTCTGCAAGCGATCCTCGTAGGTGCGCGTGGTGATGATCTCTCCGTAGTGCTCGGGCGAAGTGTCGAGATTGTGGTTGTAGTAATCCAGACCAGCTTCTTTCAGCTTGGCCGCCTGCTGCGGATTGATCATGCCGAGGGTGGCACAAGTTTCCAGGCCGAGGTCTTTGACCTCACTGATCATGCCGAGCACCCGATCAAACTCAGGGCCATCTTTGACATTGCGCCAAGCGGCGCCCATGCAGAAACGGTCGGCGCCACCAGCGCGTGCATTCTTTGCCGCGTGCAACACTTGCTCCTTGCTCAGCAAAGGCTCGCGTTCGAGTTCGCTGTCATGGTGCGCGGATTGCGAGCAGTAGCTGCAGTCTTCCGGGCAGGCGCCAGTTTTGATCGACAACAAAGTCGAGCACTGCACTTCATGCGGATCATGATGCGCACGGTGCATACGAGCTGCTTCAAACACAAGGTCGAGCAGAGGGCGGCGGTAGATCTCGGCGACTTCGTCGAGCGTGATCCGGGTTGGGCAGGCGACAGCCATGGGAGCCTATTCTAGGGTGCGCGGGGCCTCACAAGTCTGGCCGACGCACAAGTACAGCGTGCTTTTTTCGTCGACGGGCGTGCGGGATTGGAGCAAGCCAAGCGGACTTTCCGGGCGTGCCGAGGGCAGGAACACCGGCAAGCTGTCGTGGTGTGCCGCGGTGGCCAATTCGCGTTGCCAATCGACCAAGGACGAGGCCTCGCCAGTGCCGACCACCACCGCCACCGCAGGCTCTTGTGCGGCCCAGGCAAACAGGCGCAGGGCGCTGGCAAAGGCTCGCGGTTGGCGGTCGACCATGGCACCCATGGCGAGAAGTCCGCGCATGGCCGCCTCGCGCCAAGACTCTTCCCCGGTGAAGGCGTGGAGCATGAACAGCGATTCCAGTGCGACCGCATGCGGGGCGGGCGTGGCGCCATCCCAAGGCGATTGCAGACGGTGGAGCAGGCTGTCGTCTTGGCCATCGGTATCCCAAAAGATGCCGCTCTCGACATCGGCGAAGTCGTGCAGCATACGCGCGGTCACTTTCTCCGCTAAGGCCAGCCACTGCGGGTCACCGGTGGCCATGAACAACTCCAGCAAACCGCGGCTGAAGTAGGCGAGATCTTCGAGAACCGCGCGGTGTGCCGTGCGCCCTTGGCGCGTGCTGCGTAACCAGCTGCCATCGTCTTGTTGCAAGGTGGCTTCTAAGAAACGCGCGGAGGCAGTCGCGGCCTGGATGTAGCGAGGATCCTGCAACATCCAGCCAGCACGTGCGAGCGCACCAATCGCCAAGCCATTCCAGGACAACAAAATCTTGTCATCGGAAAGTGGCGCGATGCGTTGTAGCCGCTTTTCGTACAAGGCTTTGCGCACGCTTTCTGCGCGTTCCAGGGCGCTTCCGGCATCGTCCTCAAGGCCGGCCGCTTTGGCTGCTTCCGCAGGTGTCATCGCGGCAAACAAAGCGGACTTGCCATGCTCGAAGTTGCCTTGTGCGGTCACTCCATACAAAGCCGCGGCAAAGGCGCCGTTCTCTTCGCCAAGAACTTCCTTCAGTTCATTTGGCGTCCACACGAAGAAGGTGCCTTCTTCGCCTTCGGAGTCAGCATCGGTCGAACTCCAGAACGCGCCGCCGGGATCTTGGCGTTCGCGCAACAAGTAATCAGCAGTTTCGCGCGCAATCTTTTCGAAAGCCGGATCTCCGCTGAGTCGCCAACCCTCGAGGTAGGCCGGCAACAAAGTGCCTTGGTCGTAGAGCATTTTTTCGAAGTGGGGGATGTGCCATTGCGCATCCACGGAGTAACGCGAGAAGCCGCCAGCCAAGCGGTCGTACATGCCGCCCGCCGCCATCTCCTTGAGCGTGTGCGTGACCATGGTCAGCGCTTCCTTCCCTTCTGCGCTTTGCGGTTGACGTGCCGCGACGGCAAGCAAGAATCGCAGGTCATCGGCGCGCGGAAACTTCGGTGCAGCTCCAAAGCCGCCATCCTTGGCGTCGTACTCCGCGGCGAAGGACTTGCTCCAGCTACGTTCGCGCTCGGCAACCGCCTCGGCCGTGGGCACAGTCATCTCGCCCTCGAGTTTGGGAAAGGACACGGTCAGCGAACCACTCAAAGACTTGGCTGACTCTTCAATCTCGTCGCGTCGGGTCTCCCAAGCCTGCTGAATACTGGTCAACAAATCAGCAAAACCGGGCCTTCCATAACGGCTCTCAGGAGGGAAGTAAGTGCCCCCATAGAAGGGTAATAGCTCAGGAGTGAGCCACACTGACATCGGCCAACCGCCCTGTCCGGTCATCTGCTGGACCGCTTTCATATACAGATCGTCCAAATCCGGCCGCTCTTCGCGATCAACCTTGATGCAGATGAAGTGCTCATTCAGAATCGCGGCAATTCCCTCGTTTTCGAAAGATTCCCGCTCCATCACGTGGCACCAGTGGCAGGCGGAATAACCGATGCTCAAAAAAATCGGTTTGTCTTCTTTTTTAGCCCGATCCAAGGCCTCATCTCCCCATGGATACCAGTCCACAGGGTTGTGGGCATGGGAGAGCAGGTAGGGGCTAGTTTCGCCCACCAAGTGGTTGGAATGTTCGACAGGGTCTTGGATTGGGGGCATGAGCGCAGTGAAGGCAAGGAGAAGAGGCGGTAAAAAGGTCATGAGGACGGCCTCAGGAGGCGGAGAAGCCCTTGGACCTGGTGGCCCCGGGTGGTGGATTCTTCCCTTGTCAATTAGGACCGAATCAAGGACACTATAAGCAACATGGGCTGGTTCCAACGCCTTTTGGGAGCGGACAGCCAAGACGGCCAAAGCCGCGGCGATCGCTCCCCGAATCAAGCCCGAGTCTCTGCTGAGGAATTAGCAGAGGAACTACGGGCCCTTAAATCAGAAATCACCTTGCTCCGAGAAGCCATCGGAGGCGAGGGAGATACAGCTGTCCGGGGTTCAACCGGCGATAGCTCTAGCTCCTCCCGCCGTCGGCGCTCTCGTGGGGGCAGGGGCGGTCGTCGTCGCGAAGGTGACGAGACCAGTACGCGCCAGGGCGACTCCAGTCGTCCACGCCGAGACGAAGAACCGCGCCGTCGCAAGCCGCGACCGGTGCCAGACGATGCGCCGACCGGACTGCTGGTCGACTACCTCAAAGGCCAAGGCATCTTGGTTTACGAGGGGCAAGATGATCTCAACGGCAACGAAGCTTTTGAGCACCTCGCGCGTCACCTTGGCACGCACTTCAATGTGCTCGCGAACTTCTACGAAAAGGTCAAGCGCTGTGTCGCAACCGGTCGTGGACAACGCATCGACATCGATGGCTTCACGCCCGCCGAACGTTCGGCCGCCGTGCAGTTCGGCACGCTGTTGCATCGTCACGGCATGCTCAAGGATTTCTATTACCACCGCTCGCCGAAGAAGCAGCTGCGTGTGATCCCGACCAAAGATGGTCAGGTCGGCCAGTTCCTCACCGGAGGTTGGTTAGAAATTTATGTGTCAAGCATGTTGTCGCGTCGTTTGCGCGCCGCCGTCAGCCCCGCCAAGTACCAGCTTCTCTACAACGTCAAGGGCGCCTTGCCCGATGGCCGCGAGTTCGAAGCCGATGTCATGGCCGCCGTCGATGGCCGCCTGTTCTGGCTCGAATGCAAGACGGGTCACTGGCAGGATTACTCCGCCCGTTTCCGCGGTTTGGTGCCCATCTTCGGCGTCGACCGCACCAGCGGCGCTCTGTTGCTGATCAAGTCGCCCGATGCTCCTACCCGCAAGCGCGCCACCGACATGCTCGACATGTCCTTGCTCGCGCTCGATGACGTCGATGCCTTCATCAGTCAGTTCTTGGGCATTAGCCCGAGTGAAGCGCGGCAGCAAGACCGCGAAGCCGGCGATGATCACGCCGCGATTGGTGCAGACATGCATGACAAGGATCAGGTTCTGCCGTTGGGCATGATCCCGGCATTGAGCGAAGAAGAAATCCCACTCGAAGACGCGGAACCCGCACGCAAGTTGGGTCGTGTCCCTCTCGATGAAAACGGCAACCCGATTGTCGAAGAAGGGGAAGCCGCTCCACGTCGTCGCCGTCGTCGTCGCCGCGGAGGTCGTGGCCGAGGTGGTCGCAGCTCTGCTGCAGCTGCTGCGGAAACGTCAGGCGAAGAAACTGGTGGAAGCCCCGAGGCCAAGGCTCCTAAGGGCAGCTTGAATGAACCGGTACCCATGTCGCCATTGGAAGATGGTGCACAAGAAGCTAGCGCGGAAGAGGCTTCCTCAGAAGCCAAGTCCACGTCGGCAAGCCAAGATGCCGAAGCCAGTGAAGAGGGAGCCCCTCGCCGCCGGCGCCGACGTCGTCGCGCGTCTTCACCCTTCTCAGAAAACGAAGGCGTCGAAGAATCCGCAAGCTCCGAGGACAAGGCAGAGGCAGCCGCCGAGGAAGCCCCGGCCGAAGCCAAGCCAGCACCGATTAAGGCGAAGTCTTCCGTGTCTCCAGACTTGGCCGCCATGATGGCGCCGACTCCAGGCGCGGCAAAGGAAGAGGAAGCTCCTGCAGAGGAAGATTCCCCTGCGCCTGAGAAGGCTGCGGCAAAGCCAAAGCGCAAGCGCGCGTCTAAGCCCAAGCCCAAGGTCGAAGCCGCGGCGGAAGCCGAGGCCGAAACTGAGGAGCCAGTGGCAGAGGCTGCACCTGCAGAGCCGAAGCCAGAGCCGAAGGCCGCAGAAAAGCCTAAGGAAGACCCGTTGTTGGCCAGCATGGTCGCCTCGGTGCCTCAGAGTGCCGAAGAGGCTGCGCAAAAGCTCGCCGCAACTGCCAAGGCACCGCGCAAGCGTACTGCCAAGAAGAAGGCTACCGCTCCTAAGGAAGAATCTGCACCTCGCAAAGAGGTGACGATTGCTCCGGATCTGGCCTCGATGATGGCCAGCGGCAAGAGCGAAGAGACCAACAAAGAAAACACCGACGACGCCTAGGCGTCGTCGGTGTTTCTGAGGTGGTGGTCAGAGCCGGATTTGAACCGGCGACACACGGATTTTCAATCCGTTGCTCTACCAACTGAGCTATCCGACCTCGGGCGAAAGAATACCCTGTCGCCCACGTCCGCGCTAGCACTTATCGGCACGAGATTTAGGCGAATAACTCTTCCGGGCGGCTGCCTTCAATCGGCAGGAAATGCCCGGGAATGCGCCATTGCTCGGGTGCGGCCAGGCAAATTTGGCGCGCAGCCTCGACGTCCTGGCGAATCTGCGTAATCAGGGCAGCCTGATCAGGGAAGCGCTGTTCGCCGCGGAGTTGCTGCAAAAAGAACACCTCAATGGTGTCCCCGTAGAGGTCGCCGTCGAAATCGAGCAGGTGAACTTCCACCGCGTGGCCAGCATCGGCAAAGGTGGGGCGCTCGCCGATGTTTATGACCGCAGGCACCAGAGCGTTGGCTTCGGCAGGGGCATCTGGGCGGCAGGCAAAGGCGGCATAGACACCAGCCGGGGGGTGCAGCTCATGCAGCAAATCTAGGTTTGCCGTGGGGAATCCCAAACCGCGACCGCGGCCGTCGCCGGGGACGACCTTGCCGAGCAAGCTCACGGGGCGGCCCAGCATGCGTGCCCCACGCGAAAGATCACCAAGGCTGACCGCTTCGCGAATCACCGTGCTGGAGACGGCGCGCCCATGCAGGCGCAGTGCCGGGACCTCGGTAATGTCGAAACCTAAGCGCTTGGAAAGCGGCGCCAAGCTTTCGGGATTACCGCCGCGATCCTTGCCGAACTTGGAATCAAAACCAAACACCAATTCGCGCAGGCCGAGGCCATCGAGCAATAGCTGTATGGTGAAATCCTCGGCGCTAATCTCGCGCAGTTCTTCGCTGAACTGCAGCACTAAAGTGGCGCCAATACCGGCACGCTGAAACAACAACAAACGATGCTCCAAGCTAGTGATGGTCGGCGGCGCCTGCCCCAGCAACACGCGCTTGGGGTGGCCGGCAAAGGTCACCATGACCGGCATCAGCCCTCGCTGTTCCGCGCGCTTCACTACTTCGCGCAACACATGAAAGTGGCCAAGGTGCACGCCATCAAATACGCCAACAGTGGCGACGGCGCCTTGCTTAGCGAAAGGGGCCGGGAGCTCCCGGCGACCATCCAAAACGAGCATATTTAAGACGCGTCTTGCGTTTCGCGGTAATGCTCCACCATGTCTTGCAACTGCCCCTTTGCTTGAGACTTGCTGACAGGGCTCATGCGATCGATGAACAGGATGCCTTCTAGGTGATCAAACTCGTGGAGGAAGATGCGCGCATCCCAGTCTTCGAGCTCCAACTCCATGGGCTCGCCTTGTAGATCTTGCGCGGTCACCTTGACCCGAATCGGGCGCGTGACCTGTCCGCGGATGTCGGGGAAGGACAGGCAGCCCTCTTCACCGGGTTCTTGCTCGCGCGACTTGAACACGAGCTTGGGATTGCACAACACATGCTCTTGCTCCTTCTCCGCAGCCTTGCCTGCAGCGTTGTACACCAATAGGCGCAAGTTCACACCAACTTGAGGTGCGGCGAGGCCCACACCACCGGTGCGGTACATGGCCTCAAACATGTCACGCGTAATCTGCTCCAGTGTCGCATCGAAGCTGGTCACCGGTGCGTTCTTGGCGCGTAGACGCGGGTCGGGGTAGAGAAGGATGTCCATGTTGGCTTCCGTCAATCCTCTAGAATACCAGCAGCATGAATTTGAAGAAGCATCTGGACCGCGCCGCCCAAGCTCTCGAGCGTGGGCAACCCGATTTCGCCATCGAGCTGTGCGACCAGGTGATGGAATTCGCCCCGGGCGAACAGCGTGCCGCCGAGCTCCTGACTGAGGCCGCTTTGGCCGGCCAGGACGAAAAGGGTGGCTTCCTGAAGAAGATGGGCGCTGGCCCCGCTGGCCTCGCCGCCCGCTTCTCCAAGCTCACCCGCAACCCCGATGCCGAGGCGCGTCAGCTGCGTCGGGCTTTTCTCAAGAACCCGGCTGACTCCAGTAAGGGTTTGGCTTGGGGCGATGCCCTCGAGCGAGCCGGGTACGCCGGCGCCGCTTTGGGTGTGTTCTCCCGGCTCGCCGCCGTCTCCGGCGAGGCCGCCAAACGCGCTGGTGCCCTGGCTGCCGCCACGGGCGACGTCGACATGGCCATTGAGTTCCTCGGCCAAGCCCTGGAGCGGAATCCGCGCGACACCGAGGCGATGCGCGCACGCAAAAACCTCGCTGCGGAGCAGGCGCTGAGAACCAAGAAGTACGACGACGACAGTGCCAGCGGTCTGGATTCCGAAGCCTTCCTGCGCGCCGCTCGTGGAGAGGCAGATCCCGAACCCGAGGAAGAGTCCTAGAGGGGCTTTTTAGCTCTAAATTGGCTCCTGAGGCTTGCGCCCATTCTCAGGGGCCGTACAATGTTCCGCCCGTTTTCGGGGCATCACACTCGCCATGCCTAACACCCCGTCCGCCAAAGCGTCCCTCAAGAAGAGCCTCAAGCGCCGTGAGCGCAATCGTGGCCGCCGTTCCGCCATGCGCACCTATATCAAGCGCACGATGACCGCCGTCGAGGAAGGCAACCTGGAAAACGCCGAACAACACTTCGTCATTGCGACGAAGCTGATCGACAAGAATGTGAAGTGGAACCAGCTCCACCAGAACACGGCTGCGCGCAAGAAGTCGCACCTGGCCAAGGCAGTGAACTCTTTGCGTTCCGCCTAGTTCCCAACTGCTCCGGTTTCCCCCGGAGCCAAAGCTAAACCCCGGTAGCCCTCGCAGGCTACCGGGGTTTCTTCATGCCCAGACTTAAGGGCGATAGGAGCGAACGATGTCGAGCAGCGCTTGGGCGAGCTCAGGGTCATCTTTGGCGCCAGGGGCAGCGACCATCAGAGGGCTCTTACCGGCAGCGGCTCCACCTTCACGAATGACGAGCAAAAGATCTTCGTCGCTGCGGTCATCTTGCCAGGTGGCATCCGCAAAACTCGCGGGCTTCGGATCCATTAAGGGAGTCACGGCTGGGCCATCGCCTTTGCCTTCCGATCCGTGGCAAGTGGTGCAGAAGCTAGAGAACAACTGCTGCGCAGCAGCGGCCTTGGCTTCGGAAACGACGACACCAGCCTTTTCCTTGGCTTGGTCGACCTTGCTGCCGGCGTTGGAGGCTTCATCGACCTTTTCCTGAACTCCGGAAGTTTGCTCCTCGGTGTTGTCGGTCTCAGTGGGCTTCTCGCTTCCGCCGCAAGAGGTCAAAAGGAAGGCGGCCAGCACAGTTGCGGCCAGCGAACAAGGAAGGGTGCACTTCATGATGGTCTAGGGTAGCGTGAGGGCGGCATGGTTCCGGCAAACCAAGGAAAAAGCCCTGGAGAATCGTGAGATTCTCCAGGGCGAGGGGGGCGAGCTCTGGTTTGGCTTTACAGAGCTTCGACGTTAGACGGAGCGCATGCGCCGACATCGACCGCCTGGAGGAACATGGTTCCGCAGGCACCGGCAGGTAGGGTCAAGGTCAGGCTTAAGCCGCCAGCAGCATCAGCGCCAAAGATGCCACGAATGGTGGGTGGGGCAACGCCAAGGGTGGTGCCGGCGCAAGGGCCAGTGCCGCCAACTACGATGCTGGCTGCGTTAGGTCCAGTGAGCAAAGCGATGGCGCCAAAGGGCGTTGCATTGCTAACCGTGAACGTAACCGAGGGGCAAGTGCCCGTCACCGTAAGCGTTGGGCCGAGGTTGCCGTAGTAAGTACGGAAGGTGTAGTCGAAGGTAGGAAAGCTACCGTAACCAGCGTTGGCGTAGACTTGACCACCGGCATAAGGATTCGCCGTGTCACCGGCAATACCCATGGTGTTGAAGTTACTCGTGAACACCAAGTAGTAAGTAGTGCCAGGAGTCACCGGAACCGCGGACCAGAATACGTCGACCCAGGTACCTGGGGCGCCAGCAGTGGTGCCCGAAGCCAAAAGCGTGCCTCCGGCAATCGGAAGTGCATCCCACAGTTCGATGGTGATGTCTTCAGCGGTACCAACACCAGGCTGAGCGAACATCCCAGCGCCAGAGCAATTGGCGACATTGGGGATAAAGGACTGCGCCAAGTCCGTCTGACTAAAACCGGCCATGTACACGGTGGCACTTGGTTGGTCGACATCGATCGTTTGCGCGGAAAGCGGAGCTGTCAGTGCAGCAAGCGCGAGGGGGGCAAGGAAATGCTTCATGATTACGGAGGGGTTAAAAAAGAGCCGAGAGGCTACACCTAAACTTATCAGGAAAAAGGTCCTGGAATTGGAATCGCCCGAGAGAATCGTGGGATTCTCTCGGGCGAGGAGGAGCAGAGCTCCGTTAGAGGCCTTAGAGGGCCTCGACGTTCGACGGGCTGCAGGAGCTGACGTCGACCGCTTGCAAGAACATGGTGCCACAGGCGCCCGCAGGCAGGGTTAGCGAAAGGCTAAGACCACCAGAGGCATCGGCACCAAGGACGGTACGAAGCGTGGGAGGCGACACACCAAGGGTGATGCCAGCGCAAGGACCACCAGCGACAGTGAAGCTAGAAGCGCTCGTGCCAGTCAACAGGGCGATGCCACCGAATGGCGTGGCTCCACTGACGGTGAAGGTGACCGAAGGGCAGGCACCAGTAACGGCTAGGGTTAGGCCGCCACCCGTGTAAGTGCGGAATGTGTAGTCAAAGGATGGGAAGGGGGTGTAGCCAGCGTTGGCATAGACTTGACCACTTCCGTATGGATTGGTGGTGTCCCCGGCGTAGCACATGCTGGCCGTGACACTGAGATCCAGGTAGTAGGTGTTGCCTGGAGTGACTGCAACTGGGCTCCAGAAGACGTCTAAGTAGGCGCCAGGTGAGGCAAGTCCCGTACCACTGGCAATCATGGTCCCCCCTTGGCCTGGAAGGCCACCTTCGTAAAGGCTGAGGGTCAGTGTTTCGGGCGAGCCAATGCTGGCGCTCATGAAGACGCCAGCGCCAGAGCAATCGCTAGCGGTAGGGACGAAGGACTGGGCCAAGTCGACTTGGCCGAAGCCAGCCATGCAAGTGTTGTTGCTGGGCTGATCGACGTCGATCGTTTGCGCAGCCAATGGAGTTGCCAGTGCAGCAACCACGAGGGGGGCAAGAAAGTGTTTCATCAAAGGAAGAGAAGGGGAACAAGTTTGGCAGGAGGCCTATGCAAAGGTTAGCAGAGGAATTCGCAAAAAATGAAATACGCCCGGGAGAATCCGTAGATTCTCCCGGGCGAGGGAGGAGCAGAGCTCCGATTGTGGCCTTAGAGGGCCTCGACGTTCGACGGGCTGCAGGAGCTGACGTCGACCGCTTGCAAGAACATGGCGCCACAGGCGCCCGCAGGCAGAGTGATCGAAAGGCTAAGACCACCAGAGGCATCGGCACCAAGGACGGTACGAAGCGTGGGAGGCGAAACACCAAGGGTGATGCCAGCGCAAGGACCACCAGCGACGGTGAAGCTAGAAGCGCTCGTGCCAGTCAACAGGGCGATGCCACCGAATGGCGTGGCGCCACTGACGGTGAAGGTCACCGAAGGGCAGGCACCAGTTACGGCGAGGGATAGGCCGCCACCCGTGTAGGTGTGGAAGGTGTAATCGAAGGTTGGGAAGGAACCGTAGCCGGAGTTGGCGTAGACCTGACCACCTGCGTATGGATTCGCGGTATCACCGGCGTAGCACATGCTGACGGTGACACTGAAATCTAGGTAGTAGGTGTTGCCAGGGGTAACTGCAACCGGAGTCCAGAACACATCGAACCACAGGCCCGGAGTTGCGGTGCCGGTGCCGCTGGCGATCATGGTGCCGCCTTGGCCAGGAAGACCGCCCTCGTAAAGGCTAATGGTCAGGGTTTCCGAGGAGCCCAGGCCGGCGCTCATAAAGACACCAGCGCCAGAGCAATCGCTGGCGTTAGGAATGAAGGACTGCGCCATGTCGATTTGACCGAAGCCAGCCATGCAAGTGGTGTTGCTGGGCTGATCGACGTCGATCGTTTGCGCTGCCAAAGGTGTTGCCAATGCGGCAACCACGAGGGGGGCAAGGAGATGTTTCATGTTTGAGAGAGAAGGGGGGAACAGTGGAGGCAAGTTGCCTAGCTTGAGACTATCAGAGGAAGTCGCAAATAAAT
>Ga0316208_1003438_pt1 | contig 11438 bp, 10 predicted proteins | sample 3monopyrite_MG_FD_204944 | JGI IMG/M metagenome (GOLD analysis project Ga0316208, IMG submission 204944) | Microbial mat bacterial communities from mineral coupon in-situ incubated in ocean water Damariscotta River, Maine, United States -... | ecosystem: Environmental > Aquatic > Marine >... | reverse complement strand
CAACAGAGCATCTGGTCAAACATGGTGCGTTCTACCACCAGGATCAGGGTTGTGTCTGGTTGATCATAATACTTGGCCAGGATGCGCTGCACTGCTTCCACATGCGTGTTAAAGACAATGAGCTGAAAGGCCAGCCCATTCGTGTCGGGGTCCTCCATGAACGCTCCGAGGTACCCGCGCTCAATCCACAGGTCCACGGGTTCAAGCATAAACTCAACGACAACTTGGGCATTTTTGTGCCCGTTTGCCTGAAGAATCCCGTCAAGGCTGCGCTGGAGAACACCGTACTTTTTCAACCGCTTGATCAGTGTGGTCTTGCCCACACCAATGTTCCCACTCACACCAACCAGGTGGATGTTTCTATCGCGCCACCACCACTGTGGGCGTACACACTCGTCTTGCACATCCATACACAAAAACCCGACCCCCTTGAACTGACAAGTTTGCAAAGTGTGTCTGAAAAACACACACACAAATAATTCGGGTACACTTTTTTTTGGTTTCACCCGAAAAGAGACAAGGGGGTATGTCGTCCGCTGCGATGGCGGCGAGTGGGGAGTGTTTGTCAACGCTATGGTGCGAGGAGGAGGAGATTTCATTTTCAGAAGAGGACCTGGACCAGGGGCCGCAAGTCCGTCATCCACGAGAGTGTCCCGTATCTCTAGAGTTTAGGGCGTGGTTTGAGGAACACGGTGGACCCGAAGTGTCACCACGAGGATAAAAATGCGTTTTACTTTGTCTTTTGAGCCACGTTTTTCGTTCCCGGATCGTAGGTCAAGAGAGGCATTTCTTGCTCCTGAATGAGGCGATTTTCCTCTGGTCGCAGCCCCAAGCGCACGCGCGGTAACCACTGGTCGCGGGTAACACGCTGCAACATGATGACCTTTTTGGGGGGTGCAGGAACAACCGTGCGTCCGTAAGTTGTCTCTATAAGCTGATGGCGCTTGACGCACGCGTCTGTCCCCACGTCGGCAGAGCGGTATTTGTTGTGCGCTGCACAGCACTCTGGAGTGCAAAACGATCCAGCAAACTCAATCCCCGTCATGGTTGCGTTGGATACGGGAATCCCAAAGCGGCCCCACTGAGCATACGGACCACTGCAGTACCCGCACTCAAAAGGACCTTCTAGAGAATGACGCGGCGTGCGCTCCTGGTCTTGAGATCTCTTTTGCATTGGTCGGGGGCCCTGCTCCATTTTTGTGTTTTTTTACCTTTAAGAGACCCCCTAACGCGCGCAAGATATATTCAGAGAGACAAAAGCGCAGATGTTGATAAATAAACGTGTGCGCTAGACACTCTCATTCACAGCAGACCCTCTCTCTCTCAAATGTTGATGTAAGAAAAAGGCATACACACGCTCATGGAAAGCATGCAAGGTCCACCGTACGAGCGTCTTGTAGAGAGTGGGTCAAAGAGGCGCTGCTGGGGCAAGTGCCCAAAGTGGCTTGGCGGAGGCCATGACAATGGAAGAACCCCAGAGGACGAGGACGCGTGGTGGGATGAGGATCATCTAGCGGCGCAAAACGTTCAACGCGTCATTGAAAGGTTGCAGCGTCACGTGCGCGCACTCCACGTACAGCTTGCTGGTATCAAGCACGACGAAGATGAGGCCACCATGGAGGCGCGTCTATCTCTCAAGAGCAGGGACGATATGCGCGCACGGGCGCATGCTGCAAGGGCACTTCAACACCGAGCGCTGTGGGCACGAGAAAACGCAAAGCTTCAAAACCTCAACCAGGTACTGATTTCAGTCCGAGAGGCAGAGCGCAACGTGCACATGACCAAGTTGATGAAAGAGTCCAGCTGTACGTTGGGAGAGATGCGCGATCAACTGGAAGCACAAGGTGGTGCAGAGGACATTATGGCTCGGATTCGGGAACAAGTACAGGGGGTAGCACGGGACACCGAGACGCTGGCAGAACCCGTTGACGTTGAGGATCCCGGAGTGGACGAGGAGCTGCAATACATCAGGCAGCAAATGGAGGAAGAGGAAGCCGTTCAACTAGAGTTGCCAGCCATCCCGCTAAATCCCGGGCGTGAAAAAAAGAAAAGATCTGGTGCCCTTTTGGTAGAGGCAAAATGAGTAAACTTGTGGTACATATAAAGACTCGGTACGCCGTGTATTCTTAGACTTGTTTTGAGTATTCTCTACACCACCTTTCCCTTCCTTGGAAAAGTAGTAGAGAGAAAAAACAATTATGCAGCACTCTCGTGGTGGTGGTGGAAACAACCAGCATCCCTATGGACGCGTTCGCTCTGGTGGCAGCAGAGTTCCCATTGACGACGAGCTTGTGCCCATGAAGCACATTAGCACCAAGACGCCTTCCAAGCCACTGTCCCAAGAGAAGTTGCTGGCTCAGCTGGTGCGCTCTCAGCGGTTTGCTACGGCCTGGGCGTTTGTCAGCATGCTGCTGGTCATTGGCATCGGTTCTGCTCTTATTGTCGCTGGGTTTGCCGTTCAGGCGAGCGGAGACATGATGACCAAGACTAGCGAGGCGACGGTTTCCATGCACGACGAGACGCTGCAGACCAAGGCTGACGTGACCAACTACATTGCCCAGCTCAAGAGCAACTTTCCCGCTGGCCAGGACGTAGAGACGGCGCGCCAGCTACTTGGTATCGTTGAGAACGCGCACAAGATCAGCTCTGGTGTGTCTCTGCTGCTGGAGAATGTGCAGCCTGAGACGGTGACGGAGCTCTCTGGTCACGTGGGGACCATTGTGAGCAAGGTGGACATGCTCTTTGCCCAGGTCAGCCAAGAGGAGATGACGCGCATCAAGGTGCTCTTTGACCACATGCAAGAGCTGGTTGCTGGAGTCACCCCCGCACACGTCACCAAGCTGATGGACGGAGTGAGCGAGACGGCCAAGCACGTTGGGGAGATGTCCAAGGAGGCCGAGCAATCGCACCTCGTGCAGCACGGATCCCAGTTTCTGGACCAGGCCAAAAACACCATGGAGCACCTGAACGGAGGCCAAGGACTTGCACTTGGATGGGGCGCCGCGCAAGCAGTACCCGTGCCGCTGCAGCTCCCCCACCCGACCCCAGACTCGCGCAAAAAGTGAAGCGTGTGCGCGCGCGCGAGAGAGAAAGAAGTAAACAAAGAACGAATCATAGTTGTAATTACGCGTCTTGCCCTATCTTTTAGTCTTGTCTCACCACCCACGCGCGCCCGTCATGAGATGTGGGTACAAGACCGTTGTGATTGCCATTCTGATACTAGTAGACGCGGCCGCGGTGACGGGGACCATCCTCAACCTGGCATGGATGGACGCAGACGTGGAGCAGAGGCGGTGGCTCGGATGGGCCCTGCTGATTGCAGACGGGCTGGCGCTTATACTCTCTGTGGTGGTCGGAGGATTCCACTGGGCGCGGCTCAGACAAAAGGGAATCGGACGATCCGGGTCGCAAATGAGGACCTTTGAGCAGCTGGACCTGGACCCGGCAACGGAGAAAAAGGACCCCTGGGAAGCAACAGAAAACGATCTAGAATGAAAACAAAAAAAAAAGAGTTTTTCGGACAGTTGTTTTTTGTGTCTGACTTTTCAATTCTGACTTGCGCTCTGAGATAACCCAGATGTGCCCAACTGCCACACGTTGAAAGGGTCGCTTCCTCTGTCTCTTTCAAAAAAGCATGGATCCCCCTTCTGGGGCAAACGTTGAGGCGTCCCGGTGCGACAAGTGCCGCGAGCAAGAGTGCCTTTCGTCGCTGTCCTCTGCCGAGGTGTACAAGTCGTTCTACACAGACTCTCTGGAGGACGCCCACCACTCCAGCGTTGCAAAGCTCAACCACCTGCTGCGCCCGGGGAACACGTGCGTTACGCTGCACAATGTGCACTTTTTCTCCAATGGAAAGGAGTATTCCGGGTCCTTTCGCGGAAAGGTGTCTCGCGTCCAGGTGCGGGCCCCGGTGTGGGAGTACGAGTGCGTCTCCGAGGACCACTACGTCATCAACTGCTACAGCGGGATCCGGATAGAGGTCACCCTCTTCCCCAAGCGGAGGCCCGAGGACCCCGCCGAACCGGTCAAGTTCCGCGACATACAGAGCCCTCCCAAGGGGCACCACTTTTACCGCAACGCGGATGGAGACAACGCGTGTTACGCGGCGTGGATCAAGGGAAAGCTCAAGGCCATCGTCGTCATGCCCACGTGCACCGAGTGGGACTGCTACTCTGAAGACGGTAGCCACTACACGGACCCCGGGTTTGCAGAGAGGCCCATCGGAGGATACCTGCACACGGGTATCAAGTGCCACCCCGTTTGGTGCAAGTCGTTTGAGCACTGCGGTCGTCACGCCCTGCGCCCCACACAGCCTCTCTGAATCATACGCACGCTCTCGCTCTGCAAAAAACGCATAAGCGAGCGTGAAAAGAGAGTTGTCAGACTCTAAATAAAAAGACACTGGGCTAGCTCTCTTACTTTGTGTGGTACCTTCTGAATGAACTAAGAGCGAGAAAGAAAAAAAAGAATGGATGCCCAACGCCGTGTACAACAGCATGGTGCAAAGTTGCGAAAGAGCAAAGCTGTTTCACGCAAGCAAACAAGCGACGAGGTATATCCTCTTCTTGGGCACGAGTACGATGCTCCAGAATCAGACACCACCCGACGGTGTTTTGGTGGGCTTTGGACCGTCATCTTTCTGGTGGCTGCTGTTGCCATCCCGCTAGGGATCATCTTTCCCAGATACGTGTTGCCTGGGGAGATTACCGTGGACCGATTGATTGTCACGGATGAGATCCTCGCGGGCAACATGACAAGTGACGTGTGTGCCTGCGGAGACCTGATGGTGGACAATATGGGCGCGGCAAACATTTCCTGTTTGACGCCCCCCTCTGGGAGCATGGATAGTCGGGTGTGTGTCAACAACGACGACACTATAACGTACGAACAAGCGACCAATCTCATTGGTACCATGAGACCCAACGGCGCCTTTGAGCACGGCACGGCAGGTGTAGTCAGTGCCACTGGGACGGGCGCCAATGCACGTGGGACGGGCGCCGGGGCAGCGAGTGTCCTGGCCTCGGGAAACGGCGCCTTTGCGTCGGGAATCACCTCGGGTTCGGGAATCATCCGGGCCACCAATGACGGTTCAGACGCCTGGGGCTGGTCCGGCGGAACCCTGGAAGCCACGGGTCAAGGAGCCACAGCCAAGGGGTACACAGAGAGCGGAGACACGCTTTCTGCTAGCGGCGACGGTGCTTTTGCCCAAGGCTACGTTGGAGCGGGCGCCGGACGCATCATAGCCACGTCTGATGGAGCTCACGCGCACGGGTGGTCCCAGGGTGAGATTGACGCCACCATGGAGGGCGCAACCGCGTTTGGCTACGCAGCCCCTGCTGGATTCATTCGCTCCGAAGAACGCGGTGCCCTTGCCCATGGGTATTCTGCCGGGAGCCCCGGAGACGAGGTCCGCGCCCAAGGACGTGGAAGCACAGCAAGCGGGTACGTGGGCCTCAACGGAGTCATTGAAACCACGTCAGCTGCAGAGGGCGGCCACTCGTTTGGATGGTGTATGGCAACTGGAATCACCGCGGGACACATTCAGAGCGCAGGGCCGGGCGCCATGGCTTCCGGATATGCTTCTGGAGGAGCTCAGATAGACTCCACAGCAAGTGGTTCTCACGCTCTCGGGTACTCTGCTGGCGCTGGTGGGTCTGGAATTCTTCGGGCCATTGCTGATGGCGCTCTGGCTGCCGGATGGGCCGCAGGCACTCTATCAGCAGCTGGGGACGGATCTTCCACCCTTGGATACGTCGGAACAAGCGCCACCCTAGAATCCGTTGCAGAAGGAGCGCACGCCCACGGATGGTCCCAGGGCACCATTTCTGCCTCTGGAATGGGTTCTACCGTCTTTGGATACGCCTTTCAGGCTGGAATCGTTCAAGCCACCAACGAGGGTGCCAGTGCCATGGGCTGGGCGTCTCTGGGGGGTGCGCTGCTGAGTGCCAGTGGACAGGGAGCTCACGCAGAGGGCATGGTCCAGGACACTGGATCAGTCATCAGCGCCACCATGGAGGGCGCCCACGCAGAAGGATGCGCCGTTGGCGGGTCCACCCTGACGGCTTCTGACAAGGGAGCGCACGCAGGAGGTTACGCTTCTGGTGCTGCTGCAACCATCAACGCCAGTGGAATTGGATCACACGCCACGGGGTACTCTGAAAAGGACGCTGCCGTGGCTGGTGCGGCCATTATGCAGGCCACCACTGAAGGAGCCCACGCTGAGGGCTACGTGCACCGTGACGGTGGAGACGACGATGCAGGTGACGTTTCTTCACTTGCCGTTGGTCGCGGATCCCACGTGGAAGGATACACCAAGAGCGGTTCTGCGCCCGAGCGCAGGAGGAGAGACGCGCACGAAACCGAAAAGAAAGACCTAAAGCCGCGCGCCTTTGCCGGCGTGGTCAAAAAGGAGGCCAGTGGACGCGGGTCTCACGCAGAAGGATTTGTACAGGGCGGCCTGATGGAAGTGACTGCGGACGGTGGTCACGTCCAAGGAGCCGTCAATCACGAGGGTTGCATGTCTGTCATTGAAGACGGAGGCCACGCGAGTGGTCACGTGCTGGAAGGTGGCGCCATGACGGTGTCTGGAGTGGGCGCGCACATTCTGGGTGCCGCCGGACAAGTGAGCGACGACGAGGATATGATCTCCTCGGGTATTGGATCCATTGCCATGGGCCGTGGAACCAAGGCCACTGAGAATTTTGCCATTGCCGGGGGCTTCAAGGCAGAGTCTCACCTGCAGGGCATGTGGTCCCAAGGATTTGAGCTGGGCGGTGAAATGGGCCCCGCTCCCGCGTACCCTTCACAGGCGAGCATCTACGCTCAGAGCGCAAACTTTATCTTTCCACCGGCGTCCACAACCGTTTCGCTACCCGCTTCGCGACCCGGGTCTGCCCAAAACTGGTTTGGAACGCTGACGGTGGCTGGTTACTCTACAGACCCAACGCCCGAGTTCTTCATGCAAAAGTTCCAAATCATCTTGGGACACGTTGCCAGTCCTGCCTTTTGGGAAGTGGTGGCTGTGACGCCCATCTCGGCGCCGCTTGGAACGGGCACCGTGTTGGGAAGCAGCGTGACCATTTTGCCCGCGGCCACCACCTTTACCATTACCTTTGGAAACGTGGTAGACTCACAGATATGGGCCACCAAGTGGGACATGCTGCAAATGTAAAAGTAAAAAAACAAACGTGTCCGAAGTTTTTGCAACGTGCTCCGAACTTTGCTTTTTCTGATTCAGTCTCGCACACTTTTAAAGTTAGAGGGGCAGCATGTCTAGTATTAAAACTCGCTCTCAAGCGCGCCAAAGAGGCGCTAAACCCAACTACCCGTTGCGCGCGGGTTCTGAAGATGGCGGTTCTCCTCCCCCTCTTGTTCATGGAGAGGACGCAAACGATCCTTTGTTTCCTCAGAGCAGCGGGCGCAAGGCTGGCGACGGCGACGTTGCCGTTGCGATCTTTGATGCTCCCGACCTGCGCACCGTCCTTCACCAAGCTGCCGACTACACGGCCCCCGGGATGAGTCTGGCCTTTCTGGCTCTCTTTACCGTGTGCGCCTACTTTCACGAGGCCTATGCCGGGTACACGGGCATTGCCCTCGGTCTCTGGTTTGTGCTCCAGTTTATCAACCAGGCGCTGCAGGAGGACTTTCGCAACGACATCTTTTGGAGCCTCCTTAGCGCACTTGGAAACATCGTACTCTACCTCTTTATTGGGTACCTTTGGACCCACGCCAAGCTCTACCTGGACGTTTGGCAAGGCCACTTGCCGCCAGACCTCACAAAACAGGTGCAAGCGTGCCTCGGCGACAATGGAGAAAATGGGTGTTTTATCAAGTTCCTTCTAGACATCAAGTGGCTCATTGTGCGCTGGATGCTCACGTGGCCCGTTTCCATGGCTTTCACGCTGTCCCGCGACCCGTTGCGCATTGCCACAGACCTCGCCTTTGAGTGGAGCAGACAACGCTACCTCTACATTATCCAGCACGCACTGAGTCACGCTCCCGGTGACGCGGGCCCAGAACGCATCTACCTGCTGTGGTGGGTCATCTACTTTGTGGTCTACATTGTCGTCGGGTACCTCTGGACACACGCCAAGCTGTTTATTGACGTGTGGCAAGCACGTCTGCCTCGCTCCCTGGACGACGAACTGAGAGACGTGTACAAGCGCAAGGCCAGCTACTGGAGCTTTGTGCGCAAGGTCAAGTGGCTCATCATGCGATGGGTGTTGACGTGGCCCTTTTCCATGGTGCACACCATCCTGAGAGACCCGCTGCGCATCGTGGCCGAGTTTGTCTACAAGTTGTCTCAGCGCAAGTACGTCGCCATTACCGAAAAAGCAATGGACTGGAGAGGACAAGCAGCACAAAAAGAAGCAGACGAAGACCGAGAAGAGAACGACGACGCGCTAGAGTAAAAAAAGCTTTTAGTTTACTTTGGGGTCCTTCTTTTCTTTTTCTTCCTCGGGTTGACGTCGCCCACCACCCCGATGGTGCGCGCAATACCCAGGTTCTTGGACATGTTTCGCATGCGCAAGATAAAGTCTCCCATTCCAGGTTCCCCCGACGTGAGGAGCTTGACGGCCTCGTCGCCAAACCCGTGTTGCGCAATGACGCGCATAAACTGGATTCCGTCGTAGACTTGAGAGGGCCATTGGCCCACCACCTTGTACCTGTTCTTGCGAGGGACTTGCACCACAATGGCCGTGGGAAAGTGGTGCGTGACGTTGACCAGTCGCTCCACTCTGCCCAGCAGCGTGAGGATCTTTTTCCCTGCAGCCGTGTGTGCCTTTGAGCCCTTGTACCATGTTCCGTCCAGCTCTTTGGCCGTCTTTTCCCCAAGATTGAGCTGCGCCACCAGGGCCATGGGAGGTTTTCCGCTATTTCGGCACACGCTAGCAATGTAGCGCATCCGAGGAGACGCGTGCTCTGGCACAATGGCAGAACAACACGAACCCTCGCCAGAAGTACTCTCTTCCGAAGCAAAGGTGGAGCATGCGGCAATGGGGATGTTGGGTTCTACGCTCTTGCACAGCTCTATGATCTGTTTGACAAGAGGAGACACCTCGGTGTCGTAAACCTCCTCTGAGGAAAGAGCCCCTTCCATTCTGATAGTCGGACACTCAAACTTCAGACACAAAAAAGGGGGCTCGCTGACAAAAAAGGACGGACTGAATTCTCCACGAGGAAGGACCGTTTAGCGTAATATAGTGCACTAATCGGTCCTTCCGCGTTGAGAATTCACCCTGTCCTTTTTTTTGGGGAGAGGTGAAATTGTCTCATTTCATTGATATCTCTTTTTGGCCCAGTGGCGTCCCCTTAACAGGCACTCTCCATTCGTTGAGCCTGCTCGCGGGGTCAATGCGTCCCTCACACACGTGTGTCCCCGTCCATGCCTGTCGTGACCCACACGCGCACTCCATAGAAGGACGTTTCTTTTTCTTTTTGCTGCCCCCCTTTAAGCAGCGTCCGATGCGAAAGGCGTGCAAATGAGACGCGCCTGGATCACACCGGCAACTCGCACATAACACGTGCTGTTCCAACGGGCACTGTTGACAGATGTAAATGGCGCCGGTGGTAGCCCACGTCTTGTTGCAAGAGGTACACGAGGTTAGAGCGGTGCATGGCGCGCGATACAAAGCACACATGATGCGTGCGTGTCTTATACAAGCCCCTCTTGACCTGGCGTGGTTCAAATATGGGGGAAATCTAGTTGTTTGGTTTATGTTTCTTTTCACCTTCTCCAGTGGACGCCTCCCGACACCGGTTGCGGTTGCGCTTGCGTTTTGTTTCGCCGAGCGTGGTAACGACACATTCGTCAGTTTCCAAGACGGTCCATTGTGGACTCCCCCTTCCAGACCACCACATGGCAAGAGGAAAGTAAACATGCGTAGAATCAGGAAGCCCGTAAAAGGTATCGGGCGGTTCATAAGCAGCGTCTCCTTGAGTTGTTCGGTCATACGGGGATGTGCGTTGTGGGCCAGAAACTACCACTTTCCGACTAAGCACACCGCCCCGCGTCACCTTTTCAATCACGGAAAGTTGTATCTTTGGGGAAATGGTCATGTTTGTTTCTCTTGTTGTACTGCGAACCCCCTCATGCGCGCGCAAAAGCTCCTGGATCTTTTGAGGGAGCATGGCCAGCCCTTGTGGAGAAATGTTGTCTTTTATGAATGTGACACACATCATTTCCAAAGAAGCGACCCTCATTGTGCAAAGTTTTCAGATGAGATGTTGGCCCAGAGCCGTCCGCATGGCTTCTGCGTGGGGCACCAGGGCCACACGAAGCGCGTTGAGCTTCTCGCGATCAATGCCAAGCGCGACGAGCTGCTTTTCCAGCTCTGCCGTCAAGGCGACGTGTCCCGCGTCCAGAGCGACAATGGCGGCGTTCCGCGCTTCGTGCATGCGCTGCTGGTGGGCTCCGGCCAGGGTGGTGTGCTGCTTCTTGAGCTTGGTCTCTGCGTCGCGCTGCTGCTTGAGCGCCTTCATGGTGTTCTCGTGCGCCGCCTTGAGCTCTGCCTTGAGCTTGGCAACTTCGTATCGCTCTGTTTGGGCGTCTGCAGAGCTTCGTTCCCCCTTGAGAGCATCGTTCTCCTCGTAGAGGCGCTTAAGGGTCTCTGTCTTGGCGGCCAAGCGCTGTTGTGTGTCCTTGTGCCCGGCGGTTTGCCATAATCGCTCACTGCGAAGCGCTTTGACTTCGCCCTCTTGCTTTGCGAGCGCCGCCTTGAGCTCCCCAAGGGCGTGGTTGATCACATCGCTGCGCATGCGAAGCATCACGGCGTTGAGTCGGTGCAAATGAGGCCCCGGATGCGCCAGTTTGGCCCCATTCACGCGCCCTGGATCGGCGCAGGGCCGAACATGGGGTAAAACCACCTCTGCAAAGCTCGCATGAGTCTCGTGCTCCTTGCACAACTCGTAAAACAAGGCCGTGTCGTTGTCACTGTACGCTACAGCAGCCTCAAGGTCCTTGAGTCGCTTCAGAGAAGCAGCAACACCCTCTCCGTGGTCATCATCCTTGCGTGCGCGCTTGCGTGTCACTTCTTGGCGCAGTTGTTGCTGCTGCTCGTCTAGCCTGCGTAGTCCTTGGAGCACAAACGCAAGTGTCTCTCCATTCATCACACACGCTGTTCTTCAAAAGAAACAACAACAACAACAACAACGGGGGACCCTCCTCTGTGTGGAAAGGATAGAGGGGCCAAACGAGTTGATTTACACTTTTCGGACCACTCCACTTTTCGGACCACTTTTTTTTCTTTCTTGAAACACGTCGCTTTGAGGGGCTCGTGTACAAAGAGATGACACAAGATCCAGACAAGCACGTGACCTACCCGAGCAGAAACGTGGTCTTGGACGATGGAACCTGCTTTACGGTTGGGTATCATATCTCTTTTGGAGAGTGTGCGGCACCCCAATGCAAGGAGACGCTGGTCTGGTGTAACCACGGA
>Ga0316208_1003435_pt1 | contig 11447 bp, 7 predicted proteins | sample 3monopyrite_MG_FD_204944 | JGI IMG/M metagenome (GOLD analysis project Ga0316208, IMG submission 204944) | Microbial mat bacterial communities from mineral coupon in-situ incubated in ocean water Damariscotta River, Maine, United States -... | ecosystem: Environmental > Aquatic > Marine > Coastal... | reverse complement strand
TGCTCGGTTTGCAAGCGCACGATATGGTCATCCTTGAGAATGTCTCGGCCGACGAGATGCCCGATGGTGCGATGGAATTGCTCGTCGCGTATGTGCGCGAACTGGGCGGCGGGCTCGTCGTTGTCGGCGGTCCCGATACGCTGGGCGCTGGCGGCTGGCGCGGCTCGCCGCTCGAGCCGATCCTGCCCGTCAAACTCAACTTACCCGAAAAACTCGTCGTCCCCGAAGTCGCGATCGTCATGGTGCTCGATAACTCGGGCTCGATGCGGCGGGGTGTGCTGGGGTCATCGCGTTCGCAGCAGGATGTCGCCAACGAAGCGGCGGCGCGTGCGATTAGTTCGCTCGATCCGGGCGATCTGATCGGTGTGATCGCGTTCAACTCGATGCCGCGCGTCGTTGTGCCGCTCGGGCCGGCGACCGATACCGATGCGGTTGCAAAAAGCACCCGCGCGATCGGCTCTGGCGGCGGCACCAATCTCCCCCCAGCGCTCGAGATCGCGCGCCAACAACTCCTCGAAGTCGACGCCAAGCACAAGCACATCATCGTGCTTTCTGACGGGCAATCATCCGGGGCCGAGACGCTCGACGGGATCGCCGCCTCGATCCACGATGACGGGATCCGTATTTCTGCGATCGCCGTGGGCGACGGCGCGGACCTTCAAACACTAGAAAACATCGCCAACCGGGGCAACGGCGCGTTTTATCACGTGCTCAATCCGAGCGTGCTGCCAAATGTTTTTCTCAAGGCGGTCCGCATCGTGCGCAGCCCGCTTGTGCGCGTGCAGCCGTTCGAGGTCGCGATGCTCGACACCGATTCACCGTTGACCGCGGGGCTCGGACAGCCGCCCCGGCTCGGCGGGCTCGTGCTCACGCAAGCCCGGGATGAACCGACCATCACCTACGCGATGGCATCGCCCAAGGGTGAGCCCGTGCTCGCGCACTGGCCCGTCGAACTCGGGCAGGTCGCGGTGTTCACTTCTGATGCGCACGATTGGGCGAGCCGTTGGCTCGACTGGTACGGCTACCAGACATTCTGGGCCCGCACCGCGCGGCTTCTTTCCCGCACATCGGGCGGCGAAACCGGTGAATTGGTGATCCAGCGAGACGGGAGCCGGCTGAAAATCATCTACGAAGCGATCAGCGAGGACGGCGCACCTATCGATCTGCTCGATGTCCCCGCGACTGTCTACGGGCCCGACGGCGAAACTTCGCGGATCCGGCTGAGGCAGACCGGGCCGGGCTGGTACACCGCCGACACGCGGGCGGCGCGCGGCGGCAACTACATCGTGATCGCAAAGCCCCGGCTCGGTTCGGCTCCGCTCCCGCCGTTGCTTTCTGGTGCGACCGTCTCGCGCGGCGATGAATACAGCCGGCTTGCATCGGACCGTTCGACTCTTGAAAGCATCGCGGACGCCAGCGGCGGGCGGGTTCTTGATTTTGGGAACCGGGCGGATTTGTTCGATCGTTCGCCCATCGAGCCGCGCCGGACGCGCACGCCGTTGTGGCCCGTGCTGCTCGTCTGGACGCTTGTTGTGTTCTTGCTCGATGTCGGCACCCGCCGGATCGCGTGGGACCGGCTGCTGCCCGATCATGATCCTGAAATCGAGTTGGCACGGATCGCACAGCAAGCAAGCGGACGGGTTTCTGCGCTCAAGGGTGTACGAAAATCCAAGAAAGATCGGCCCCCGAGCAAGGCGAAAACGCTGAGCGATGATGACGCCGAAAAAACCAAGCGTCAGGCCCGCCTCAAACGCTACCAAGCCCAGCAAGAAGAACTGCAACGCCTGCGGAGCAAGCCCGCATCTGCCCGACCAGACCGGCCAGCCTCGCCCACCGCCGACGATGATTCGGGAGCCGGCGAGGATGAACCCACCGGCCTGCTCGCCGCGAAACGCCGGGCTCAAAGACGGTTTGAAGAAGACGCATAGAGCACGATCTGTTTCTCTGGAGCGATTGCCCGTGCCACTGACCTGTCCGCAGGTCAGTGCTCTTTGGTACGTTGCCGACGCAACAAGAAGCACTGACCCAAAGTCGGGTCAGTGGAACGGGGACAAATCACACACGCTATTCATTCTGCGTTGGCGCTCTAGACAATCTCACCGACAAGGCTCAACCCGCCGCCGCCCGTGACACGGACCCGGCGGATCTCACCTATCAACGCATCGGCATCGCCGCTCGTCGGGATATCCACATGAACAATCAGATCGCCGTCGGTTCGGCCCGCGAGTTGGGTCGGCTCCGAAGAATCCCCCTCGGGCTGATCCAGCATCATCACGCTAGTACCATCGCCCGAGCACGCGATCTGACCCGCGTCCGCGTCATGCCCCTCGGCTGCCCCAGCCGAGACTGTCAACGAAACCATCCCCGTGCCGGGCTTCACATCGGTGCCGCGTTTTTTGCGTTCCGCCCGGCTGTGCCCCTCGAACAAAACATCGAACTCGCGCCCGATCTGCTCGGCCCCGATCGCCCTCGAAATCTCTCCCTGAACCGCGAGCAACCGGTTGTTTCGTTCACGCTTCACGGCCTCGGGGACATCGTCGGGGATCTTGTCATACGCGACCGTGCCGGGGCGCGGCGAGTACTTGAAAATAAAGCAATTCTTGTACCGCGATCGTTCCAGCAGCCCGATCGTCGCCTCGAAATCTTCGTCGGTCTCTGTGGGAAATCCGATGATGATATCGCCCGAAAGCATCAACGGCCGACCGATCTCCGGCTGATGCAAATAGCCCCGGCAGCGGTCGATAAACTCGTCGTACTCGCCGACCGTATAGCCCCGGTTCATCAGTTTGAGCAGCCGGTCCGACCCGGTCTGGGCCGGCACATGGACATACCGGCAGATCCGCGGATGATCGCGGATGACCTCGAGCACGTCATCGCCGAAGTCGCGCGGATAACTCGTGATGAATCGGATGCGCCGGATCGAAGGGACCTCGTCGTGGATCCGCGCCAGCAGATCGGCGAACGTCGTCACGCTCTCGCCCGCGAGCGGATCGCGCCGGTGCCCGCCCTTGAACGCCCGCCCCTTCTGGGGCTGCACGATCCCGTCGAGCGACACCGCCGCGCCATGCTCGAAGCGGTAATGGTTCACGGTCTGGCCCAAAAGCGTGATCTCGATCACGCCGGAGTCTGCGAGCCGTTTGCATTCATCCAAGATGTGCTCGGGCGGGCGGTGGACCTCGGCCCCGCGCGTGAACGGGACCACGCAGTAGGTGCAAAATTTGTTGCAGCCCCGGGTGATGCGTACATACGCGCTGAACTTCTTGTTCCCACCCGAATCCATCGCCGGGTCCACCGGCGAGATCGAACGGTTCAGATCGAGCATTTCAAGCGAATCGGCCGCGGCCGCGAGTGTTGCGCTCCGGCGTGAACTGTTGCCCTGCAGCGCGACTGCGCGTGCGCTGCGGAGCACACCGCCGCCCGCGTTATCCGCATCGTAATCATTGGCGATCATCGACGCCCGTGTGCGCACGGCGTTGTCGAGCAGGCCGGGCAGTTTGTCGAGCTCGCCCGGCCCGCACATGATATCGACCACGGGCATCCGGTCGATCAGATCTTTGCCGTCGCGCTCGGCCATGCACCCGAGCACACCGACGACCAGCCCGGGCTTGGTCAGTTTGGTATTTTTCATCGCCCCGAGCCGGCTCCACACCTTCTGCTCGGCCCGCTCGCGCACAGAACAGGTGTTGTACAACACGACATCGGCATCGTCGGCATCGGTCGTAAAGCGGTAGCCCAGGCCCGTGAGTTGCCCCACCACCAGCTCCGAATCCAGCTCGTTCATCTGGCAGCCGAAGGTTTCTAGATAGACGGATTTATGGTTCACCGGAGAGTTTACGCACCCCGGGGGCCCGGAAACGGCGCTGTGCCTAATGGCTGCCCGATACCATCTGTTATGCGCCTCCCCATCGTCGGCGAACTCAATCTTGCGACCAAGGTCATCGGGCTGTTCGGCTTGGCCGTGACCGCCGTTGCCCTGCTCGCGCTCATCTTGCCGTTTGCACGGATGCAGTCGCTTGTCGATACCGGGCAGCTCGAGACTGCGCGCGCGCTCCACGACGCGTGGGACATGCTCCCCCCGACGCCCGATGACCCCAGAATCGCCATCGGCGACGCTTCGATTACACGGTTCTCGATCGCCGAACTCCAGGAGGGTGCGCGCGAAGACTGGCGGCTTGCACAGATCCTCCGCCGGGCCGAGAAGAACAATCCTGCGCGCGCAGATCATGAACTCCAGAAGCCACCCGATCCCGACACGGGCGAGTCGGCCTTTTCCGAGGCAATCCCTGATATCACCAAAGACGAGGTCTTCTTGAACGATTGGGAGGGTTGGGAAAAAAGGTACACCTATGCGCGCATAGATCGTGACCCAGACGGCTCGCCGATCGCCGTCACCGTCCTCGAACGAACCAGCGAGCAAGCCGCGAGCGAGGCGGCGATCAATTCGCTGTTCCTGCTCTCGGCCGGGGTCTTGGTGCTGGCTGTCGCGATGACGACGTTCTGGATCATCACGGCTCGTCTGATTCTCCGCCCCGTCAAATCTCTCAAAATCTGGGCCGAGAGCGTGGGCGATGGAAATATTGACGAACGCTGCGATCTCCAAACGGGCGACGAGTTTCAGCAACTCGCCGAGACGTTCAACGCCTCGCTCGATCAACTCGAAGAACGCGAACGCACGCTCCGGTCGATCAACATCGCAATGGACGTCCGCCTCAATGAACTCGCTGAAGTCAACGAGGCGCTCGACAAAGCCGCCCGGCTCAAAAGCGAGTTTCTTGCGGGCGTCAGCCACGAGCTCCGCACGCCCCTCAATTCGATCATCGGCTTCACCGAACTCCTGCTCGATATCGCACGCCGCGAGGCCAAACTCGACGACACCGACGAGGCCATCTCGAAACGAACTCGCTACCTCGAGAACATCGTCGAGGGTTCGCGGGGTCTGCTCTCGCTCATCGAGGGGCTGCTCGAAATGGCAAGGATCGAAGCGGGCAAAACCGAGATCAACCCCGAACTCCTAAACCCCATCGACGCGTGCCGCGGGATGGTCGGCCTGGCCGAGCCGCTCGCGGCGCGCAACGGAGTCACGCTCGAAATCGACGCGAGGCCCGAGGTCCCGCTCATCGAAACCGATTCGCGAAAATTCCAGCAGATCGTTTTTAATCTTGTCACCAACGCCATCAAGTTCACCGGGCCCAAAGGCTCGGACGGCAAGCCGGGACGCGTGCTGGTCCGGATCGAGCGCGTCCCGGGTGAATCGGGGACGCCCACCGTCCGGGTCTGCGTCATCGACAACGGCCCCGGGATCGCGCCCGCGGATCAGGCCGTGATCTTTGATCGCTTCAACCAACTCGAGAGCGGACACGAACGGCGCCACGGCGGCGTCGGGCTCGGGCTCGCGATCTCGCGCGATCTTGCCGCGCTGCTCCAGGCCGACCTCCAGCTCTTCAGCGAGCCGGGCCAGGGCGCGATGTTCAGCGTCATCTTCCCGCTTCGGCTCGAAGCCGACAAGGTCGACGAAAGCCGGCTCGAAGCCCGTTTCCGGGGCACACTCAACCGGCAGATCAACTAAACACGCCGGCCGTTCGCGTCGATCGCATTCGGATAATGTCGGATCGTCTTTGGCCCCGCAGCGCTGCCCGAAAACTCAACGGCGACCACATCGATGCGCACGGGCCGGCCCGCGATGCTCTTTTTTCTCGAAACTGCTTTCGCAAGCGAAGCGAGTTTGCGCCCCTTCGCCGCCGTGATCGCGCGCTCGGGCAGCCGCTCGGAATGGCCCGCCGAAACCACGCGAGATTTCACCTCGACGACCACTACCGTGCATCGGTCGGGCGATTCTGCAAGCACGTCGATCTCGCCGATCGGCAGCCGGACGTTCCGCGCGATGATTCTAAACTTTGCTTTTTTTAGAAACTCAACGGCCGCAGATTCGCCGAGCGCGCCGAGCGAGCACTCGGTATTTTTCTTCCGCCCGAGCGCACCAATCCAATCGAGCACACCCACGATCAGGGCCGGCGCGTGCCGCGCGGGCGGTTCGAGGGCGCCGACTCGGGCGGCCCGTAGCGATCCGCGGCGATCTGCAGCAATCGCGTCATCATGCTGTCCACATCCGACATGCTCGCTCTGCCGAGCAGGCGGTCGATGTACCGTTCGAGTTCCTCGGCCGTGCGCTCATTGCGGATCTGATCGGAGATCGCCAACTGCGCGTCATAGAGAGAGGTCGATTCCTGGTTCACCGAATCCAGACAGATCCAGATAAGGCTCGAACCGAACGCGATCGGGCCGGCGGTGCCGCCCGGAGTGAGCGAACAGGCCGGGTCGTTGAGTTCGGGAACCGCGAAGAGTTCGATATCCGCGAGCGATTCTTTGATCACGATATCCCGGTACCCGCCCTCGTCGAGAGTCCATGTGTTCACATCGCTCCCGGCGATCTGCGAAAACAGCGTGCCCGATGACAGCGCATCTTCAACCTCTGCCCGCGCCGCCTCATCGTCGTCATCGACACGCAGGATGTAATACCGCGCCGTGGGATCGGGGTTGTACCTCGAGTTGTCCCGGGCGTACCGCCGAACGATGTCGCGCCAACTCACGATGATCCGGTCCTGGATCTCTTCCTGGAGCGTGAATCGGACGAGCGTGCGGTCCTCGCGCTGCCGGAGGAACTCTTCCTGGCTCAGCCCCTGCTCGCGGCGGAGGCGTTCTTCTGCGAGTTGCTGGCTCCCTCGGTTCTGGCTCAGCAGGTTCCTTCGGACATCATCAAGGAACCGCCGCAGGCCCGCCTTCTGATCGACCGACAACCGGCTCAGTGCCTCGGCCCGGAGCAGTTCATCGGTGATCAACGATCGCATCTCGCTCTGGATAATCCCCGCGGCCTTGCCCATCCATGCTTCCCTGTCCAGCCGTTCGGCCTCGGCCCGCAGCCGGCCCTCGATCGGACCAAGGAACGAACTCACAAAGACAGGCCTGCCGTTGACATCGCCGACCTTCGCGTCCAGCAACTTGGGCGATTCGATCGTTGAACCGGTATCAGACAGCACCAGCGGCGCACCGGGCACCACTCGGAACGCCCTCGAACCAGCCGCGGCCGCCGAAGCCGAGCGCGGCGCAGCGTTTGATTGAGCGGGCTCGGCTGCGGGCGCTCCCGCGTTGCCAGTCTCGCCGCCGACCAATTCATCCGGGAAGACAAGTTCAACCACAGGCTCGCCCACGCCGGCCGAGAAATCCGCCGGGCTGACCGTCACGATCCGGGCTTCGCGTTCATCTGCCGTCGAACCACACCCCGCCGGCAAAAGCCCGGCACCGATCGCGGCGATGGTAAAAAACAAAGCGGATACAAGCCTTGGGGTTGTGGTCGCTGGCTGAGTTGAGTTCATCGGCTCGGCTCCTCTGGGTCTGTCAGACCCTAGACTTTATCAACACGGGACGCGGACTCGCCGCTTCCGCCCTACCAAGGAGGCCCACGCCATGAGCGACGGGGATCAACCAAAGATTATCGTGGATGACGATTGGAAGTCGCAGGCTCAGGCCGAGAAGGAAAAACTCGCCGAGCAAGCCAAGGCCGAGCCCGAGGCCTCGGCCGAGGGCGGGCTGCCCGAAAACATCACTTTTACCGATCTTGTGCGCATGTTCGCGACCCAAGCCCTGATGTATATGGGCGCGTTCCCAGACCCGCAAACGGGCAAGGCGACCGTCGCGCTCGACGTCGCCAAGATGAACATCGACCTGCTGGGTGTTCTGGAAGAAAAGACCAAGGGAAACCTCGACGACGAAGAAAAAGAACTCCTCGAAGGGTCCGCCAGAGAACTCAGAGGCCAGTTTGTTGAGATCTCCAAGATGCTCCAGCAAGCCCAGGCCGAGGGACGCATCGGACCCGACGGCACGCTCAATGCCGCACCCGGCGGCGCCGGACCCGGGCCGGGCGGGCCTGATATCGGCCTCGCCTAAATCACGCAATTTGAAGAGAAAAAACGGTGTTTGTGCCGATTAGCAACCAAACAGACTTGGCCGTTCGATATCGAATTTCAATGCAGGGATCTCACCCGTGGCAAAAAAGCAGAGCCTCCTTGAAAAGCATCATTTTCTTCTCCGCAGGCTCCACTCGCTGAGCGGTCTCGTCCCCATCGGCGTCTTCCTGATCATCCACCTGATCACAAACTCGTCGATCGCGTGGGGGTCGTTCGCGCTGCGGGGCGAGCCGATCAAGGCCGGCCAGGAGGGCCTGCTCGCGGGCGGGGCCCAATATTTCCAGAAAGAAGTCCTCTGGATCAATAGCGAGGTGCCCCACCTCCTGCTCATCGAAATCTCGCTCTGGCTCGCGATCGCGTTCCACTCGATCCTGGGCATCTATTACGCCAAAACCGGCAAACGCAACACAACCCGCTACGCCTATCAGGACAACTGGCGGTACACCCTCCAGCGGATCTCGGGGTATCTGGGCATCCTGTTTATCTTTTATCATGTCGCCACGCTCCGCTGGCAGTGGTCGTTCCTTGTTCCGGGTGGGGCAGAATGGAGCCACTATTTCAGTGCCTCAACACTCGCGGCCGCGCTCCGTGGTTCGACCGACACGATCACCGCGGGCGGGGTCGCGATCAGCGCGTTCTACTTCGTCGGCATCACGATGCTCGTCTTCCACTTCGCCAACGGGCTATGGACATCCGCGATCACTTGGGGACTCACGATCTCCGAAGGGGCTCAGAAAAGGTGGGGCGTGGTTTGCGCGGCCGTCGGGCTCGGGCTCATGGTCGCCGCTTGGAGCGCCTTCTTCGGCGTCCTCATGCTCGATCACGATCAGGCCAAGGCGATCGAGGTCCGCATGATCATGGATAACCCAGAGCACCTCGAAATGGTGAAAGAAAAGTACGGCGAAGCCTACTGGGACGATCTGGTCGAGAAGTACCTCTCGGACCACTCGGCCGCCAGCGCTCTCACGCCCTGAGCAGCACAAGCCTGAATCGCACAACATCGACGGTCGGTTCTCCGAGATCCGGCCGAGTCAGTTGGGAGTCTTTCAAAGATGGTCGCACAGAACGAACGACGGGTCATTGTGGTCGGCGGCGGGCTCGCCGGGCTCGCGGCTTCAATCCGCGCAGCCGAGGCCGGTGTCGCGGTAGATCTGTTCAGCATGATCCCCGTCAAGCGGTCGCACAGCGTGTGCGCACAAGGCGGGATCAACGCCTGCAACGAGGTCGCGCGCCAGCAGGGCTACAGCGAATACCAGCACTTCGACGAAACGCTCTACGGCGGCGACTTCCTGGCCGACCAGAACCCCGTGCTCGAGATGACCAACGGGGCGCCACAGATTATCGACCTGCTCGACCGGATGGGCGTGCCGTTCAACCGGACCGGCGAGGGCCGGCGTGACCTGAGGCTCTTCGGCGGCTCGCTGTTCAAACGGACACACTTCTCGGGCGCAACCACAGGCCAGCAACTGCTTTACGCGCTCGATGAGCAGGCCCGCCGATATGAGTCTGAAGGCAAGATCAACAAATATGAGTTCTGGGAGTTCCTCTGGCCCGTCACCGGGGGCGAGGGCGACGACAAACGCTGCGTCGGGATCATCGCCCAGGACATGCGCACGATGCAGATCCGGGCATTCCGGGGCGACGCCGTGGTCATGGCAACCGGCGGCAACGGGCTGATCTTCGGGCAATCCACCAACTCGGTCATCTGCACGGGCGGGGCGGCGTCACGCTGCTACCAAGCCGGCGCACGGTACGGCAACGGCGAGATGATCCAGGTCCACCCAACCACCATCCCCGGGGCCGACAAATGCCGGCTTATGAGCGAATCGGCCCGCGGCGAGGGCGGCCGGGTCTGGGTGCCCCGCAAGCCCGGCGATGAGCGCGCGCCGATGTCCATCCCCGAAGCCGAAAGGCTGTACTTCCTCGAAGAAAAATACCCGGCGTATGGCAATCTCGTGCCGCGAGATATCGCGACGCGGGAGATCTTCGATATCTGTGTCAACCAGAACATGGGCATCGACGGCGGCAACATGGTCTACCTCGACTTGACCCACATGGACCCGGATTACCTCACCCGCAAACTGGGCGGGATCCTGGATATCTACGAAAAATTCGCGGGCGACGACCCCCGGCATACCCCGATGAAGATCTTCCCCGCCGTCCACTACACCATGGGCGGCCTGTGGACTACCTACAAAGCGGGCTCGTACTCGCCCAGCGCCCCCCACCACGAGCACAAGCCGGGCATGGTCGCGCCGGTCGACACCGAAATTGGCAAGGGCATGGCCCACGGCGACCCGGCCAACATGATGACCAACATCAAGGGTCTCTACGCGTTCGGCGAGGTCAACTTCGCCTATCACGGCGCGACTAGGCTTGGCGCAAACGCCCTGCTCTCGTGCACCTTCGACGGGTTGTTCTGCGGCCTGGGCGTTGCGAACTACGTCAGCAATGCGAGCACCGGGGCGAGCGAAGTTCCCCAGTCCGTCTACGACCGGTTCGTCAAACAGGAACAAGACAAGGCCGACGCGTTGATCTCGAGCGCCGGCTCCCCTGCCAACGACGATGCGCACAACGGCTACATCATCGGCAAGGAAATGGGCGAGGAAATGACGGCCGCGTCCACGGTTGTCAAAACCGAGGCCCGCCTGGATCATTGCATCGGCAAACTCGCCGATCTGCGCGAACGCTACACGAAGGTGCGGCTGAGCGATACCGCGACGTGGACGAATCAGACGCTGAGTTACACGCGGGCGGTCGGCGACATGCTCATCCTGGCAGAAGCGATCGCCATCGGCGGCAAACTCCGCAAGGAGAGCCGGGGCTCGCACTACCGCACGGATTACAAAGACCGCGACGATGCCAATTTCTGGAAGACCTCTGTCGCCCGGTACAACACGCAGACGGGCGCATCGGAAATCACGTTCGAGGCTGTCCGGGGCGGGCTAGTCGAACTGCGGGCCCGGACCTACGGCTCGGCCGACACTAAAGACGAAACCAAGAAGCAGCCCGCGGGCGCAACCTAAGCACCGCGGCTATTGATATGTTTTGATTCGATTGAAAATTGATACGAAGCCGATTCAAAGGATTCCTAATGAGTAACGCAGCGACGATGGCGACCCGGGGCGGCATGATCCCGAAGACAAAGGCCGAGCCGGGGCGGACTGTCACGTTCAAGGTCAAGCGTTGCGACGGCCCGGGCAAGCCGAGCCGATGGGAACTATTCGATGTCCCGATCGCGCCCAGCAGCAACGTGATCTCGTGCCTCCAGTGGATCGCTACCAACCCCGTCACATCCGACGGCAAGCAGAGCACGCCGATCGTCTGGGAATCGGCCTGCCTCGAAGAAGTCTGCGGCGCCTGCACCATGGTCATCAACGGCAAGGTCCGCCAATCCTGCTCGTGCCTGATCGACAACTACGCCCCCCGCAACGGCGACACCATCAGCCTCGAACCGATGACCAAGTTCCCCGTCGTCCGCGACCT
>Ga0316208_1003434_pt1 | contig 11448 bp, 11 predicted proteins | sample 3monopyrite_MG_FD_204944 | JGI IMG/M metagenome (GOLD analysis project Ga0316208, IMG submission 204944) | Microbial mat bacterial communities from mineral coupon in-situ incubated in ocean water Damariscotta River, Maine, United States -... | ecosystem: Environmental > Aquatic > Marine >... | reverse complement strand
ATGTCATCACCAAATATATCTTTAATAAATCCCGTTGCTTCTTCTTCACTTTCTGCAAGTGTAGTTACAACTAGTTTTCTACTTCTCTCTATTTGGTGTAAAAATAATTTATCAGTTGTAATTTCTTGATTATTTAGTTCTCTATAAATTGCCATAGCTTCTATATTACGAAAATCGGTTTGTATGGCTCTACGTATAAGAATTAACGCTTTATCTTTAATTCCTAATTCGTAATAAGCTTTAGCCACATAGAAATATATATCGGATAAGCCAAGATTAATATCATCATCTTTTTCGAGAAGTCCAACATCACCGTATTCATCATCAAATGTAGAGATTAATTCAGAATAATTTCCTTTTTGAAATAATATTCTGTACCTAACAGAGTCAAATTCTGACTTATAATCTTTGGAATTGGAATTATTAATAAATTCAAAGGCTTCGTCTAATTTCTCTTCCTTGCAAAATAAAACTGCAATATTTAGACTAATTAATTCGGAATCAACACCGTCAAATTCTAAGGTCTTTTTATAAGACTTATGAGCTTCGTCGAAACTATTCATCGCAGATTCAATGTTTGCTTTCTTAAACCATAATTGCCATTGATTAGGAAATTGATTTATACCAGCTTCCACAACAGCAGCAGCTTTATTCACGTCACCGTCGATTAGGAAGCATTCGCTTAGCAAATTATACCCATTGATATTATTTTCTTTGATAAGATGCTCTGCGGCAGCCTTAGCCTCGTCTTGACCTCCCTTGTATAAGGTATTAAACGCATCTTGGATAAATTTTTCAGTGTTTGTAATTGACGAATTTTCCATATTTATTTCGTTATCATAAGTATTTAAAAATTATATCTAACCTTAACGTATAAATGTGATAAACATTTTCTTAACTTGGATATTATGAGGTGTTTGTATTAATTCTGTTGTTATTTTGATTCTTTATTAATTTAGGTACTAAAAATTACAAAATAATTTTTAGAAATAATAATAAGAACCGTAGTTGCTAAATAATCACCGAATTGAATTATTAAAAAATAATGAAAAATAGTTAAATTATTACCATATAATGGCACGAGAATTGAGACGTGTAAAGTAAAATAATAAAATAAGTAACAATTCAATACTGGAAGTTAAATGACACCTAAAAATGATTACACAATTATAGGAATTGACGGCGGCGGAACTCATACTAGAGGAATTTTATTTCAAAATGGAGAAATTAAGGCAAATTCAAAGTCTGGTACTACACGTATCGGAGCAGTAGGAGTTGGTGAATCTTGTGAAAGAACTCTTAATGTTATTATTGATTTGTGTGCCCAAGCCAGTATTGAACATCACGAATTAGATGCAGTTGTTGTTGGTCTTGCGGGTGTTTGGCTCGAAGAAGAAAAATTACGCTCAGCTCATCTATTAAAAACATTAGGTAGAGGTTATAACTTTACATTTGAAGATATTATGGTAACATCTGATGCTGAGTTAGCACTTCATGGAGCGTTTAAAGGTGGAGATGGTATTATAACAATTGTTGGTACAGGTTCAATTGGTTTAGCCAGAGTAAAAGGTAAACTTTATAGATGCGGTGGCTGGGGTATCGAACTTGATGACGAAGGTTCCGGTGCTTGGATTGGAAGAGAGGGACTAACGCAAGTAGTTCGAGCAATCGACGGAAGAGGGAAACCAACTACTATGACTGATTTAGTAGGTGATTTATATCCGACAATCGACATCAAACGTCCCCGTACTATTGTTAAAGCCTATGCTGAAGGGGCATTTAAGTATCACATGCTTACTCCATCAGTTATGAAATGTGCCATTGAGGGAGACGAAGTAGCTAATGAAATAATCGAAAGGTCAGCAAAGCACCTCGTAGAATTACCACAAGCACTGAAACACCATTTCAAGAGCAAAGCTCCAGTTGCATTGATGGGTGGCATAATAGACAACGAAACACTTCTATCAAAATTATTAATAGAAGAAGTGAAAAAAGACAAAGGTCTTAAATTAGTCGAACCTAAGGGAACTGCATTGCACGGAGCAATTACATTAGGTGAAGAAATGATTAAAAATATGGTTGAATAAAATTATTATTTATATTGGTTTTTAATATTTATTTCTTAATTTAAAAATATTAATTATTGTTTATTAAAAAACTAAAACCTTGTATGAAAAAATTCTTAATTATCTTGGCTCTTTTTTTAATAAGCTCTAATCTACTTTTGGCTAATGATAAAAAATCTAAAACTTTTTTTATAGGTGGTATGCCTCAATATGCCCTCATAAATTCATTGAGAATTGAAACAGAATATAGACCAATTAATTCAAATATTGCTTTCACTTTTTCCCCTCAAATATATGCTGGTTATTTAGGGACTAGCCCATTCATTTCAATCAATAACAGATATGAATTTGATCAAATTAATAAAAATAATTCTTTTGTTTATAATGATGACGAAATGTTTGGCTTTGGCTTTGAGACATCTTTTAAATATTATATTGACAGAGGTTTTCTTGTTGAAGATGATGTTAATCTTTACTTTGCATTAGGACTTGGATTCAATAATATTAACTATAAATTAATAAATTCTGACATCAATGGCATTATTAATTCCACACGTAACATAACAGTAAATAGAATTTTTCCTGAATTACAATTGGGTGGTACTTTCTTTTTTTGGGAAAAAGTTATGGTTGACACTTATTTGGGAGTAGGTCTAAAAATTCCATTTGTAAATTCGGCTACTCCTTTGAGAAGAAGATTTGATGATGATTTTTTTACTGACAAAGGCACATATTATTTTCTTGGTGTAAAAATTGGATTTTTCCTTTTTTAGAAATTTAAGATAATTTTTAGCCTCTCGATTTATATTGTCCCAACTGCTAAATCAAAAACATTCTAATGTTTATTTAATTGTCTCTGATATTTTGCTCATTAAATAGCTTTAATTTTTCTGATAATTCTAATGGAAGCTTGCTTTTTGTTCTAAATTTTTTGCTTACCGCTACATGAACTGTTTTTGCAGAGCCTACGGCTTCAGCTTTTTGATTCACAAGTTTATATAATAATGAAAAAGTTGAACTACTAATTTTCTCCATTGAGATAAAAATTGTAATAAAATCATCTAAAAGTACAGGAGCTTTAAAAGTAGCTTCAGCATGAACGATTGGCAAAATTATATCGCTTTCATTTAGGATTTTTGAAATTGGATATTCCATATCCAGCAAAAGCATTTCGTAGGCTAAATGAACCATTTTAAACTGATTTGCAAAAAATAAAATGCCGGCAGCATCAGTATCTTGCAGTGTAATTTTAATAGTATGATTAAACAAAGTTATTTCATAAAAATTTTTAATTCTATTAATTATCATAATCTAAGGAATAATTTATTTATATACAAATCTAAGTCAGAATTTAATATAATTTTAGATTTCCAATTGGTATTTTTTTTGAAGTTAATTGAAAAAGTAGTTATAATTGTCTTTTGCTTATGGATTATAAATAAATTGACTTAAAAAGAGAATTAAATACTAAAATTATTTTTTTATTTATTATGAAAGTAAAATTGTATATTTTTGTAATGAGAGTAATTTAATTTTTAAGAAAAAAATAGGTAAATCAAATGAAAAAGATTCTTGCTTTATTATTGACAGCGACAATGTTGATTGTTATGTCAAATAATGCTTTTTCTGTAGACAAGAAAAAGATTATGAAATATGGGAAAAAGTTATATACGACAAACTGCTCCGCTTGCCATCAAATGAATGGAGCAGGAATACCAGGTGCATTTCCTCCCCTTGCAAAATCTGACTTTATTAAAAATGACGAAAAAGTTGTTTTTAGTTCGATTTTATTAGGAAATAAAGGCAAAATGACTGTTAATGGTGTTGATTATAATGGGGTGATGCCACCAGTTAAAATGAATAATAAAGAAATAGCTGCTGTAACTACATTTATAATGAATAGTTGGGGAAATAAAGGAAAAGTTTATTCTCCTAAGCAAGTTAAAAAATTTAAAAAGTCATTGAAGAAATAAAATTCCAGATTAGAAAAAAATTAAAAGCTGAAACTAAATTGTTTTGGCTTTTTTTTAATTGACTTAAAAGAATGCACCTCTTACTTTTTCGAAGAATCCACCATTTTTATTTTTCCCTTTGGGATCAAAATTATCATTGCTTATAATATTTTTAAGCATTTTCTTTTCATCAGTATTGAGTTTTTTGGGAACATAAATATTGACTATAATAATTTGATTGCCTGTGCCGTATGAATTTAGATTGGGTATTCCCTTTCCAGATAGTTTGAATTCTGTTCCTGGTTGTGTCCCTGATGGGATTTCTATTGTTTCAGTTCCAAATAGTGTTGGTACTTCAATTAGGCAACCAAGACATGCTTCAGGGAAGCTGATTGTATGTTCATAAATTACATCATTTCCGTCACGTTCTAAGTAGTCGTGTTCTTTTATGTCCATTACTATTATTAAGTCGCCAGAGCTTCCGCCTCTTTTCCCTGCGTGTCCTTTTCCTTGCAATGGTAGATAGTTTCCTTCTTCCACTCCGGCGGGAATATCAAATTTGATTTCTTCTTCTGAATGCACTCTGCCTTCTCCTCGGCAAGGTTCGCATTTTTCTTTAATTATTTGCCCAGCACCATTGCAATTATGGCATACTTGAACATTAACGAATTGTCCGAACACAGATCTTGAGACTTGTCTTACTTCTCCTGCACCGTTACATACAGAGCATGTATTCATGCCAGAGCCTGCTTTTGCACCAGAACCGGAGCAAGTATTACAAGTAACATTTTTCTTTAGTTTTAAAGTTTTGCTAGCTCCATGAGCTACTTCTTCTAATGTAAGAGCTAATTTGATTTTAATATCTCCGCCACGTTCACCTGATGTTCTCCTTCTTCCTCCTCGCTGTCCACCGCCAAAAATATCGTCGAACATAGAGCCACTGTTGCTACTACCAAATATATCGCCAAAATGTGAGAAAATATCTTCAACATTGGTAAATCCTGCACCTCTTCCTCCTGCTGCACCTCGAAGCCCCTCGTGTCCGTATCTGTCATATTGTGCTTTTTTGGTTTCGTCGGTTAGCACTTCATAAGCTTCTGACGCTTCTTTAAATTTCTCTTCGGCTTCGCTATCATCGGGATTTTTATCAGGGTGAAATTTCATTGCTAATTTTCGGTAAGCAATTTTAAATTGTTCTTTGCCTGCATTTTTTTCAACGCCGAGGACTTCGTAATAATCTCGTTTTGTCATAATATTATATTCAGTTTAGTTTAATTTCCTGAGGAGGTAACAACTTTTGCATGTCTGAGGACTTTATCTTTATACATATAGCCGGGTTGGAACACTTGGATTATGTGATTTTCTTTAATTGTGTCAGATGGTTGCTGCATTAATGCTTCGTGGAACTCTACGTTGAATTCTTCACCTACTGGGTCGTCCATTTTTTTTACACCAGCTTCATTGAAAAGTTTGTTAGTATTTTGATTTATAAGCTCAATTCCTTTTTTTAAAGCGTCGATGTCGTCGGAGCTACTTGCGGCAATCAATGCTTGTTCTATATTATCAGAAATTTCTATGAATTTGGATAAAAGTCTTTCATTAGAATACTTTATCAAGTCTTCTTTTTCTTTGATTGTACGGCGACGCATATTTTCCATTTCTGCAGTTTTTCGAATTAACTGATCTTTCAAAGATATAATTTCCTTGTTGAATGATTCAGAGGAATCTTCTAAAGTATGTATTTCTTCTTCCATATCTTCTTGCGAATGAGATTCTTCATTTAGAGATTTTTCTTCTTCTTCTCTAAGAGTTTGTTCTACTTTTTCTTCGATTTCTGCTTCTGTTGAAGCTCCCTCTGGTGAAACAAAGTCATCGATTGATATGTCAGACTCTGAGTCTTCGATAGGAATATTTTTTTCTTCCATATTTTCGTTTTTTAGATAAGTGTTATAAATATCTTTCATTTTGTCAGATGTTGATCTCAATGGTTTTTTTACATCCATTGTAATAATCTCCTTTAAACATTTTTGAAATTACATTTCTTGATTTGGGTATGACGATTGTATTAAATTATATTGGTAAAATGATAAATAATTTTGTGTTTTAATTGTTTGGCTGTTGGCATAGTATATAATTTGGAGACATTTTTTTTAAAAGTAGATAAATAATTGATTTTTAATTCTATTTACCTCGTGAGTATATTTGGTTGAATAAATTAGAAGCATAATTATTAACTTTTTAATATGGTAAGTTATATTTAATTTTGTCAATGAAAAAAATTATTTTTATAATATTGTTAATTTCTTTCTTGGCTTGTGGCAAAGAGGACCAAGATGTGGAATTTGAAAAAATACTTAGTACATATAAGGAAATATTAGTTGCCAGAGAGGAACATCAGGACACTTCAATTGCGAATAAAAAGGTATTAGAAATTTTAAGCAAAGATGGATATACTGAGCCGTCGTTTCGTGCAGAATTAAATGTAATAATTAATAAAGATAAGGGCAAATTTATAATGTTATTGGAGTCGTTAAGGACTTCACTATCGAATGATTATAAATTGGAAAAAACTCGGTATGATAGCTTAGAAGCCAAAAATAAACATAGAAATATAAAAGACAGCTTGGGTTTATATAAGTAGTAATAATAGGAAATTTCATTAAACTAACTCATCTACTTTTGCAATTGGTAGTTTAACTATGAATTCAGCACCTCTGCCGTACTCCGATTCACACCATATTTCGCTACCAATTAATTTCACGAGTTTATGGACAATTGAAAGTCCTAAACCAGTAGAGTGTTCATTCCCAGTAGGTTGTGCTGTAAGCCTTGCAAATTTACCGAACATTTTATTTTTATCATCTTCTGATATACCGGGTCCTTGATCTAATATTGAGATAAGCATATTGTCGCTTGACTGTTTTATGCTTATACATATTTTTTTATCAAAAGGAGAGAATTTAATTGCATTCGACAGCAGATTATCTAGTATTTGATTTAATACACTTGGGTCGGTGTGAGCTTGTATTGAGTCAATTTGATTATTAAATTCGAGTAAAATATTTTTGTTTTTTGCCGCTCTTTGGTAATTAGAAATTAAGCTTTTAACAATAAATTCAACATTTACATTGGTCAGATATACCTTTATTTTTCCTTCTTCTATTTTATTGACATCTAATAAATTTGTAATTAATTCAAACATATTGTTTGAGTTTTTTTGAATATCCGATGCAAGCTCTATTGCTTCTTCCTTTGTAATTTCAGGAGTATTAAGAAGTAAATTTGAAGCCATTTTGATAGAATTCAACGGGTTTTTTAAATCATGTGCTGCTATCCCTAAGAACTCATTTTTTTCATTGTCAAGTGCTTTTCTTTTATCTATAGAAATTATAAGCTTCTGATTATTGTTTTGTATTTCTTTTTGAGCAAGGAAATTTTCTACATTCCACTTGAATGATAAATACCCTAAGAACCACGCCATTAACAGATTAATTGAAGTGTATTGAATTAGCATCTGTATGGGGCGTTCAATACCATAAGTATCTACTATTAATATGTTTAATACAATTAATGCGACTAAAGAATTTAGATATATTAATTTATTATTGGTCGGATATAATACAAATAAAGTAATTGAAAAAAAAGCAAATATGGATACATCATGAGAATTTGCTTGAATAATATAAGTAGTAACAGTCCCTATAAAAAATAAGGCTATAGCAGTAAACTCTAAGTTGGTCTGATTGGATTTGGATTTATTAGAATTCCATTTTAGCACTAAGGCATAAACTACAAAGGTTATTAGCATTGAAACTCTTGCAAACATTAATTGGGTAACTACGATAGGGAAACTATCAACATCCCAATATTTGATAATATCTATCATAATAAATATAAATTCAATAATAGCAACTACTAACATAGTTTTACTTACTCTTACAGATATTTCTTTTTGAAATTTATGATTGAACTCCTCTTTATATTCAGTAGGAATTCTATTTTTAAAGTGTAAAGAAAAGAGATTATTGCTATTCATAACAGAATATTTTAAGAATATTATAGTATCTAACTGATGTGTCAATTAAAATAAAAAATTATATTATTATACAATTTTATGCAAAATACTAAATATGAGCTTTAAAAACAAAATATTATTCACATGTACAATATAAAAATATAGTAACTAAAGAGTAACTTATCTCAATATCTTTTGTTATATTGTAAATTCATTTTACATTTATAGGAAAACAATATGAAAAAGTTTTTAATAATTGCTCTATTGATGAGTATTTCTGTATTAGAAATGCAGGGATTGGAATTGACAGATAAATTGAAATTATCTGGAGACGTAAGATTCAGAAGTGAGCAAGACTGGAATTCGCAAAAGTCTGATGGTTCTTTCCGAAAAGACCGTAGTCGATTAAGATATAGATTAAGATTTGGGTTTAATTACAAGTGGAGTGATTTTATCCAATTCGGAGGACGAATTCGCTCAGGGAATCCATCTGACCAACAGTCCCCACATAATACAATTGGTAGTGAAATGGAACCAGGCTCTTTTTCAATAGACAAAGCGTTTATTTCTGGAAAATATGATATGTTTTGGTGGAATCTTGGCAAAAGTTCATTCCCTTTTTGGAAACAAAATGAGCTGTTTTGGGACGACGACGTTATTCCAGAAGGTGCTTCATTTGGTGGGAACTTCAAAACAGATAAATTCCAAATAAGACCAGCATTTGGAGCATTTATTATCAATACTTCATCTAATTTTTTTGGAACTGATTCGAAGCTAATTGCTGGGCAAATAGCAATCAAAGGTAAGTTATCTTCAGTAAATATAGAATTTGGAACAGGAATATATATATTTGACAAACTGCCAACTCAAAACGACGGTACAAGTGAAGAAGTAATTGATTATAACATATTTAATTCAGGACTAAAGCTTGGATTTGATATTGGTTTACCCCTATCTTTTGGCTTCGATTATATGATAAATCTGACTGATTATTCTAAAGATAAATATAAAGATATTGTTCCTGACCAATTCAAAGAAGAAAAAACAGGTTTTATTGCTAATATAACACTTGGCTCATTAAAAAATGAAGGCGAATGGCTCATAGGCTATTATTATACTCAATTAGCAAAATATTCTGTAGTTGATTATTTAGCACAAGACGATTGGTTGCGTTGGACTTACAACGGTGCAACAGGTGCGAGATCTAGTAATTTTGGTGGACACGAGTTCCGATTAGCATACTCATTTGGCAAAGGATTCAATTGTGTTTTAAGAACATATTTAGTAGATGCTTTAGTAAAAAAAGGTGGAGACACTGATAAAGCATTAGAATCAGCAAATAGACTGCGACTTGATTTTAATATAAAATTTTAGTATTTTTTAAAAAATAAAGGTATAGTTTATAGTAAATCCACAAATAATATTCTCTTGACTTGGACACCAAAATCACATGTCAAATAAATACATCCTCTGAAACCTAAGTATAGTGTAGAATTAAAGTATTATTAATTAAACATTTTGTATTTTATTGATATTCCTCCAAACGAAAATAGCAGAATATATCCAACCAATGATAAGACTCAAACCTCCAAAAGGAGTTATTGCTCCGAAGAAAGTAATATTGGTTATCGATAGAATATACAATGAACCGGAAAAAATAATTATTCCAAAAAGAAATAAATAAAATGGTATTTTAATTTTTTGATAAGCCTCCTTATAAAGCAATCCAAGAATTATTATGGCAAATGTATGATAAAATTGATATTTGACAGCAGTTTCAAATACGTCTAATCTGCCATTTTCTAAAAGAATAGAGTTTAATCCGTGTGCTCCGAATGCACCTATCGCTACCGATAAGGCACCGAGTAGAAAACCAGTAATAAGAATTTTTTGTTTCATTTGAATTATTTTCATAAGTTGATGAATAGAATAAAATAAAACTTTATAAATAAAGTCGTAGAATGTTCAAAAATACAAATTGAAATATAAATTTACACATAGATTTTTTAAAACTTTAGGGATAGGAATGATTTTTTATAAAAAGCCTAATGAAATCGAAATAATGAGAAAGGCTGCGGAAATTAATTCTAAAGCCCTTGGTTTGGTTGCCGAAATTATTGATGAAGGAATGACGCTCAAGTATTTAGATAAAATAATAGAGGAATTTATTAGGGATAATGGTGCCGAACCTGGATTCCTTGGCTTATATGATTATAAATATACTCTATGCACATCAAAAAATGATTGTGTTGTCCACGGACTGCCAGATGATGTACCACTTAAAAATGGTGATATAATTTCGGTAGATTGTGGAACTAAATACAAAGGATTCTACGGTGACCATGCTTATACTTTCCATATTGGCGAGATTTCGAATGAGGTAAAAAAACTATTGACCGTAACAAAACAATCCCTTTATCTTGGAATTGACCAAGTAAGAGTTGGTAATCGAATTGGCGATATTGGATATGCAATCCAGTCTTATACTGAAAGCCACGGATACGGAGTGGTCAGAGAGCTTTGTGGACACGGTATAGGTAAAAGAATGCACGAAGACCCAAATGTTCCTAATTTTGGCAAAGCTAACCGAGGGAAAATGATAAAAAATGGGCTATGTATTGCTATTGAACCTATGATAAACATGGGAACTTATAAAGTAGGAAAACTCAAAGATGGCTGGTCTATTATTACTGAAGACGGCAAACCTTCTGCTCATTTTGAACACGATATTGCTGTAGTAAATGGTGAGCCAGATGTATTATCAACTTTTGATTATGTGGAAGAAAACTTAAAGAAACGAGGCATCTGGGTTTGCTGATTTCAGTATATCAAGGTTACATAAGAGCATTATTATAGAAATATAAATATAGATTTGTTACATAATGCTCAGATAGATATACTTTAATAATCATTAAATAGCTTAAAATAAAACTGGAATCATTAAATAAATTTAATTTATGATATATAATTACTACATATATTATTTTATTGCTAATTGTTTTTTCTTCCTTAAATTTGTATTCATATAAAATACAATAATTTATTAAAATTAATTTTAAGAAAAGGAAGAAATATGTCCACTATTCCAGATAAAAAAGAACAAGGCAAATTCTCTTACGAACCAGGCAAATATTGCGTCCGTGATATTTCATTAGCTGATGAAGGAAAATTGCTTCTTGACTGGGCTGAATCAAGAATGCCAGTAATGATGAAATTAAAAGAAATGTATAGTGATAGTAAACCATTCAAAGGTTATAAAATCGCTGGTTGCCTACATGTAACCAAAGAAACTGGAGTCCTAATCCGTGTTCTTCAAGCAGCTGGTGCAGAAGTTATGTGGTCAGGTTGTAACCCACTTTCTACCAATGATGCAGTGGCCGCCGCTTGTGCTTCAGAGGGAGTACAAATGTATGCT
>Ga0316208_1003432_pt1 | contig 11452 bp, 7 predicted proteins | sample 3monopyrite_MG_FD_204944 | JGI IMG/M metagenome (GOLD analysis project Ga0316208, IMG submission 204944) | Microbial mat bacterial communities from mineral coupon in-situ incubated in ocean water Damariscotta River, Maine, United States -... | ecosystem: Environmental > Aquatic > Marine > Coastal... | reverse complement strand
ACACAATATAGTGTTGCACCAAAAATTGCAAAAGCAAATAACATACAGTCGTATAGATTACGTGGATTTGAGGTGGCACCCGAAGACGATTTTTTGGAAAGCAGAAAAATAGTTTTAACAAACTCCGATTGCCATATTGTATTGGCTGCTCCTAGAAAATCTACCATCGAGTATTTTTATAAAAATACAGATTCCGATGAAATGATTTTTATTCATAAAGGCTCTGGAAAGCTTAGAACCATCTATGGTAATTTAGATTTTAAATATGGAGATTACCTAATTATTCCTAGAGGAATCATTTATAAAATTGATTTTAATTCGGAAAATAATCGCTTATTCATAGTAGAATCTCATGCACCAATTTACACACCAAAACAATACCGTAACTGGTTTGGTCAACTATTAGAACATTCGCCATTTTGCGAGCGTGATATTCGCCAACCCTATGAGTTAGAAACAAATAACGAAAAAGGCGAATTCGTTATTAAGGTAAAAAAGAAAGATGAAATATTCGACATGGTTTATGATACGCATCCTTTTGATGTAGTTGGTTACGACGGATTTAATTATCCTTATGCCTTATCTATTCACGATTTTGAACCCATAACAGGACGTATTCATTTACCACCACCAATTCATCAAACCTTTGAAACTACGGCGTTTGTAATTTGCTCATTTGTCCCTCGATTGTACGATTATCATCCACAATCAATTCCAGCACCATACAACCACAGTAATATTGATGCCGATGAGGTGTTGTATTACGTTGATGGCGATTTTATGAGCAGAAACGATATTGAAGCTGGCCATATATCATTACATCCAGCAGGAATTCCGCATGGACCACATCCAGGAGCTGCCGAACGCAGTATTGGTAAAACAAAAACAGAAGAACTGGCTGTTATGGTGGACACATTTAAACCTTTAATGGTTACAGAAGAAGCTATGAAAATAGCAGACGAAGATTATTATAAATCTTGGTTAAGCCCATCCTAACCTTCCCAAAGGGAAGGAACATATTATGGGAATAAAATATTTTAAAAATTAAGAACTCAAATTCCCGCTTTGAGTTTCTCCCCTTTGGGGAGATTAAGAGGGGCTTTTTATGAAAGACATAAAATCAGTAAACTACGGTTTAGAAAAAATATTTGAAGGCGCACAAGATTTTTTGCCTCTTTTAGGAACAGACTATGTAGAGTTTTACGTAGGTAATGCAAAACAAGCAGCACATTTTTATAAAACAGCTTTTGGGTTTCAATCTTTAGCCTATGCTGGATTGGAAACTGGCGTAAAAGATAGAGCAAGCTATGTATTGGTTCAAGATAAAATTAGATTAGTGCTTACTACGCCTTTAAATAGTACATCACCAATTAACGACCATATTGTTACACATGGCGATGGTGTAAAAGTTATAGCACTTTGGGTTGATGATGCTCGAAGCGCTTATCAAGAAACCACTAATAGAGGCGCAAAATCGTACCTAGAACCCATTGTGGAAAAAGATGAGTTTGGAGAAGTTGTAAAAGCAGGAATTCATACCTATGGAGAAACAGTGCACATATTTATAGAGCGCAAAAACTATAAAGGAGCTTTTCTCCCTGGATATCAAAAATGGGAATCAGATTATAATCCAACTTCGGTAGGCCTAAAATTTATAGATCACATGGTTGGTAATGTAGGTTGGGGCGAAATGAATACTTGGGTAAAATGGTATGAAGATGTTATGGGATTTGAAAATTTCCTATCCTTTGACGATAAGCAAATCCATACTGAATATTCTGCACTAATGAGCAAAGTAATGAGCAATGGTAATGGCCGCATAAAATTCCCAATTAACGAGCCTGCTAAAGGGAAAAAGAAATCGCAAATAGAAGAATATTTAGATTTCTACGAAGGTTCAGGCGTCCAACATATAGCTGTAGCGACCGATGATATTATTGGCACTGTATCGCAACTAAGGGCAAGAGGTGTCGAATTTTTATCAACGCCTCCAGAATCATATTATAGAGCAGTTCCTGGACGATTGGAAGAGTTTAGTCATGAGCTTAGAGAGGATATCGAAACCTTAAAAAGTTTAGGAATTATGATTGACGCAGATGAAGAAGGCTACTTGTTGCAAATTTTCACAAAACCAGTTGAAGATAGGCCAACATTATTCTTTGAAATTATCCAACGCATGGGAGCACGAGGCTTTGGAGCAGGAAATTTCAAGGCACTTTTTGAATCTATTGAACGCGAACAAGCAAATAGAGGTACATTATAACAAATATTTAACTAAAAAAAGCTTAAAAACTCTGTCGATAATATAGATAGAGTTTTTTGGTTTTAATACTTTTGGAACAGTAATTGTATTTTTAAGTATTGTAACAATAAAAACACAATAAAATGGTTTAAATACAGCTACTCAAATTATGAAAAAAACCTCACTTATATTATTAACAATATTACTAATTCTGCCTTCTTTTTCTCAAGAGATTTCTGAGCGTGGTTCAAGTAAAGAATCTGCATATCAAGCTGGAGAATGGTTCAAATTTAAAATGAGCTACAGTGGCTGGATGAAAGCAGGTGAAGCTACCTTAGAATTAAAAGAAACCATTTTAAACAATAAACCTGTATTTCACGTAGTTGGTAAAGGAAAAACAACTGGACCTATTGGTTGGATTTTTAAAGTAAGAGATAGATACGAAAGCTATTTCGATAAAGAAAACAATTTGCCTTATAAGTTTATAAGAGACATTAACGAAGGAGGTCATACCAAAAATTTGGAAATCGAATTCGATCAGGAAAACCAAAAAGCTTACGTAAATAATTTTAAGAAAAATAAGGAAACAGTTCACGACACAGAACTAGGTGTGCAAGATATGGTCTCGGCATTTTATTATTTGCGAAATAACTATGACACAACAAATATTAACTCAGGAGATGAAGTTAATTTAACCATGTTTTTCGATTTTGAAAATTATAATTTTAAACTAAAATATTTAGGCAAAGAAACCATTAGAACGGCATTTGGAAAAGTAAAATGCTTAATGTTTAGACCATATGTTATGGCTGGACGCGTTTTTAAAGAAGAAGAAAGTTTAACTTTATGGGTAAGTGCCGACAAAAATAAAATACCTTTGCGCTTAAAAGCAGATCTAGCCATAGGCTCTTTGAGAGCCGATTTAGAAGCTTTTAAGGGGTTAAAGCATCCGTTTGAAATACAATTTGATTAATAATTATGTCCAACCAACTAGATTATACCCATTTATTAAATAAGATTCAGCAAAAATACGACGCCGAAAGTGAAGACACCGAAAATTACTTAGAAGGCTTACTCTACTCAAATTCCATTACTTATTGGGATTATATTCATACAGATGCCTTATTAAGCCTTCAAATTCAACGCACAACGTTTCCTGATGAAATGGTGTTTATTACCTATCATCAAATAAACGAACTACTTTTTAAAATGGTTCTTTGGGAGATTTCCCAAATTGCAGAAAACGAAAATTTAACAGCTAAGTTTTTTGAAGATAAATTGATGCGCATTAGCCGTTATTTCGATATGCTTACAACCTCATTTAACATTATGCGCGAAGGCATGGATGTAGAGCAGTACAGCAAATTTAGACATACCTTAACTCCTGCAAGTGGTTTCCAGAGCGGACAATACCGAAAAATTGAATTTGCATCAACTGAACTTATTAATCTTATAGATAATAGATTTAGAAAAACCATAGATAGAAACACACCATTCGAGCATGCTTTTGAGCATTTATATTGGCAAGCCGCTGGGAAAGATTATAAAACAGGAAGCAAATCGAAATTACTCATCAATTTTGAAAACCGTTATAAAGAAGAGTTTATAACATTTATGAAAATTTATAACACAAAAAATTTATGGTCAAGGTTTAAAGAGTTACCAAAAAAGGATCAAAAAAACAAAGCCTTAGTTAAGGCTATGAGGCATTTCGATTATACAGTTAATATTACTTGGGTAATAGCACATTACAATGCAGCAGTGCATTACATTTTAGGGCCTGAAGGTGATGGAGAAGCTACAGGAGGAAGCGATTGGCAAAAATATATGCACCCAAAGTATCAAAAACGTATATTTTTTCCAGAACTTTGGAGCCAACAAGAAATAGATAATTGGGGAGAAAATGTTTAACATGAGTTTTCAGAATAAAAAATTACAAAAAATATGTTTAGCGCTAGTCGTATTTACAAATATTATTTCTTGTAAAAAAGCGCCTAAAGAAGCTGTAATTAGCGATGAAATTGCTTTAGAAGAAAAAATAATCGAAAAATATGAATTTGGGTTTAAATTAAATGATTTTGTTGTTGTAAGAGATACCATAAAAAAAGGAGATAGTTTTGGTCAAATACTCGAACGTAATAAAATTGGCTACCCTCAAATTTACCATATTGTTGAAAAGGTGAAAGATACTTTCGATATTGCAAGGCTTCAAGAAGGTAAACCATATACCTTACTTTGTTCTAAAGACTCCTTACAATTGCCAACGAGTTTTATTTATCAACCTAATAAAGAAGATTATGTAGTTATTAATTTTCAGGATTCTATACACGCATATACCAACAAAAAACCTATTAAATATGTCGAAAAAGAAGCAACAGGAACCATCGCACCTGGTTCTAGCATCTCTCAAGTATTAGACGAACAAGGATTAAGCCAAGTCTTAGCCTATATGATGGCTGATGATATTTATGCATGGACTATTGATTTTAATAGATTACAACAAGGCGATAAATTTAAAGTAATTTATACCGATAAATATATTGACGATAGTACTTACGCAGGCGTACATAATATTAAAGCTGCTTATTTTGAACATAACAAAGAGCTTTTTTATGCCTTCGAATTTGAAACCGATAAAGAAAAAGGCTTTAGGGATTATTTTAGCGAAGACGCTAAAAATTTACGCAGAGCCTTCTTAAAAGCACCTGTACAATTTAGTCGTGTATCGTCACGCTATAATTTAAAAAGGCGCATTGCCTATTATGGCAATCGAGTAAGACCTCATAAAGGAACCGACTTCGCAGCAAATGTAGGAACACCAATTTTAGCCACCGCAAACGGCACAGTAACCAAATCAAGCTATACAAGAGGCAATGGCAAGTATGTAAAAATTAAACATAACGCCACATACAGTACCCAATATTTACACATGAAAAATAGAAATGTAAAGGCTGGTCAATTTGTTAAACAAGGCGATGTAATTGGTTGGGTTGGCATGACAGGAAATACAGCAGGTCCTCATGTGTGTTACCGTTTTTGGAAAAACGGAAAACAAGTTGACCCTTTTAAACAAAAGTTACCTGAAGCAGAACCCATTTCAGACAGCCTTAAAGCAGAGTATCTTGAATTTATAAAACCACTTAAAATTCAATTGGATGGTATTGAGTTTTTAGAAGATAAATTGGAGATCAAATTGGATAGCACTAAAATTTTAGATAATCAAATATTGGTAGAAGACGACCTAATAACAAAATAATAATGGCTTTAAAAAGCATAGACCCAACCAAAACAAAAGCTTGGAAAAAGCTGGAAGAACATTTTAAGGAGATAAAAAATGTTCACATGACACAGTGGTTTAAAAATGACACTCATCGCGCAAATCGTTTTACAATAAAGTGGGACGATTTTTTTGTGGACTATTCTAAAAATAGAATTACTAATTCAACCATTGATTTATTTTTGGAATTAGCCAATGAGGTGGAATTAAAAAATGCCATATCAAGTTATTTTTCTGGAGACAAAATAAATCAAACAGAAAACAGAGCAGTGCTTCATACCGCTTTAAGAGCACCAGAAAGTGCTAAAGTATTTGTTGATGGAGAAAACATTATCCCAAAAATTTACGAGACAAATAAAAAAATTGAAACCTTTACCAACCATATAATAAATGGAGCGTTAACAGGCCATACAGGCAAGGCATTTACAGATGTTGTAAATATAGGTATAGGAGGCTCCGATCTTGGCCCAGCTATGGTTGTTGAGGCTTTGAGCTTCTATAAAAACCATTTAACAACCCATTTTGTAAGCAATGTAGATGGCGACCATGTAAACGAAGTTTTAAAAAAACTTAGTCCAGAAACAACACTATTTGTTATTGTTTCTAAAACATTTACTACACAAGAAACATTATCTAATGCAAATACAATTAGGCAATGGTTTTTGAAATCAGCTCAAGAACATACTGTCGCTAAACATTTTGTAGCAGTATCAACAAATATTGAAAAAGTAAAAGAATTTGGCATTGTTAATGAAAATATATTCCCAATGTGGGATTGGGTTGGAGGTAGATTTTCTCTTTGGAGCGCAGTTGGTTTAAGTATTAGTTTATCGGTTGGATACAATAACTTTAAGGCTCTATTAGAAGGTGCTCATAAAATGGATGAACATTTTAAAAACGAACCCTTACAAACCAACATTCCAGTTATTTCGGCATTTTTAAGCATTTGGTATAATAATTTTTTTAAAGCCCAAAGTGAAGCAATCGTTCCTTACACACAATATCTTAATCAGTTTGCTACATACCTTCAACAGGCAATTATGGAAAGCAATGGTAAAACCATAATGAGAAATGGAGATAAAGTGAATTATCAAACCGGAAACATTATTTGGGGAGAGCCTGGAACAAATTCGCAACACGCTTTTTTCCAGCTATTGCATCAAGGCACAAAATTAATCCCAGCAGATTTTATAGGATTTAAAGAAAGTTTACATGGTAATATTGACCACCAAGACAAACTCATGTCTAATTTTATTGCACAAACAGAGGCATTATTAAACGGAAAGTCTAGCGAAGAAGTAGCAAAAGAATTCCAGAGGTCTAATTTACCCAAAGAAACAATAAAACAATTAATTCCATTTAAGGTGTTCGAAGGGAATAAACCAACCACTACAATTTTTATAGATAAGTTGACACCTGAAAGCTTAGGGAAGTTAATAGCCATGTACGAACACAAAATATTTGTGCAAGGTGTTGTTTGGAATATTTACAGTTACGATCAATTTGGCGTGGAGCTTGGAAAACAATTAGCTGGAAATATATTAAAAGAATTCCAAGATACTTTTAAAGGGAGGCATGATACTTCTACAAGCACCCTAATTAATTACTACAAAAAACATTCTTAGGATTTTTTTTTACTTATTTGTTGTTTTAACAACAACTTATTTTGAGTTTTGAAGAAAAACAATATCTTTAACCTTGGCAAAATTTGTTAACGTTTAGTTAATAGGTTATAAAATTTAATGATTAAATTTGCTTAATATTTTTGAAACTAATCTTTATTTTAATATGAAAAACTTTACTAAATTTTTAATTGCAATTATGTTTCTTGCTACGTCATCTAGCATTTTTGCTCAAGGGCTTACGTCCTCTTCAATTAACGGAAAAGTACTTGACGCAAATGGTCCATTGCTAGGTGCTAATGTAGTTGCTACACATATTCCTACAGGAACAAAATATGGTGCGGCTACAGATATCGATGGGCTTTTTAGAATCTCGAACATGAAAGTTGGAGGGCCTTACACCATTTCAATTACTTATGTTGGATATAAAGACTATATCAGAGAAAATGTATCTCTTCAATTGGGGCAAACTTTTAGAATTAACGCTTCAATGATTGAAGAAGCCAATGCTTTAGAAGAAGTTGTTATATCTCTTCAAACCAATAATGTTTTTGATGGTAATAAAACAGGAACAGAAACTACAATTGATTCTAGACAAATCAATAACTTACCTACCACATCTAGGTCTATTGCCGATTTTGTTAGAATAACACCACAAGCAGCAATTTCTGAAGGTACAGATGGGTTTAGTATTAATATTGCTGGTCAAAACAACCGTTTTAATACAATTTTTATTGATGGGGCTGTTAATAACGATCAGTTTGGTCTTTCTGCTTCTGGGACAAATGGAGGACAAACAGGTGCTTCTCCATTTTCTATAGATGCCATTGAGCAATTTAATGTTGCAGTGGCCCCATTTGATGTAAAACTATCAGGATTTTCTGGTGGTGCTATTAATGCCATTACAAAATCCGGTTCAAACAAAATCAAAGGAACGGTTTACTATTTCAATAGAAATGAAAATTTAGTAGGGAAAACACCTGTAGATAATGTTCCTACTGGAGGAACAAGGGAAAAAATACCAGAGTTTACATCTAACACTTATGGAGTTAGTTTAGGTGGACCAATTATTAAAGACAAGTTGTTTTTCTTTGTTAACTATGAGCGGGAAGAAAATGAATCGCCTGACCCATTTAATATAGCTAATTATATTGGAGATAGTGATGCCGCAGACATTGCAAACTTAAGAAATGATTTAATGACAAGATTTGGATATGACCCTGGATCTTTTGATGTAGGAACAACAACTTTAGAAAATGATAAAATCACAGCAAAGTTTGATTATAATGTAAGCGATGATCATAAGTTGTCATTATCATATAGATATACTGATATTACCAATTTGGAAGCCAATAGTTCCGATTTTGATGATATTAATTTTATAAATGGATCAGAATTTTTTAAATCAACCACCAATTCTGCTACATTAGAATGGAATTGGAGAATAGGGAATAAAGCATCTAACAATTTAATTTTAGGTTATACAAAAGTAGCTGATGATAGGGATCCTTCAGGAGATCCATTTCCTTATGTGCAGATTCAAGATGGGAATGGAGATATACAATTCGGTGGAGAACGCTTCTCAACCGCTAACTTGTTAGACCAAAAAGTTTTTACTATTACTGATAATTTTGAGATTTATAGTGGTGTTCATACAATTACCATAGGGACACATAATGAATTTTCATCTACTAAAAATTTATTTTTAGCAAGTAACTTTGGAAACTATAGATTTTCAAATTTAGATGATTTCCTAAACAACGCTTTACCAAATCAATACCAAAGAGGATATTCATTATTAGCTGATGGCGCTGGTGATTCTTCATCAGGAGCAGCTGTGTTCGATTTAGCTCAATATGGATTATATTTTCAAGATGAAGTACAAATGACAGATGACTTTAGAGTGTCTATGGGACTTCGTTTTGATTTACCTGTTTGGAAAGATGGATTGCTTAATGATGATTTTAATAACAGAACCATACCTATTTTGGAAGCAGCAGGTAAAGACTTGCAAGGCGCAAGAGCAGGTGCAGGAATTTCTTCAACCATCCATGTATCTCCGAGAATTGGATTTAACTGGAATGTTAATGGAGAGTACAAAACACAAATAAGAGGTGGCTTGGGTGTATTTACATCTAGAATGCCAAATGTATGGCCTGGAGCAGTATATAATAATAATGGTATAACAGGAGGTTACATATTTGATAACAGCCCAGATTTTAATTTTAATCCAGATGTTAATAACCAACCCGTTGGTGCACAACCAGGAACAGGTGAAACCGGAGGTAATGTAGATTTGTTTGCTTCTAACTTAAAGTTGCCACAAATAATGAAATATAACATTGCTATTGATCAAAAATTACCTTGGTGGGGATTAGTTGTGAATGCTGATTTTATTTATCAAGATAATATTCAAACTATTTATTATGAAAACTTAAATATCGATGGACCACAAGGGTTTTTAAATGGAGCAGACAACAGGCCTTATTATAGTGATAGTTCAAGCCAATTGTTAGATTCAACTTATGATAGAATTATTTTAGGTTCGAACACAGGTGAAGGAAATTCTTGGAATGCCTCTATTGGAGTTACTAAAAGCTATTCCAAAGGATTTTCAGGAAATGTAACTTATACTTATGGAGACTCTAGAGGTATATTTGATTTAACGTCTTCTCAAAATAGCTCTCAATGGAGAAATATACAAACCGTCAACGGTAAAAACTCTAGATTACCGGTAACACGTTCAGATTTTTCATCTGGTAGTAGAATAACGAGTTGGATGTCTTATGAGTTTGAATGGTTAAAAAACTTAAAGACTACATTTAGTTTCTTTTATGAAGGTAGAGAAGGAAGACCGTTCTCTTATATTTATCAGGAAGGAAGAGATTTATTAAATGATGACTCTCGCGATAATGCATTAATTTATGTACCAGCAAGCCAAGGAGAAATTGCATTACTTGATGGGGCTAATGGACTGTCTTCACAAGAGCAATGGGACGCTTTAAATGCTTTTATTGAAGGCAATGACTATTTAAGAAGCAGGAGAGGAAAATATGCAGAACGTAATGGAGACAGAGGAGAATCTTGGAACCATGTTGTTGACTTTAAATTTGCTCAAGATTTAAATATAGACTTTGGTAATACTAGCAACACCTTACAATTTACTTTAGACATATTTAATTTAACCAATTTATTAAACAAAAATTGGGGTGTGCAAAAATTTGTTGCAAATTTTGGTGAAGTACAATTGTTAAGAACTGAAACTGCGGCACCAGATCCAGTATTTAGTTTTAATCCTGCTGTAATTGATAATTTAGAACGTATTGACGATACTGGAATACAGAGTTCTAGATGGCAAATGCGTATAGGGTTAAGATATATATTTAACTAAATAGAATTTTAATATATTCAATAAAAAAACCTGCTCACTATGAGCAGGTTTTTTTATGGATAAAAATCACTATTTTTGAGTTTCAACTAACAAAACATAAATTATGTACGATATTGTAAAGATGCTCCATTCGTATTGGGCATACTTAGTGTTATTTACACTATTATTAGCTGTTTTAAATGCTGTTTTTGGGCTTTTAGGTAAAAAAGAGTACGATGCAAAAGCATTTAGGATTTCATTATTTGGATTAATAGTCGCTCACATACAATTATTAATTGGCCTGATATTGTATTTTGTATCCCCAATGTTTGATTTGTGGAGCGAAATGGGAGGAGAAGTAATGAAAACAGCTTCTGTAAGATTATATCTTGTAGAACACCCATTTGTAAATATTTTAGCAGTAGCACTGATCACGATAGGTTATTCTAAGCATAAAAAGAAGTTGGCTTCAGCTTCAAAATTCAAGACAATTACAATTTTCTACTTAATTGCATTAGTATTATTTTTATCAAGAATTCCTTGGGATAAATGGCCAAACTAAAAGAAGAGGCTGTCTAAAAAAGTAATGAAGAACTCTAATTTGTCATTCTGAGTATAGTCTAAAAATCTTAAACATCAGTATGTTAGATATTTCGACTGCGCTCAATATGGACACTGAAAACTATTTTTTAGACAGCCTCTTTTGTTTTAACTTACTTGACTTCTTTAATAATATGGACATACACAGGAAAGTGGTCGCTAAAACCATTGGTAAAACCACCATCGGCAAAACTCCTAAAAGGATAGCCTTTATATCTGCCCTTCTTGTTGGTTAAATATTGTTGGTTAAAAATACCAGCTTTATAAAATCTAAAGGATGAATAATCAGTATCCAATAAGGGTTTGGTAATTAATATTTGGTCAAATAAACTCCAAGCATC
>Ga0316208_1003431_pt1 | contig 11453 bp, 9 predicted proteins | sample 3monopyrite_MG_FD_204944 | JGI IMG/M metagenome (GOLD analysis project Ga0316208, IMG submission 204944) | Microbial mat bacterial communities from mineral coupon in-situ incubated in ocean water Damariscotta River, Maine, United States -... | ecosystem: Environmental > Aquatic > Marine > Coastal... | reverse complement strand
CAGGCGCTGGCGGCGGCCGAAGATCAGGCGGTGCTGGCGGCGTGGGCCGGGCTTGGCTATTATGCCCGCGCCCGCAACCTGCTGAAATGCGCGCGCAGCGTGGTGGCGGCTGGCGGCGTGTTTCCGCGCAGTGAAGCCGGGCTGCTCGGCCTGCCGGGCATCGGGCCATATACTGCCGCCGCCATTGCCGCCATTGCATTTGGCACCTCAACCAATGTGGTTGATGGCAATATCGAGCGGGTGATGGCGCGGCTTTTTGATGTGCGCACGCCGCTGCCCGCCGCAAAGCCACAGCTAAAAGCGCTGGCGGCAAAGCTGGTGCCAGCAGCCCGGGCCGGAGACCATGCCCAGGCCCTGATGGATTTGGGTGCCACTATTTGCACTCCGCGCAGCCCGCGCTGCGAAGCCTGCCCGATCCGGCAGGATTGTGCCGCGCGAAAGGCTGGCACCGCCCCGGGCTTGCCGATCCGGGCACCTAAAAAGCCAAAACCCACCCGCCGGGGCATTGTTTATTTTGCCATGAGGACAGATGGCCATGTGCTGCTCGAAACCCGCCCGCCAAACGGCCTGCTTGGCGGTATGCGCGGGCTGGTGGGCAGCGGCTGGGCCGAAACGCCCGCCGTATTTTCGCCGCCCTTTTCTGCCGACTGGCAGCGCCATAATGATGGCATCCGCCATGTTTTTACGCATTTTAGCCTTGAGTTAACGGTTTTCGCAGCCACTGTCGGCATGGTAAGCCCGAGTGCCGGTTCCTTTGGCCCGCCGGTCTCGCCGCAAAGCTTGCCGAGCGTGATGCGCAAGGCTTATATTGCCGGGCAGGCACTGCTTTCTTGATGTCAAACATTGTTTGTCAAATCCAGCTGGGCCACTATGGTTGAAATCAAGTTTTCGGGATGAAATGAATGCCAAAAATCACCACGCCGCGCATGGCCAATGCCTTACCCTTTTGGGTGTCGCTCATCTTTGTGCCGCTATGGGTGCTTTCTGTCGTCAAAGGCGGTTGGTGGATCGCGCTAATTCCGTTTTATCTCACCGTAATCACCTCGGTTTTGGACCAGTTCTTTGGCCTCAGCAGCGAAAATCTCGGCCCCGAAGCCGAAGATAGCGCGCTGTTTTGGCACCGCTTGATCACCTGGATCTGGGTGCCCATGCAGCTCATTGTGGTGTTTGGCGCGCTGGTCGCGATTTTCTGGTCCGGCCATCTTTCTGTAACCGAGAGCATTTTTCTTTCGCTCACCTCGGGCATGGTGGCTGGCGGTGTGGGCATTACCTATGCGCATGAGCTCATCCACCAAAAAAACAAGTTTGAGCGCAGCTTGGGAGATATCTTGCTGGCCACCGTGCTTTACGGGCATTTCCGCACCGAGCATGTGCTGGTTCACCACCGTTATGTCGGCACCCCGCGCGATGTGGTAACCGCGAGGTATAACGAAAACATTTACCACTTTTTGCCGCGCGCCCTGATTGGCAGCCTCGTCTCCGCCTGGCATGTGGAGGCAGAGCGGCAAGTGAAGCGCGGCCGCAAGGTCAGCAATTTTTCGAACCCGTTCTGGCTGTATGGAGGAGGGGCGCTGGCCTGCTTGCTGGTGGCGGCGCTGATTGGTGGCGTGGCCGGGGTGCTATTGTTTGTTTTGCAGGCGCTGATCGGGATATCCTATCTCGAAATCATCGATTACGTTGAGCATTACGGGCTGGTGCGCAAGCATTTGGGGGATGGAAAATACGAGCCGATTGCCCCGCGTCATTCCTGGAATTCAAACCACAAGTTTACCAATTGGCTGCTGATAAACCTCCAGCGACATTCAGACCACCACTACAAACCGGCGCGCCGCTTTCCATTGTTGCAGACCTATGATGAATCCGAAGCCCCGCAACTGCCCTATGGCTATCCTATCATGGCCTGCATCGCGGCCAACCCGCGCGCCTTTCGCCGGATGATGAACCCCAAGGTGCGGGCTTGGCGCAAAATGTATTACCCCGAAATTACCGATTGGCAGCCCTATAAAGACGGCACAACCCCGATGCCACGCTAAACGGCGGCGCAACTGCGCCGCTTTGGCCAGCGCAACATGTCCGCGCCGCCATCGCCGCGCCAATTGCTCTATTGTAACTTCGCTTCGGGAAAACTATTATAAGAAGCTACGGAATTTAGCGGAGGTCGGGCATGGCTTGGACGGATGAACGCGTCGATATTTTGAAGAAAATGTGGGGCGAGGGCAAAAGCGCCTCGCAAATCGCCACCGAACTCGGCGGCGTGACCCGCAATGCCGTGATCGGCAAGGTGCATCGGCTCGGCCTGTCCAACCGCCCGACAGCAGCCAAACCCGCTGCCGCCGCCAAGGCCGAAACCCCCAAACCTGCCCCCAAGCCGAAAAAGCCCAAGGTCGAGGCCAAAAAAGAGGAACCCGTCGCGCCGGTTGTGCAAAAACCCATCCCGCGCCCGCGGCCGATTATCACTGCCGGCAAGCCGTTGCCGCCGCAGCGTTCTGCCAGCGAGGTTTCTGAAGAAGCCTTGGCCAAGGTCAAAAAGATCGAGGAAAAAGCCCGCAAGCTGACCCTGATGCAGCTTACCGAGCGCACCTGCAAATGGCCGATCGGTGACCCGGCCACCGAGGAATTCTGGTTTTGCGGCCATCCGGTCGAGCCCGGCAAACCCTATTGCGAAACCCATGTTTCGGTGGCGTTTCAACCCATGAGCAGCCGCCGCGACCGGCGCGCCAGCCGCTAGCGCGCCTTTAAATAGGTATCTTCGGCAAAATACTGGAAGCTGTCGGCATTTCGCACGGCACCATTTGGCGAGCTGCGCGCATAATCGCTGCAAACATCGCGGTTGTAGCAATTATCTTCGGTGCCGCCCACACTTTCATAATGCGACATTTCATGGATAATCGTGCCCGCTCTGGTGCCCGAATTAAACACTTCCAGAAAAGTAGCATCGGATAAAACCGGCAGGTTAAAATAGGGCGCGCATAAATAGATCGTCGAGGGGTCATCGGGGTAAACAAAAGCATAGGTGCCGCCACTGCAGGAGGCCGCCCGGGGCCGTTCGCAAACAAAGGTGATTTTGCTGGTGCGGATCTGGTCTTTGAGTGCGGAAATGGTGCGACGCACAAATTTTGCGCGCACCGGGTCCCAGCGGCCAAACCACGTGCGGTATGCGCCGTTTTGAGGGGTTATCTGCACCGTGGCCGCAGACAGGGCATCAAAGGCATTGAGCCGCGCTTTTTCAATATCGGCCTGTTGTTGCGGGCTGCACTGGCGAAAATTGGCCAGCGAAGGGCTGGCGAGCAAGGTGAGTAAAACGGATAACGCCAGAAAGCCGGATTTGACCATAATAAATATCCTTCTACCTGACGAGGCGGCTTTGCACCGCTGCATTAACAACCTATACTGACGAGAGTGTAACACTGGTGAAGCAATGATCAAGTTTAACCTCAAATGCGCGCAGGGGCACGAATTTGATTCGTGGTTCGGCTCAAATAATGATTACGAGAAGCTGCAGCAGCGCGGGCTGGTCTCTTGTGTGGTGTGTGGTATTGCGCAGGTTTCCAAGGCGGTAATGGCCCCGACCTTGGCGCATAAGCAGGCCTCGCCCAACCTGCGCGAAAAGCCGCAAGTGGATGATGTCGGGGCCAAATTCCCTGATGAGGCGCGGCGAATTCATTATGGCGAAGCCCCCAACCGGCCAATCATGGGGCAAGCTAAAATAGAGGAAGCCAAAGCCCTGATAGATGAGGGTGTGCCGGTAATGCCGATTGGCTGGAAGCCTGATCAAGTGAATTAGCTGCGCAAAGAAGTGCCGTCTTTTCACCTTCGGTTGACAGTGCGGTGTTGCTATGGTTTTTCGAACCGGTCAAGCGGTTTAAAAGGGTGCCAACATGAAAACAACACCGGTTACGCTGGCATTTTCCACTTTGGTCGCCGGATGCGCGGCCATTTTGCCGCAAAATCCGCCGGCCATGGGGCTGCCCGCATGGGACGGGTCGCAAATCGTCTGCAATGAAACCGTAAGTTTTGCACCCGATGCCGCCGAAACCCTGCCGGTATTTTCGGAAGACGAGCGCCTTGGGCTTTGTGCGCGCGCCATGCGCTATCTCGAGCTAAACCGGCAATTTGGCGGGCAAACCAGCTATTTCGGGGTGGCGGCGGCCGGCACGGCCAGCCTTGCGGCCACCTATGCGCCCCTTGTGCGGCGCGCTTACTCAAAAAGCACATGGGCCTTTTTGGCCGATCTGAGCCGCCAAACCGAAAACACAGTCAATGTAGTGGCGCAAAGGGCAACTCAGGCGAGTGCCAGCCGGATGCGCAACCTTCTTTCCGGCGGGGTGCCGGATGCAGGCGGCCTTATCAGGGCCGAGCAACAAGGGGTTCAGGCCGCGCTGGACGATTTAAGGGCGCAAGACCCGGATGCCTATGCCCGCGTGATCAAAGAGATAAACGGCACTCTTAACCCGACCAACCCGATGTTGATCGCCGCAATAAACCGCAATCCGTTTTTCAGGGCCTATGAGGCCGGTTTGGCCGGGCTGCGCGCCCGGTATGGCGGGGCGATAGACTATGCAAATATTGAGCAGCGCGTCGAAATCGGCGCAGTTCTGCAAGCGCTGATCGAGGCCATTCCTGCCGCCAGCTAAAATAGCGGCACTGCGCCTGGGTGATGGGCGATAACCGGCGTGGGCCTCGGGCGCTTATGCCGGCGTTTTTCGGGCTCTCTTTATGGGGAGCCTCGCCGAGCGGGGGGCTCGATGCCCCCCCGAGGCGACCTTCGCCGGTTGGGCTTGTTGTTGGTGGCAAACGCGGGTAAGTATCGCGCGAAACATGTGGATTTGGAGCCTCGACCATGGCTTTGCTGGTAATGAAATTTGGTGGCACCTCGGTAGCCGATCTTGGCCGCATTCGCAATGCCGCCTTCAAGGTAAAGCGTGAAGTGGCGCGCGGCCATCAGGTGATCGTGATTGTTTCGGCAATGTCGGGCGAAACCAACAGGCTGGTGGGGCTGGTCGGGGATGCGGCCACCGGTGCCGATGCCGAAACCCCGGGGTTTTATGATGCCCGCGAATATGATGCCGTGGTTGCGTCGGGCGAGTTGGTGACCTCGGGGCTGATGGCAATCGTGTTGCAGGAAATGGGTATTCAGGCACGAAGCTGGCAAGGCTGGCAAGTGCCGGTTAACACCACTTCGGCGCATGGGGCCGCAAGGATCGAGGGTATTGCGCGCGAGAATCTTGATCAAAAATTCGCTGAAGGCATGGAGGTGGCGGTGGTGGCCGGCTTTCAGGGGCTTGGGCCTGACGGGCGGGTTACCACCCTCGGCCGTGGTGGCTCCGATACCACGGCTGTGGCCTTTGCCGCGGCGCTGGACGCCGAGCGTTGCGATATTTATACTGACGTAGACGGTATTTACACGACCGACCCGCGCATCACCGGCAAGGCCCGCAAACTCGAAAAAATCGCCTTTGAGGAGATGTTGGAGTTGGCCTCGCTTGGGGCAAAAGTGTTGCAAACCCGCTCGGTAGAGCTGGCGATGCGCTACAAGGTGCGCCTGCAGGTGCTCAGCAGTTTTAACGACGAACCGGGAACACTGGTTTGTGACGAGGATGAAATCATGGAATCCAATGTGGTAACCGGCATCGCCTGCTCGCGGGATGAGGCCAAGCTCACCCTTATTTCGGTGGCCGACCGGCCCGGCGTGGCTGCGGCGATTTTCACGCCTTTGGCGGAAGCGGGCATTATCGTAGATATGATCGTGCAAAACATGGCCGAGGATGGCCGCACCGATATGACCTTTTCCTGCCCGGTGGGCGATGTGGCCAAAGCCGAGCGCGCATTGGAAGAAGCCAAGGCGCGCGGCGATTTCAATTATCGCGAGCTGGATAAGGACGTGAATGTTGCCAAAGTATCGATTGTGGGCGTTGGCATGCGTTCACACGCCGGGGTAGCACAGAAAATGTTCAAAAATCTGGCCGATGACGGGGTGAATATCAAGGTGATCACCACATCCGAGATCAAGGTTTCTGTGCTGGTGGACCGGAAATATATGGAACTCACGGTGCAATCGTTGCATGATGCCTTTGACCTTGATCGCGCGCCCTAGGCGCCTTCTTTCAGAGAGCCAATGGACCATCGCACCGGGATCAACTCCCAAACCTTGTTGAAAAGACTGCGCGATGCGCTGGCCGAAGCCGGCGAGGGGCAGGAGCGGCTGGACCGTATTACCTATCTTATTGCCTGCTCGCTCGAATCCGAAGTGTGCTCGATTTATCTCAAGCGCGATGAAACCACGCTTGAGCTTTGCGCAACCCATGGGCTGAAAGCCGAAGCGGTGCACCAAACCAGGCTGCGTGTCGGGCAGGGGCTGGTGGGGCAGGTGGCTGATACCGCCGTGCCGCTCAACCGCGCCGATGCCCCGGCCACCCGTGGCTTTCGCTATATGCCCGAAACCGGTGAGGAGGTTTATTCCTCTTTTGTGGGGGTGCCTATCCAGCGCTTGGGAGAGGTGCTTGGTGTATTGGTGGTGCAGGGCAAAAAGCCGCTCCAGTTTTCGGAAGACCAAATTTACGGGCTGGAGGTTGTGGCGATGGTGATCGCGGAAATGACCGAGCTTGGCGCCTTTACCGGCCCCGATAAAATGGCGATTGCCGCCCAGCATCGGCGGCCGTTTTTTGTGCGCGGCTTGCGCGGGCAGGAAGGGGTTGCCGAGGGTGTTGTGCTGTTGCACGAGCCGCATATCGTGATCGCTAATCCGGTGGCCGATGACCCGGAGGTTGAAACCAGACGTTTGCACGCGGCGCTGGAAATGCTGGTGGCCGAAATTGACGAGATGCTGGAACGGGGCGCAAACACCGGCGAGCAGCGCGAAGTCATGATCGCGTATCGGCTATTTGCGCAGGATAAAGGCTGGCGCAACCGGATGTTTGGCTCGATCGAGTCGGGCTTGGCGGCCGAAGTGGCGGTTGAAAAGGAGCAAAACTCGACCCGGACCCGGATGGCGCGGGTGCAGGATGCCTATTTGCGCGAGCGCCTGCATGATCTGGATGACCTTGCCAACCGGCTATTGCGCATTCTGACCGGCCGTGAAGATGCCGAGGAGCGCGGCATTCCCGAAAACGCCATTTTGGTGGCGCGCAATATTGGCCCGGGAGAACTGCTCGATTATGGCAACAAACTCAAGGGTGTGGTGCTGGAGGAGGGCTCGGTTGGCTCGCACGCCGCTGTGGTGGCGCGATCGCTCGCTATCCCGCTGGTGATCCATGCCAAGCGGATAACCCGTGAGGCGCTCAGCGGTGATCCGATCTTGGTGGACGGTGAAACCGGCACGGTTCATTTGCGGCCCGATGATACGGTTGCCACCGCCTTTCGTGAAAAAATCGCCATGCAGGCAGAGGCGCAGGAGGCCTATAAAGGCCTGCGGGATAAGCCTTCAACGACACTCGACGGTGTAAATATAGCGCTGCATATGAATGGCGGGCTGATGGTGGATCTGCCCAGTCTCGGGCCTTCGGGTGCCGAAGGCGTGGGGCTATACCGCACCGAATTGCAATTCCTGATCCGTTCGCGCGTGCCGCAGCGCGGGATGTTGCGGGCGTTATATGCAAAAGTGATGGATGCCGCCGGTGAAAAACCGGTGGTTTTTCGTACCCTGGATATCGGCTCGGACAAAGCGCTGCCCTATATGAAGCGGCCCGAGGAGCCAAACCCGGCCCTTGGCTGGCGCGCCATTCGCATCGGGCTGGACAGGCCGGGGGTAATGCGGATGCAATTGCAGGCGCTTATTCGCGCCGCCAACGGGCGGCGGCTGAGCGTCATGTTTCCGTTTATTGCCCAATTTGAAGAATTCCGGCAGGCGCGGGAAATGCTCCTGAAAGAGCTGGATATCGAGGCGCAGCAAGGGCATATATTGCCTGCAAATGTGCGGATTGGGGCGATGCTGGAAACCCCGAGCCTTGCCTTTGCGCCCGACCAGTTTTTTGAACTGACAGATTTTATCTCGATCGGCGGCAATGATCTGAAGCAGTTTTTCTTTGCCGCAGACCGTGAAAACGAGCTGGTGCGCCAGCGCTATGATACGCTCAATGTCAGCTATCTGAGCTTTATCGAGCAAATCGCCCAGCGTTGCGCACGGCTTTCCACGCCGCTTTCGTTTTGTGGTGAAGATGCCGGCCGCCCGGTCGAGGCACTGGCGCTGGCCGCCATGGGCATGCGGATGCTTTCAATGCGGCCCGCCTCTGTCGGGCCGGTAAAGCGGCTGTTGCGGGCTGTGGATCTGGCCGAAGTAACCGCGGTGATTGACCGCGCTCGCCTTAGCGGCGAGCAATCGGTGCGTGCAGAACTGGTGAGCTGGCTAACGGCGCGAAACCTGCCGCTTTAATCGCGGCTTTGATAGGCGTATTGATAGCTGTAATCGCCCACACCCTTGTTGCTGGCTTTTGGCGCATAGGCATTCAGCACCGTGCCGCTGGCTTTCAGGCCGTTGTTTTCCAATGTGCGCAGCGAGGCATTGACCTCGCCAATCTGGGTAAACAGATGCCGCACCACCAAAAGGATCATGCCGGTATATTTGCCGATGATCACCGGGTCGGTTACGGCAAGAATCGGTGGTGCATCCATCAGAGTCAGCTCAAAACGGTCATCCAGATAGGCGCAGACCTCGGCGAAATGCTTGTGCATGAACAGTTCCGACGGATTGGGCGGGTATTTCCCGGCGGGAATAAAATGCAGCCCGGTGTCTTTATCCACATGGATGACATCTTCAATTTTGGCATCTCCGGCCAATACATCGGTGAGCCCGAGGGCGGATTTTTCAATGCCGAAATAGCGGCGCAAATAGCCGCGGCGGATATCGGCATCGACCAAACATATATTCTGCCCCGCTTGCGCCATAACCGTGGCGAGATTGACGGCCAAAAAAGATTTGCCCTCGCCGGGGCGCGAGCTGGTTATTAACAGGAGGCTGGAATTGCTGTCGAGCATGCCGAAATGCAAACTGGTGCGCAGACTGCGGAGCGCCTCGACAGACAGGTTGGTCGGGTCGGATTTGGCCAATACAGGCCGCAGGTTTTTTTTGCTGGCGGCGATGCCTAAATCGCCGTTGCCAACCTTTTGAACCGTGCCATAAACAGGCAGGCCGAGCGCCTCGATTTGCGCCTGCCCATCAATGCCCTTTCGGGTATAGGCGCGTAGCAAAACCAGCGCCAGCGCCAGCACAAAGCCAACCAGCACCGATACCGCCAACACCATGGCCTTGGCCGGTTTTACAGGTAGCGGAAAGGCCATCGGGGCATCAATGACGCGAATATTGCCGATGGTGCCGGCTTTGATAACCTGTAATTCCTGCGCCCGGTTGACAAGCTGCAGGTAAATTTCCCGCGCCACCTCGAGGTTTTGGTTCAGGCGCAGCATTTCAAGCTGGGTTTCCGGCAGGTTGACCGTTTGTGCCTGAATTTCGTCAAGCCGCTGGGTGAGCTGGGCGCGGTTGTCCAGCAGGGTCTGGTAGGCGGGGTGCGCGACGGTGAAGCGCTTTTGCAACTCCCGCTCTTGCAGCGCCAATTCGTTGAGCTGGGCCTGTATATCCACCGATTGCTCAAGCAGGGCTTGGGTTTCAAAGCTCAGATCAACCGAGTTTTGCGATAGTTTATAGATGTTTACAGCAGATTCTGCCGCGCGCATCGTGGCTTCGGCCTCGGGGAGCTGCGCTTGAATGAAGGTCAGGCTGCTCTCGGCCTCGGCGGCATTGCGGTTGATGTTTTGCAGCAAATATACATCGCCGATTTCCGCCAGAATCCGCGTGGCCAGATCCGGGTCCGGGTTTTGTAGCGAAAGCTGGAGGATGGAGGAACCCTTACCGCGCTCGGAAATGGAATAAGCAGCGCGCAGATCGGCCAATGCCGTGGCAAAGCTTTGCTTTTTCAAGATAAATTCGCGACCGGCCTGGCCGGTAATTGACTCGACCATAAGGGCGAAGCCAAGATCATCGCGCCGCAAAGGGGTGCGCACCCTGCCGGAAATTACCTCGCCGCCAAGGCTGATCTCGTAGGCGCCGCCGCCAAGATAGGTGAGCGGAACCGGCTGGCCTATCAGCGCTTCGGGCAGTGTGAGGCGGCTAATTTCAATGCCCTCCTCGCGCCAGGCATAGGGGGCAAGAAAGGAAATATCGGGCGCGGGAAAAGCATAGCGGCTGAGAAAATTGCCAATGACGGGGAGGCGCTTGGGCGTGGCCGAAATATCGAGCCGAAGCGCGGAAATTACCTCACCGAGAATCATGCGCGAGCGCAAAATCTCAACCTCGGCGACCGATTGCGGGGTATCGGCAAACAGCCCCGAAAGATCAGCCGAGAGCGCCATGCCGCCACTGCTTTTTTCCTCGAGCTGGATGAGGGAATCGGCCTTGTAAATCGGGGTTGAAAAAAACGCGACCGCCAGCCCGATGAGCGCGGCACACAGGGTGATGAATATAATCTTGAACTTGTTGGCATAAAAAAGCCGCAACAGTTCCAGCAGGTCGATTTCGGAATCCTCTTGCAGTGTGGCCATTAACCGGCTCCCAGTTTTTTGGCCCAGGCGGTGCTGGCGGCGGTGATTTGGGCAAAAACCAACTCATGAAATTCGCGGCTTTTGCGGTAGGGGTCGGCGATATCGGAGGGGGTAAGCCATTGGCCCAAAAGCATGGTTTTGCCGCTAAGCGCCGGGGCTTGATCGGATATCACCCTGATATGCCCCTTTTCCAGGGCGAGGATCAGGTCAAATTCTGCGGCGATCTCGGGGGTGAACTGGCGGGCCAGATGCCCGCGCATATCCAACCCGTGTGCGGCGGCTACTGCGCTGGTGGTGCTGTCGGCTGCATGGCCGACAAGGGCGGCAATGCCCGCAGATTCCACCCGCAAATGAGGGCAGGCTTGCGCGATCAGCCTTTCGCCAACCGGCGAGCGGCAAATATTTCCTACGCAGACAACAAGCACCGAGCCTATCATTACAAATCATTCCCGATGAGCTGGGCCTGCCGCACCGCACCGATGGTCGGGATGAGCTGGCCGATAATATCGTTCCAGCGCGAGGCGGGATCGGCGACAATATAAACCACATCTTCAGAGCGAAGATAAAACCGTGTGGCCAAAACAAAGGCCAGCGGGGTGGTGGCGTCGAGTTGAAAAACATCGGTGCCCTGCGCCGACCCTCTGAAAACAAAGATCCCTTTGGCATCCGCTTTGGTTTCATCCAGCCCGCCCTGCATGGTCAGCGCCTCGGTCAGGTTCAGGCCGTCAAACCCGAGCTCGACAATCCCCGGGCGGGTTATCTGGCCAAGAATATAGGCGCGCCGGGCTTCTGCCACCGGCACATTTACCACATCGCCACCGCGCAATAACGGGTTGTTATCCGCGTTGCCCTTTTCCAGAAAATCCTTCAGATCCACCCGGTGGATGCGCCCGGCCCGCCGAATGGTGATCCGTTGGCTATCG
>Ga0316208_1003430_pt1 | contig 11454 bp, 9 predicted proteins | sample 3monopyrite_MG_FD_204944 | JGI IMG/M metagenome (GOLD analysis project Ga0316208, IMG submission 204944) | Microbial mat bacterial communities from mineral coupon in-situ incubated in ocean water Damariscotta River, Maine, United States -... | ecosystem: Environmental > Aquatic > Marine > Coastal... | reverse complement strand
TGATAATAATCAGGCCGAGCGCGATGTGCGAATGGTGAAGGTGAAGCAAAAAATATCCGGCACCTTCCGCAGCGAGGAGGGAGGCGATATTTTCTGCCGAATCCGCGGCTATATTTCCACACAACGCAAAAACGGCCGGAGCATTTTAACCAGCCTCGAATCAGTCCAGCAAAATGCACCCATCCTACCAACCCGCATCGCTGCCGCTGAATAGTTACCTCTGCTGTAGCATAACCAGTAGCGAAAACAGACAAAGCCATCACTGGCACGACTCGCCTAATGACTTGTTTGCAGTTCAGCAGGAAGCACCGGCATCGATGCGGCTTCTGCCTGAATGTAGTGGCTTTTTTTCGAGAGGAACGGTTTTTCTATCCAATGCCAGGAGACCAGCCCGGCTGCAATCGTAAGAGTAATTGCGATGATCGCTCCGACAAGCGGCATCGTCGTCAAAATTCCCATCGCAATCAGCGTTTGCAAGATCGGAAAGTGATAAATGTAGATTCCGTAAGAGAGATCACCAAAGCGGCCCCAGTTTCCCAGATAGCAGAAATAGCCACCTATTATAATCACCAATATAGCCAACGGCACGACTCGCAAAATAAGCGGCATGTTCTGTTTGCCCACCAGATACGCTCCCAAAAACATCAGCAGGCAGACCGGCAGAATTTGTGGTGCATAAGTTTCCAACTGCTCCCGATACAAATAAAGCAGCGAACCGGTCGTGAAGAAGGCGAACGGAATCAAGTAACCGATATGAAACAGATACATTTCGCTGGACGATCCCCAAGCGGTATGCAGAATCAACAAATCAGCACATTGAACCGCAATAAGGACGACGATCCAGGAAAGTAAATTGCCCCATCGCTTGCAGAAAAACATCCAAAATGGAATCAGCACGTAAAAAAGAACTTCGCTGCGAATTGACCACAAAGAACCATTCACCGTGGCACTGACCGGATTGTTTTCAAACAGACCCGGCAAACCTGGCTGATACATATTCAAAAAGGCGAGATTCCAGAACAGATAGTTCCACGTTTGGGCAGAAGTGAGATAAGCCAGAATTTGATAGCGACTCAACAACGCGCCCAACAAAACAGAAAGCAGAATCACCGAAACATAAGCAGGCAGAATCCGCCGCACACGTTTTTTGTAAAACGAACGCAAATCGTTTGAGCGTGTGTAACTTAATGTGACAAGAAACCCGCTGATCGTAAAAAAGCAGTAAACGCAAGATTCCGAATCAATACTCAGCCGTAGTCCCAGAAAAGCATTATTAAGCGTCAAGTCGTACAGATGCCCCAGCACAACACCAATCGCGAGTACCAACCGAATGCAATCGAAATTGTTTTGTACTGATTTCATCCCAGTCTTAATCATCCCCTGTAGGGTCCGCTGTGCGGGCCAATGAACGTGTAGCAATCTCCATTTCGGTCCGCAATAGCGTACCCTGCAACTTTAGGTTGCGATCAATCCGGTAGACTGCAGAATGAAGTGAACCATCGGTGCAAAACGAGAGATTTCAGAGTTGAAATCGGAATAACCGGAACAACCGAACGGCTTGGAGATTATCGAATCCGCTGATCTCGCTCCAACCACCAGCATCGGGGGTTGTGCGTGTAGCCGATCTGTTCGTAATAGTCATTCGCATTCGGAGCAGCGACGAGAATCAGTTTGCATTTGGGTCCGAGTTGATCTTGTGTCAGTTTCTGCAATTTCTTCCCGATACCACGTTTTTGGTATTGTTCATCGACAGCTAAATCAGAAAGATAGCAGGCAAAATGAAAGTCGGTCATACTGCGAGCCATGCCGACCAGTTTTTCTTGATCCCAAGTGGTAATAACCAGATTGCTGTTGTTGAGCATCCCTTCAATACACGCGAGGTCTTCAACCGGGCGGCGATCTGCGAGTGTGGTTGCACGCAATAAATCGATGAACTGATCTGGCGTAACCGCAGCGTTGATTTTATATTCGATGGACATATTTTTCAGGACCAGATCGGTTTTGTTTTATCAAGAAATGCCTGAGCACCTGTTTGCAACTCGCCGGAATGCACAATAGCGAGAAAGGCATTCAATTCGTCGCCGTGTCCCATTTCAAGCTGGCTGATGGTCCGTTCTGTTTTCTGGATCAGCCGTTTCGCTTCCCGCTGGGCGGTTGGTCCGCGAGAAAGAAGCGTTGCGATCCATTGCTTGATGAAATCTGCCCAATCCTCTTCTTCGCACAATTCATGTACGATGCCCAGTTTTTTTGCCTGCTTAGCGGAAAGTAATTCGCCGGTAAGGATGAGTCGGGTTGCAACCGCAGAACCGAACATCAACGTCGTGCGAATTGTCCCGCCCCAACAGGGGAGCAAGCCGAGTGTTGTTTCAGGCAGGCCAATTTTCACATTCTTGATCGCGAATCGATAATCACAAGCCAGCGACAATTCAAAACCACCCCCCGCACAAGCCCCGTTAATCGCTGCGATGGTGATCGCGGGCAGATTGGAAATTCGCGTCATCATTTTCTGCCCAGCCTGAATTAACTCTCTTGCTCGCTGTTCATCCAAATCCAGAAACTCATGAATATTCGCCCCCGCAATAAATGTTCGTCCGGTCCCCTGAAACAGAACGACGCGAAGGTTTGAAAGACTTTCCAGATCATCCAGCACCGAGTTCAAAGCCGCCCGAGTTTCCGCACCAAGAATTTGAATTCCTCGCTCACCGGAAAAAGTAACACGAGCCACTTCGCCCTCAACATCAAGATGAACCTGCGTGGCAGGAGGTAATGAATTTTGCATTGGTTTTAACTTACTTAATTTCTGAAACCATAATTTCTACAAACTTATTTCCTGATTCTCCCCATTGGAATCGCTCCTTTTTATCGAATGCAAATACATTTTCTAAATCCATCGAAGAGGAATTGACCTGACTGATCGTTTTTTTATCATCCTGGACAATGATTTTACTTTGGCTGATTTTAAAAACAAGTGGCACGGTTTTTACTGTAGTTGTTCCCTTTTTGCTCTCCAATACTTTTCCTGTTTCGATACATATAGTTGATCCATAGAATCCGAATTTCTTATCCATTTTATTGAGAGGTTTACTGCGAGAACAAGATACTTTGGATTCTCCCTCCAAGATCTTGATTTCTAATGCTGCCAATGCTTTTTCTACAGGTTTGGGCAAGCCAGTCTCTTTCATTTCGAGAACAGAGACTTTAATTAGGAATTGACGTTTTTCAGTTTGCTCCGTTGCAAAAATATTCGCTAATAAAACCAGCAGAGGGAGAACAGTACTCACCAGTAATAAAGACATGCGTATCATCACTGCGTCTCTCTGTTATTTGATTGTTTATTGGACACGTAGAGGCTCTGGAGTAACATAGCCATGCCTCAAGAAAGAGAGACCGCAGAGTTCGCGGAGGCTCGCAGAGAATGTAAAAGAAGCTCTCTCCCATTGCAGAATCACAAATTTGACAAAGTTTTTTCTTTTCTTTTTTCGTCTGTTTCGTACTTTTCGTCGTCACCTCATAATCTCTGCGACTCTCCGCGAACTCTGCGGTTCAATTTGCATTCAATTATAAGTTGGGGCGTAAATGTTGATCCGCAATAGCGGACCCTACGGGACTGCGTCGTAGGAGGTAATGAATTTCGCATGGGTATTATTCTTCAGACGCCCATTTCCATTCGGAGATGGTGAGTTCAATAAACTGGTTTCCTGAATTTCCATACGGAATCCGTTCTTTTTTATCGAGCTGGAAAACTTTGATTATTCTTGAGGAAGTCGAGTCAATCTGAAATTCTACTTTTTCTGATTGTTGAAGCGAACTGTGTGATATTCGCAGATCAACTCGTACTGTTTTTACGGTTTTGTTTCCCTTTTTTTCCAGTGTAATTGGTCCCGGCTTTAGCTTTACATTTAGACCAAGCCCTGTAAGGTCCTTATCTCCAGGTACTTTAAACTCTCCACCAGATAAAAATTGAACTGGAATTCCCCTGTGTGTAACAAGCGTTGGTGCGGCTAATACTTTTATAACAGGATCAGGCAATCCGTTATCGTTTATCTCAAGAACTTGAATTGTCATCATTAACTTCTGTTCTTCAGCCTGCTTGTCGGCGAAGGCACTTGTTGAAAGAACGAGCAAGGGTACAACAAAACCTGTCAGAAAAATGGACTTAACTGTCATCACGGCACTTCCTTATGATACGCGGTTTCAGGTTCGTAGGCTGGAACATTAATGTTGGTCCGCAGGTAGCGGACCCTACGGGCGATACGAACCCTACTCTTTTTCTCCATGTACATCAATATCAATAAACAGACCATCCTGAATGCGGTGGACGACATCTTCGTTGGCAATATGTCGTTCGTCGTGGGTAACAACGATGATGGTTGCGTTTTGTTCTTGCCCGAGTTCGCGGAGTAGCTTGAAAATCATTCTGCCGGAGGTGCTGTCGAGTTCGCCGGTTGGTTCGTCTGCGAGAATCAGTTGCGGTTTTTTGAGCAGCGCCCGCGCAATCGCAACACGTTGTTGTTCGCCACCGGAAAGGTGATTCGGCTTATGATCGATTCGGTCTTTTAAGCCAACCCGTTCCAATAACTGCATCGCTGTTTGCGTGAGTGATTGATCGATCCCCTGCGGCAAAAACGGAACGAGTACGTTATCGAGTGCAGAGAGGTTCGACATCAGATTAAAATTCTGAAAGATGAAGCCGACATCGTTTCTTCGGTAAGCGTTGCATTTCGCTTCGTCCCAGGAATCGATGGCAGAATCATCGATCAAAATTTTCCCTGAAGAAGGTTGATCAAGAACTCCCAGCAGATAAAGCAGCGTGCTTTTGCCGCTGCCCGATGGCCCGAGAATAAAATTGAAAGACCCGGCTATAAATTCACACGAAACCCCCCGCAGAACTTCCAGTTCGGTATCGCCCCGTTGATATTTTTTGTGAAGATTTTGAATCTGAATACGCATTGCCAGAGTTTAACGCACCAGCAGAGTGATGAAAAGAAAGGAATGAGATCGTCACTCAAGCCAGCTTCTAAAAAGGCTGCCTAGAGAATCTGGTAATATCAGGAAACTGATTGAGTTACGAATGGACGTCCAGGATGTGAATTTTCAAGAAATCTGTATCGAAACAGGGATTTCGCTTTCCTGCGGTCGTCTTCGCTTCGTATAATCCAACGATTATGAATTCCTCTTATTTCTCTTTGAGGTTCGTTTCAACTACTCCTTTCATTTATACCTCTTCTTTCATTTCTGCTCGTTTTCATCACAGTATGCGTTGATGGTACATTTGAGCGGAAGTATTTCCGATTTCACCTCTGGGGTTGTAAATCGTTACAATTTCTGTAACCCTTGCATTCGGTATTGTTTAAGATAAATTAGCACGGATAGGGTGCAGGTTTCACTTTCGGATGTTAATCTGTTGGAATTACTCTGCATACTTCTCATACTAAAACTGGTTACGGAAACAGGTTTGTTCAACCGTTCGAGCTTAGTTACATCACCCTGATTTCACCCACTCGATATTGTTAGGCATCATGAGTTCGATACTTTGTAATTCTTTACGAGCCTGTTCTCAGCAAATAGGGTCCGCACACCGGGGAAACTTGTTGTGTTTGTCTTTCCATTTGCTGATTGCCTGGGTTGCCATGTTTGTGGTCAATAATTCTGAATTGACTGCTCAGGATAAACCGAAAGCAGAATCTGAATGCAAAGATTTGATCAACCCTGATGATTTAATCATCCTCAGGACCTCTGCTCAAAAATTCAGAAAGGCGATGAATAAAGGCAATCTTTCTCAGGCTGATATCAATGTCATCAAAGAATTTGCGAGAATCCAGGTTTTACAAATGAGCCTGGAGGAAAAAAGGAAGTCTCTTCCTGATATCCGCAAAACAGTCAAGCAGAATTTTCTACGCCCTTCTCAAGCAGCGACTGAATTACTGCTGGCAGAGATTACCAGGCAATGCAAGAAATTGCTCAACTGCCCGTTACCGGTACGACTGAATGCCGTTTTGCTGATTGGGGAACTGAATCAGACGCAGGCAAATTTAGCCAAAAGACTTCCTGCTGTTCCTTATGAAGGGAAAACGGAGGTTCTGCTTTCTGTTATCAAAGATCCAAAACAACACCAGGCGGTGAAGATTGCTGCGGTGAATGGCCTTTATCGAGTTTGTAAAGATTCCAGCTTGAAAGTTAGTATGCGGAAAAAAATTGGTGTTGCTGTAGTTGCAGAACTAAATAACCCCAAGGCAGATCCCTGGTACAAGCGGGTTTGTATTGCCACGCTTGGCGTGGTAGACGACCTGTACGATGCTCGCCGAAAGCCGTATATCATTCAGACGTTATGTGAAATTCTGATTGACAATCAACAACCCTGGCTGGTTCGGGCAACAGCAGCCAATGCACTGGGTCGGGCAAAAATGGATGGGCAAATCAATCTGCCTCTGGTCAATCACGAAATTGCTCGCTTCACTTACGACCTGGCTGTGCAGTTTAATCGAAAACCGAGACAGTATTACTGGAAGAGTTGTGTCTTCCTAACGTATACAGCCTATCGCAAACGCGACTTACAAGACAAAGCACTGCTTGATCGCATCAAAAGTAGCCTGTTGGGCAAGTATCGAACCAATGTTGAAGAGACTTACAAGCAAATTTTGCCGATTATCAATGCCATTTACAGTAGTCCTAAACCGCTCCCCAAAACGAAAATCCCGCCGGTTTCTAAAGCTAAACTTCAGGCGTTGAAGGATTTCATCGAGAAAAATCCTCCAGCCAGCCTGTCGGTCGCCCCAGGGGCGCCACCGCTTCGCAAACCTGTTGCTGTTGATAAAGATGAAAAGTAACAGCTCAGCAAGTTTGTTATCAGCCGTAGCCGTACCTGCATAATGGTAATTCTATAACCGAATTCTTGGTCAACTATTCCATTTCTCGGCCCGTTTACGCCAGGATAAACCGCCGTTTTCCAGATCTCTCTTGCTTATCAGACTTTGAAACAATAGATTGAAGATGAGCCGGGGGGCTTTTCCGGTCTGTTGGTTTCCAGAGAGCAGGGGAATGCAATGAAAATTCTGGCGGGAAAATCAGAAGCAAATTGTGCGGGAGTGAATCGTCGAAGTTTTTTGCAGGTTGGGCTAGCGGGCATGGGCAGCTTGAGCCTGGCTTCCATCTTGCGGGCGAAAGAAGCGAACCGGCAGCTTGGACGGGCGACAAAGCAGACTTCCGTCATTCTACTTTGGCTTGATGGTGGTCCAAGCCAGCACGATACTTACGATCCGAAGCCGGAAGCCCCGCGCGAATATGCGGGCATCTGGAACCCGATCAACACCGTTGTTCCCGGAATGGATATAACCGAACTATTCCCGTTACAGGCGAAAGTGGCTGATAAGTTTTCGATATTGCGTTCCGTTCATCACGACACGGGAGATCATTTTAACGGGGCGCATTGGATGCTCACCGGACGAGGCGGCGTCAACGGGGCAATGAAAGCGGGCAAGTATCCGTTTATCGGAAGCGTCGCGACTAAAGTTGTCGGTGCTCGTCAAAAGGGAATGCCTCCTTATGTTTCTGTCCCTTACGGCATGAGCGTCGGTTTGCGTCCCGGATATTTCGGCGGGCATTATCTTGGCAATCAGTACGATCCGTTCAATACAGGCGGTGATCCCAACGCGGCTAAATTCAGTGTTAATAATTTGACACTCCCCAAGAATCTAACCGTCTCTCGTTTGGAAGACAGGCGATCTTTGCAGAAGCATTTTGATGGCCTGCGTCGATATGCAGAAGTCTCCCAGGAATTTGCTGCTCTGGATGAATTTGAACAGCAGGCGTTTGAATTAGTGACGGGCGATAAGGCACGCATTGCGTTTGATATTGAACAGGAATCGCCAGAGTTGCGAGATCGATACGGTCGAAATAGTTGGGGGCAAAGCACATTGCTTGCCCGCCGGTTAGTGGAAGCGGGTACCACATTTGTGACCTGTCACTTCGGGGGCTGGGACAGTCATTGGGATCATCAGGCTCGCATGGAACAATATCTTCCGAAAGTGGATCAAGCGGTCTCTGCCTTGTTTACCGATCTGGATCAACGCGGGTTATCGGATGACGTTCTTGTTCTTGTGATGGGTGAATTTGGACGAACTCCCAAAATGAACAACGGCGGCAACGGCGGACCACCACTGAGCAAAGGAACGCCCGGGCGAGATCACTGGGGGAATGTGCTGTCTGTCCTCATCGGCGGCGGCGGATTGAAGGGGGGACAGGTTGTCGGCTCCAGCAACCGTCTGGGAGAAAAACCGGCCTCCCGCCCACTACGTCCCGGCGATATTCATCACACCATCTTTCACGTGTTGGGAATCAACCCGGAACTCTATTTCAACGACCACACCGGTCGCCCGAATATTGCGATCGATCATGGCGAGGTGATCTCTGAATTGATCTAACCACTACACGCAAGCAATTATCCAAGTGGATGAAACTGGGATAGTTGCAGGCGCTGCCAGCACCGGTGAATTTAGCGGGGGAGTACTTAATCCGCCCGAGTTTCGTGCGGATCATCCGTTTCTGTTTCTTATTCGAGACGAAGCAACGGGGAGTATCCTGTTTTTAGGGAGATTGATGATCCCCTAAAGATCAGTGATTCAAAGTAGAGTCTGGATGATGAAACCCACAAGGCGATTGTGCGAGTGATCGTCATGGGGCATTGAAATTTACTGGTATTTTGCTTATATGTATCAGTAACTTAATCTGATCTATTACAACGCCCCTACCAGCAGAATGGCATTCCTTATGAAACACATAAAAATTTTTACAATGACATTCTTGTTTCTCTTTCTATTGAATTCTATTTCGTTGGCGCAAGTTGTGCTGTTGCCCTCATCGGTCACACTTCATGGACCGGTAGCTTCCCAGCAGTTGCTGATTCAAAAAGTTGTCTCTCACGAAAAAGGGAAAGAGACCGGTTCGCAAATTATTGATGGCGTTCAGTGGAAATCGGAAAAGCCGAACATTGTGGAAGTTTCTGCCAGTGGTTTGCTCAGACCGAAATCGAATGGCGAAACAAAAATTGTTGTCCAAGTCGGAAAAGAGACGGCAACACTTGTCGTGAAAGTGGTTGGTTTCAATAAGCAATCGCCTCTTTCATTTCGTCACGATGTGCTACCTATTCTTAGTAAAACAGGTTGTAATTCCGGGGCTTGCCACGGGGCGCTCGCGGGGAAGGGAGGCTTTCGATTATCGCTGCTTGGTTACGACCCGGATGCAGATTACTTTAACATGTTGAAGCAGGATCGAGGCAGGCGGGTTGAATTTGCTGATCCGGGTCGCAGTCTTGTTCTTGCGAAACCTTCTGGCGGGATGCCTCATAAAGGAGGGATTCGGTTTGAAACGGATTCGCCCGAATACCGACTTCTCGCCCGCTGGATTTCTTCAGGAGCAGTCGGACCGCAAGCTAACGTTCCGGATGTGAATTCGATCAGTATTTTCCCCAAACGTTCGATTCAACAAAAAGGCAAAACACAGCAGATGGTTGTGCAGGCTCACTTTTCCGATTCTCACCTGCTTGATGCAACCAAGCAGGTGAAGTGGACTTCCACAAATGAAGCTGTTTGCACGGTTGATGAGGCGGGCAAGGTAACGGTTATCGGTTCGGGAGAAGGGGCGATTATGGCGTGGTATTCCAGCCAGATAGCCATTGCCCGCATCACGGTTCCTTATCCGGTGATTGATCCGGGAAAAGAATCGGCGAAGTTGATCGAAACTCGCAAGCCGCGTGGCTTTATTGATGAAATGATCGATCATCAATTGAAACGACTCAACCTGCCTGCTTCGGGTGCCTGTTCCGATCAGGTTTTTGTGCGTCGCGTTTATATCGATACCGTTGGTCGATTACCCGAGGAATCGGAAGTTCGACAATTTTTGACAGACTCGCGAAAAGAAAAGCGAGACCTGCTGATCGATCAGCTTTTAGCCAGCAACGATTTTGTTGATTACTGGAGCTATCAGTTTTCCGATGTCATGATGATCAACGGCACGCTGCTTCGTCCCAAGGCTGTCAAAGCGTATTACGATTGGCTGCATGGTCATCTGAAGAAGAACACGCCCTGGGACAAGATGGTGAGAGAAATTGTGACCGCAACGGGAAACAGTTACGAAAACGGTGCGACCAACTTTTATGCCCTTCACCAGACGCCGGAAGATATGACCGAAAATGTCTGTCAGGCGTTTCTGGGGCTTTCGATTGGTTGTGCGAAATGTCACAATCATCCGCTGGAAAAATGGACGAACGATCAATACTACGGGATGGCGAACTTATTCGCACGCGTTAAAGCGAAAGGCTGGGGAGGCGAAACACGAAACGGCGATGGATTGCGTACGTTGTATGTTTCAGAAGTGGGTGATATTGTTCAACCACGAACCGGTAAACCACAACCCCCTGCTGCGTTGGATCAAAAACCACTGGCGTTGGAAGACCCGACTGACCGGCGAGTGGCGCTAGCAAACTGGCTTACCTCACCGGAAAATCCGTACTTTGCCCGCTCGATTGCCAATCGCATCTGGGCGAAATATTTCGGCGTTGGATTGGTCGAAGCTGTTGATGACATGCGAGTTTCCAACCCCGCTACTAATGAGGAATTGCTACAGGCTTGTGCGGATCATCTGGTTAAACAGAAATTTGATTTGAAAGAATTGATGAGGGAGATACTGCGTTCAAATGCGTATCAACGTACCAGCAAACCACTTCCGGGCAATGCGAATGAGAAACGTTTCTATTCGCGATATTATCCCAAACGAATGATGGCGGAAGTTTTACACGATGCGATTGTGCAAGTATCGCAAGTACCCACAAAGTTTGAATTTATCGGCTATCCCGGTGCAGATCGACAAAAGACAGACTTCTACCCCGTAGGCACCCGCGCGGTTCAGCTTTACGATTCCGCAGTTGAAAATTATTTTCTTTCTTCGTTTGGTCGAAACCCGAGAAATATCGTTTGCGAATGTGAACGTTCGAACGAACCAAGCACCGTGCAGGTGCTGCATATTTCTAACGGAAAAACAATTAACGACAAACTAAGTGATAAGAAAAGTCGAGCCAGTCAGTTGGTCAAATTGCGAAAACAGGGGATGTCGGATGCAACTTTGATCGATCAGATTTATCTCTGTTCGGTCTCACGATTTCCGACCACCAGGGAACGGGAGCAACTTCTCAAAATGCTTCCCGATGTTGGCACAGGCGACGAACAGGCAGTGGTCGAAGACGTCTTCTGGGCGATTATGAGTACGAAAGAGTTTTTGTTTAACCATTAATCGTTAAGTGGCATTCGAATAATAACTGCCGTATCCTTGATATTCCATTTCCTTGGCTGAAGGCCAAAAAAACAGATGAAACCAGACAGTAATTGTTCGAGCGATACCAAGCAAGTCTTTCCAGAATTCACCACAGGAAACCGCAATATATTCAAGAGGAGTACAGACATT
>Ga0316208_1003429_pt1 | contig 11456 bp, 10 predicted proteins | sample 3monopyrite_MG_FD_204944 | JGI IMG/M metagenome (GOLD analysis project Ga0316208, IMG submission 204944) | Microbial mat bacterial communities from mineral coupon in-situ incubated in ocean water Damariscotta River, Maine, United States -... | ecosystem: Environmental > Aquatic > Marine >... | reverse complement strand
AAACGGAAATTTCAGATTTTAATGTAACAGATCAACATGTTTTTAGCCACAGAAACACAGAGAACACAGAGCTGTTCACAGAAAAAAGAAGTGCAGAAAATCCTCTGTGAAAATTTCTGTGCCTTCTGTGTTTCTGTGGCTATTTTATGTCTGTTAGGAGCAATTTATTCGATAATTGGGGAAAGTTGCGGATAAGCATTAAAAAAATATATGCGTTTGCCCTGCTTTGTATGTTCATATAGTTCCTGTAGAGAGATCAGAATCTTATCTTTGGCCTCAATAATTTCCTACTTGACCTTTCATTAGTAGCTCAAAACATCGTGGTACATACTATCATTGTGAGTAAACTAAATCTTCTACATAAATGACAATATTCGTAGTAGGATTCCCTAAATCGGGAAACACGTGGTTGTCCAAAATGCTTTGCCATGCCTTTAATGCAGTGCTCGTAGATGATGATCCTTCGCAATTGGAGGTGAATGATCGACTGGACAACTTGCAAAATGACATCCGAATAGTGAAATCGCATCATTTGCCTGAACAACTATTAAAAAACTACCCGACTGATGAGTATCGTATATTTTATGTTTACCGTGACTTCCGCGATGTTAGCATTAGTGCATTGTTCTATTTCAATGGGCCGGTAAATCAAGGGCTTCTATTGGACAAAAACTTCTGTGAAAGTATCATGCACTTTTCAGACCCCTTAGACTTCCAAGCGGGTCGACTTGCTATCAAAAATTACGTAGGTCAGATGTCAGACCACGGAATACCAGAACTTTCGCAGTTCAGCACTTGGTCTCAACATATCGAAACATGGCTTGAATGGGGAAAAACACACTCCAACCAATTCCAGACCTTAACCTACTCTGATTTGCGAGCCGATACAGAAAATCAGTTGGCCCGAGCCATTAAGAAACTCGGACTCGAACAATTTATCCAGTCTCTATTGTGTAAAGCCATCGAAAAAGAGTCCTTTGAAACTTTAAAAACTGAGTTTATAAAAAAGAAACTTCACAGTAACGCCTCTTTCCTGCGGTCTGGGATTATTGGAGATTGGAAGAACTACTACACGCAAGAAATTGCGGAAGCTCTTTCAGGTTCAGTAATGTTAAAACTCAACGAACTTGGATTTGAAACAGACAATTTATGGGTGAATCAATTACCAAAAGAAAAGTTAAGCCCTCAAAACTTGCAGGAGTTCATGTTATTCTGGAAATGCCGTTTAAAACATCTATTATCCTAACAATCAAATCTTTAAATTGATTATCTCACGTATATTCCAAGGGCTGGGAAATCAGCTTTTTCAGTACGCTTTTGGAAGAGCAACAGCACTTCGTAATGGCACACAATTGAAATTAGATACATCGTTTTACGAAAACTCGGAAATAACACAGTTTGGATACACTTATAAACGCAATTTTGAAATTGCGCGATACAACATTCAACATAATGAGGCCACGCGTAACGAGGTTGAGGTTTTCAAGGGAAAGAGAATTCCAGGTATATTTCAGCGTGCTGAGTTTAAACTCTTCCCTGCACATCGCCCACAGGTAATAGACGAAGACCTTTCTATATTTTCGCCTGAACTGAATAATTTGAAAGGGAATTTGTATTTGAATGGCTACTTTACGAGTGAAGAATTTTTCAAAGATTATGCTGGCATCATCCGAAAGGAGTTTACGCTAAAAAACAGCATGAACCCTGAAAACCAAAAATGGGCAGAGCAAATGCAAACCTCTAACTCTGTGTGCATTAGCCTCAGACTAACCGATTTCCTTCACAATCCACTCCACAACGTATGTTCGTTAGAATATTATTACAGCGGTCTAAAAAAGATTGAAGAACTGCTAAAATCAGAAATTACTGTGTTTATTTGGAGTGATGACAACGACTGGACACGAGAAAACTTCAAGCCTTCCTACAAATGCCATTATATGACCCATAATTATCCGGATTTCAATGAAGACCTTAGGTTGATGACACATTGCAAACATCACGTCATACCCAACAGCACTTTCAGTTGGTGGGCGGCTTGGCTGGGTGAATGGAAAAATCAGATTGTGGTATCACCCGAGCGCTGGCTGAATGGTGATGAAATTGAATATCGCCACGTGGTTCCAGAACGTTGGCTCAAAATCAAGAACTAAAAAATGAACATTCTAATAACGGGCGGTGCAGGTTTTATAGGTTCTTCGTTAGCACTCGACCTCATACAACGTGGCCATTCAGTAAGAATACTGGATAACCTATCGCCACAGATTCATGGGGCGGACACTAGTTCATCTCCGACATTTCTGGATGTACGAGAAAAGGTAGATTTTTTGATTGGTGATGTGACCTGCATTGAAGATTGGAAAAGGGCATTGCCTGACATGGATTGCGTTGTACACTTGGCCGCAGAAACAGGCACTGGACAGTCGATGTACCGAGTGCATCACTACATGGATGTGAATGTGAATGGTACGGCTCATCTACTCGACCTTTTGGATTATGAAGGGTCTGGGTTGAGTAGGATTATCATTGCATCTTCCAGGGCAGTCTATGGCGAAGGCGAATATGTCGATGAATCGGATGTTATTCATTATCCGTCATCGAGAAATGAGGTCGATTTGCAGAACGGTATTTTCAACCCTAGTTACAATGGAAAACAGCTCAAATCCGTATCAACAACTGAAAATTGTCCGTTCTCGCCTGGTTCTATTTATGGCCTTTCAAAACAGGTGCAGGAGCAGATGGTGCTGATGGCTGCAAAGACCAAAGGAATATCCGCCTTTGCACTTCGATATCAGAATGTTTACGGGCCAGGGCAATCACTGCAGAACCCTTACACGGGAATCATATCCATTTTCTCAAAGTTGTTACTAGCCAACAATCCCATCAACATTTTTGAAGATGGGATGGAATCGCGCGATTTTGTTTATATAAACGATGCGGTGGCTGCCACCCGTGCTGCCATTGAACATGAAAATAATGCTGCCGTTGAATCCATCAACGTTGGTAACGGTATCGCCACAAGTGTGATGGAAGTGGCTACCATCCTCAAGAAACTATATAACTCCAGTTCAGAATTGAATGTTAGCGGGAATTACCGATTGGGCGACATTAGGCACAATACAGCCGATATTACCAAGGCAAAAGAAATGCTAGCGTACTTACCGCAGACCGACATTGAAACTGGCCTACGGCATTTTGCAGATTGGGTAGGTACTCAACAAGTAAACAATGATGAAGGTTACGAACGTAGTCTATCCGAACTGAAAGAAAAGGGACTCTTCAAATAGAAAGATTAGTGCATTATCTAGTAGTAAACGCAATAATTTCTGCGGTTTGAAAATACAAAACACTCAACTTTTACTAAGTTGACCACGTTTCAGGCATCTTTGTTCTACTTATGCCCAACTTTACAATCGTAACCCCAGTTTTAAATCAAGTTGAATACATTGAAAAGTGTATTCTTTCCGTACTCGAGCAGGATTGCGATGTCCAGCACATCATTATAGACGGTGGCAGTACTGACGGTACGACTGACATCATCCGCAAGTATGAAACCCGCATTTCGTACTGGAAAACTGAACCTGACAATGGACAAAGCCACGCTATCAATAAAGGGCTGAAACTCTCTACCGGCAAGGTTTTCAATTGGTTGAATGCTGATGACCGACTTAATCCTAACGCATTAAAAAAAGTGCTTAAAACTGTAAATTCCAATACTGCTGTGGTGATTGGAAAGTGTGAACACGTTGACGAAAGTAACGCTCAGATAGCAGTTAATGGAGCACGGCTTTGGGGGTCTGTTGAAGCTACACTTGGCAACTATAGTATGGGACAACCATCGGTCTTCTATCGAACCGATATTGTAAAACAGTTGGGCGGTTTGAATGAGCATTTACACCTGTGCATGGACATGGATTTGTGGTTTCGATATCTGATCGCATTCGGTCAGAATAACGTTGTTCAAATCAAAGATGTTTTAAGCCAGTTCCTTGTTCATCCAACCTCAAAATCTGTTGATTTAGAAAATGAAATGATGATTGAGAAATACGGAGTTTATCGCGCTATGATTTCACAATTTGAACTACCATCAATTCTTAAAGATTTTTTTGCGAACTACCCTAACCCCGAAATCGATTCTAAATCATACATCTCAAATTTGAACCAAACTGAATTGCTCGCCAATTTTTGTTGGCACTTGCTACTAATTTCGTACAAAAAGAACGAATTAGACAAATGCTCAGGTTACTTCGAAATTGTAAAAAGAGGAAATCGTCTTTCCAAAGTCGGACGCCTTAAATGGAAAGCACGTTTATTATCTAAACAACTGCTAAAAGGATGAATACGTCTTCATTGGTTAGCATTCTCATGCCTGCATACAATGCAGAGAAGTTCGTTGCACAAGCAATAAACTCCATCCTGACCCAAGACTATTCAAACTGGGAATTACTGATTCTCGATGATGCCAGTACAGACGGAACTGACGAAGTTATTGCTAGTTTCAACGACTCTAGAATCCATATTTTTCATCATTCCGAAAATCGAGGGTATCTACTTTCGTGCAACGAGTTATTTAAAAAAGCAACAGGTGGCTTTATTACCTTCTTGGATGCGGATGATTCATGCTCAGCAAGCCGACTAAGTATTTGCCTAAATGCATTTGAAAAAGATGCCAATCTTGAATTCCTCACTACAGCCCATTCAAAAATTACTGACTCTGGCAAGACAATTTCAAACCAATTCATAGAAATTGACTACAAAAAATACGCAACCGACCCCAACTACTGTCCGACAATATGCTGCGCTACAACATTCGTGAAAAAGGAGCTGCTTGATGGTGTTGGTGGTTATCGGCCATTGTTTAAAAAGATTGGGGCCGAAGACTATTTCTGGTTATGGGAACTTTCACGCAACGGAAAGGGGAAGCATTTGAACAAATCGCTTTATGACTACAGATCCCACACAAACCAAACGAGCAACGTGCACGATGATGAACTTTATTTATTTACTCCAGAATTGATAAAAACTCTTCGATTCGAGTTTAGAGATTTACCCTGGAATGACAATAAAGCTGAAAATTTTGTTCAATCTATACGTGAACAATTCGAATTTTCTGGCTTTCAGATAAATCTGCGCAAAGCACAAAATTCACTTAACAGAGGCCATGGCCATTTTTGGAATTATGCATTAAAGTGTTTGAGAAACATAAGAGATTTTAATCAAATTAAGCCTTACTTCTATCTGCTTTATTCTTGGCTGATTAGAAAAGGTCGGAGTGCAAACCAGTAAGCTTGAAAAGTACCAATTCGCAGCGAAGCTTAAGCTTTTGTACGCTTGACGGTGCTTCCGAAATCCGTTTTCTGAATATTTTCGCCCGAATCTCTCGCTTAAAGGCTTTATCTTTTTCGGCCACAGCATCAGACCTCAGGCTCGCATTGTGCCTCACCTTAAACTCACTCAGCGCCCCTTCTAAGTTGCCTTCTGCACCAATTTCAGTCCAAAACTGCCTGAATCTGCTCTCTACATCTTCAAACTGAATAGTAATAACGTTTGTCTTGTCTTTAAGAAACAACTCAATATTTGCATTTACGGCATCATAAAGATGCTCGCTCGCCAAACGCTTTTGCGATTCTGATAGTAAATCTGGAACATTGCTTAAAACTCCTTCTGAAAAAAAACGGATGTTGCTGAAGCTGTGATTCCAAAGTTGATTCCAGCTATCCACTACATTAGAACGATTTCTGATGAGATGCACATAGTAAGCATCGTCCCCGTATTTCGCATCTAACAGTCCGAGCATCCAACTAATCTTATTATCCACCTCAATATGATGTTTTGGATACTGTAACCTCGTTACTCCAACCTCCCAAGATTTGGTCTCATGACCTGATGAGTGATTTAAAATATGGCTGCATGCTTGCGCAAAGGAAGCAGACCCGCTTCTTCCGGCATTCAAAACGAAAATATTTTCGAATCTTGATTTCATCCTAAAGCAGGTAATTAATTGTTATCAAAAAAGTACAGTTTCAGCATTAAAAAGAACAAGAAAAACCAACTGCTAATGTATAGTTTTACGGGGTGGCTTGCAGTTACCAGTAGCTCATTCCACAAAAACAAACCTCTTGCAATTAGACCTTAAAATGACTCTTTAATGCTTGAATTGGAGTCTAACAAAAAGACCGTTCTATTTGTTTGTGCGTACAATGCCATTTCTGGTGGTACGATTATGGTTTTCGAGCATGCCTATCGCCTCAAGTTGAGGGGAATTGAAGCTTACATTACTTTCAGACATACTGATGATGAAACTCCTTACTCTGCATTTCCGCATTATTCTGATGTCAACATCATAGAGTATGGTTCGCAAAAAAAGTTTGATTTTGTAGTGGCCACTTTTTGGACAACCGTTTACGACCTCATTGACTTTGAGGCTAAACATTACGCTTACTTCTGTCAATGCGATGAGCGTCTATTTTACAAAGGTGACGACATCAAGCGGTTCTGGGTGGAACAAACATATTCGGCTAACTCCTTGCATGTCGTTGCTTCGGCCGATTTACTTTCTACTAACTTAAAAGATGAATTTGCTTCTGAGAGTCAACATGTTCCTTATGGAATTAACATCTCGAATTTTCATCGTATAAAGAGACCTGAAAGGGATAGAATTCGAATCCTTATAGAAGGGCCCGGCAAGGCATTATTTAAAAGGGTCAGAGACTCTTTCGAAGTAACAAATGAAATTTCTAATGTTGAGGTTTGGTATGTGACCTATGATGGATATGTAGCTCCGGACTGGAAGTCGGACAAGGTCTTTAAAAAAGTACCATATTACCAGATGCCCGAAATTTACCAGTCTTGCGACATACTGATAAAAATGTCTGAGGTTGAAAGTTTTGGATTACCAAACCTAGAAATGATGGCCTGCGGAGGAGCTGTTATTACAACAGCGTTTACTGGACATGAAGAGTATGCAATTGATGGTAAAAACTCTTTTGTTGTACCAATTGGCGATGTTGAAGCGGCAAGAATCAAGGTTCTTGAGCTGATTGCCAATCCCGAACTAAGGAAAAAGTTCGGAGAAAACGGGATTAAAACAGCGCAGGCCCGTGATTGGAACATTCTAAAACCGGACTTTGCCGATGCTCTAGAAAAAATAGAACGGAGCTATCCTCAAGGGAATGCGCAAAGGGTGTTGACTAAACTCAAACCACTATCACGCGCGTATCATGAATATGAGAGCACTTTACACAAGTTGCAGTACTTGGAAAATTGGAAATTGGGTGTTACCGAACGAGAAAAAACAATACCGTTCAGAATTGCCCACAGAGTGCTTAACCTCATCAAATAAAGAACGAGCTTAGAGGAACGTCTTTTTGCCGGTACGTTTACTCATTCGCCAACTTCCGTAGAACCTCCAACAAGCGTGGGTCGCTTGGGCGAGGGGCATTCCCATCAACCACTTTTCCTTTTTTGTCAAAAATTAAATATCTCGGAATACTATTGACACCAAATTTTGCCGTTACTTCCGATCCCCATCCTCCTTTTGAGAGACCATGAGTTCCTTCAATTCCCAATTGATCTATCGCCAGCTTCCAAACTGTTTCTGTGTTATCAATTGAGATGTAGAGAAACTCGATGTTCTTCTTTTCTTTTTTACTTAACTGTTCTTTCAAGGCTTTGGCCGCGGGGAATTGCTTACGGCACGGCCCGCACCAACTTGCCCAAATATCTAGGTAAATCACTTTTCCTTTCAAGTCAGAAAGGTTGAACATTTCCCCATTTAAACCTTGTAATTCAACATCAATTTTATCATGGGATGATTCGTTATCGTTTAACGCCACTTCCAACTGGTTATTCTTCGCTTGAAGCCGTTCTCCCAAACTGTCATCAACCAATTTGACGAACACGCCTGAGCTTTCTGTTCCGTGTAGGTAATCACGCATTTGGCGTAATAAAGATGGCTGCACATTTGGGGCATTAGCAAGCAACGTTTTGGTGAGGAAGAATTGGAGCGATTCTCCTTTCAGGTTTTCTCGTGCAAGATTGAATGCCTCCTGAACAACGGACTGTTTGTCTGCAAACTTCATGAAGTCGTATGCCTCCAGAGCGCGGTAGTTAACAAATTGAATAAGCAATTCTCGAAAGAGCTTACTATCCAATTCTGAACTTTTATTCATTCGATCCCAATCCAACCCTTCAATGAGAACCTTTGGGATTTCAGTTGCTTTTGGGATGGTGCTTTTTGCTGTTTTCTGTTCGGAAAACTTGAACAACGAGAGATAATAATAGTAGGTAATGTGATTCTTGTAGGCTTTCACAAAATCGGCTGGTAATTTCGCTTCTTCTTTTTCAAGCGCATGGATTACATCGTTTCGCAACGCGAAAATTTCCATCTCCATTCCGTCAATATTGCTCGCATTTCTTGCTTGCCCATTGAGCCATTCAACAGAAAGTCTTGTGCCGAACTTTTCATTTACCTGTACAACAAAGGCATGAATCGCGGCAGCATCGCCTGTAAGCTTTACTGTACTTGTATCGTCTAAAAAATCAGCTTCAAAATTGATGTTTAGTGCCGTGGCGTTTCTCCAGACAAAGAGGTTTTTGTCTTTGTCGTGGTAACTCATCTTCATCCAGCCCGAAGCTGGGATTGTGGTTGTTTTGGAAAACGATGCGTTAACAACTGGAATTTCTTCCACCCATATATTTCCGAAATAATCTTCAGGAAATTCAATACGCAGATTTTCATCGGCCATACCGCTAATATTCCCTGTAAAATGAAATTGCTGCGCCCAAGCTGAATTTACCAGCACAAGCGCAGCAATAGTAAGTAGTTTATTCATGTATTATTCAACCTTAATAAGACGAGCTACTGCCGGGCGTTTGTCTGTCATTATTCGTACCAAATAAGCTCCTTTTGCCAAGCCAAGTTCAGAAGCGTTAACCACATACTTTTTCTTTCCTGGTGACATGTTGCCGCTATGGTAGCTGTGAATCTGTTTTCCTGCAACGTCTACTAATTCAACGTTAGCCCAAAGATTCTCATTTACATCAAACGTAAAAGTCGTTTCGTTCCTGAAGGGGTTTGGATAAACATCTAACCCTGAAACGGCTTGAAGCGCTTCCACTTCTTCAATACCAAGCGGATATTTTTTCTTTATTATGTCCCAGTCGTCCAGTATTTCACCATCACTCGTCATATAAAAACCAGACAGAGTATCTCCATTGAAATTTAACATCGTAGATCCGATGCAGGTATCACAACCATGACCGTAATACATGGCTGGGTGTTGTAGGTTGGGATCTGAGGTGCTACTACCCGAATTTCCTTGTACAATATATAGTGTGCCAACCTGTGGGTTGGGACCGTCCGTGTATTTGACGTAAGGCGTTCCTTCCGAGAGCTTTCCACTCGACCCATCAACCACATGCACAGCCGCGTTGAAATTATCGGGTACTTCATAAAAACCGTTTAACAGATAAGAACGTTCGTACACGTGGCTGTGTCCTGTAATTACTAAATCCACACCGTAATTTTCCAGAATAGGCATCACATTCTCGCGCATGGCTTTCATATATACTTGCCAAAGATCACCGGAGTTATGCGATCCATCCGTATGTGGTGGTTGATGGAAATAGACTACTATCCAAGGTTTGTCGTTGGCCTGTAAATCGGCATGTAGCCAATCTATGAAGGGAGAACCATTGAACGAACCGAACAGGCTAGAGCCAATCCAGTCCCAACTCGTATTTATAATTGAACCAATCTCGGTGTTAAGTGCCAAAAAATGCACATTGCCGTAATCGTATGAATAGTACAATTCGTAACCCGAAGGAACACCGCCTATTTCGCCATTGGTAGGTACATCTATCATATCATAATAGGGGCCATCGTGGGTGGTTGGATCAGCTCCCACCGTAATGTCTAACACCGTACCGTAATCGTGATTTCCAGGGGTTGGCATAAATGCCATTCGCGAGTAGATCTCATTATATCCATAGACTGAATCGAAAATCTTGGTAGAATATTCGTCATCGGTTCCATCGTCATAAACGTTATCACCAGTCCAAAGCCACAGGTCGGTAACATCATCTCCCATATAATCTAGAAACGACTGTTTCACATCCAATTGCTTACTGTTTCCTTTGCCAAAATCGCCTATTACCCAAGCAGATATAGGCTGAACCGTGCCGATTTCGGGCGAAGTTGTAAAACGGTTGCCCTCGTGGGGGCCTGAAAGCATATCCGTCCCATCGCTTACGGCATAATAGTATTCGGTGTAGGCGTCAAGCCCGGTTATATTGACGGTATGGTCTATAACTGAATCTGCTATGTCAATCTGATTGTCCATTACCGTTGCCAGACTAGCTCCGTAGTAAACACGGCTTGGTGTAGAAACATCGGTCCTCCATAGCACCTTCATACTTGAAGAAGTTGGAAATTGTAAATAAGGCCCTCTTACAAGCGCAGTTTGCGCCATTACGGAAGAGAAAACCGTTGTTATGGTAAGAAAAAAGAGTATTAATTGTTTCATGGTTCTATATAATTAGGGGATTCAAATTTAATCTTTCAAATTTGATTGCATTGACAGAAATCTGACCTTAACCAAACCGTGATATTTCTACTTTCACGCATTAGAATGAGAAAGCTCCTTTTTGTATTTGTGACGATTGCCTTTACGAGTTGCTCGACTGATGGACTTGTGCCATGTAAAAAGGAGGGTGCAGAAGGAAGGCTGTGCAGAGAGTATCGCTACTTTGACGGTTCCCCATCTGGTTACATTGAGTTTGATTATAAAGGTGATTCGTTGATGATCTCGGACTACTTTAACTCAAACACAACGATTATCAAGACTATTCGCTCGTATTTTGAAAATGGAAGGACAAAGATTATATCAGAGCAATACCCCAATCAAGATTCGCGGATTCAGACATGGCATTACACTAATTTTGACAGCCTTGAAACCATCGTGTATGGTGCAAACGACAGTGTTTTGGAGATTACCTACGCCAACGGTAAGCGGTTAACCGAAACGTATTTCCACGCTGGGGTATTGAACCGCTCGTTCCAATATCGATATTTTCTTGATGACGGAAAGTTATACCGCATTTACGCCATGGGTGCAGATAGTGTCCAACTGTCGTACCGCAATTTTGAATATTTCAGTACGGGTCAGAACCGCGTTTCACATTTTACTGCTGACCACAAGTTGATAGGCAGACGGGTGTTCGATTCGCTGAATGGGTTGATAAAATCCGTTGAGTTCACAGATAGTACTGGGACAATCGCTGAACGGGCCGACTACATTTATGACTCAGCTTTCAACCTCATTGAAAAGACGGAATTGAACAGCAATCAGACTTACAAAAGTGTATTCCTTTATTATTGACTTCTCGATACGATTGTCGTGCCTCCAATCACTCGAACTGACATGTTTATTTTGATTACTAGATTAATGGTTATTTAG
>Ga0316208_1003426_pt1 | contig 11466 bp, 8 predicted proteins | sample 3monopyrite_MG_FD_204944 | JGI IMG/M metagenome (GOLD analysis project Ga0316208, IMG submission 204944) | Microbial mat bacterial communities from mineral coupon in-situ incubated in ocean water Damariscotta River, Maine, United States -... | ecosystem: Environmental > Aquatic > Marine > Coastal... | reverse complement strand
AACTTCCCGATTTCCGTTGCCTTGTTTGACCCGAAGCCGCAGGCGATGGTGTTTTGAATGCGTGCCAGCGTCTGAAACGCGGGTGCCTTCGGCTTCCGGTCAAACAAGGAACTTATTTCAGGACTATCCCTTACTTGCCGATCGAGCCCCGACGAATCCACAATGCACGTTCCAATTTTCCATTCAGACGAGGGCGTCGATAATGCAGAAGCCAGTTCAATCTTCCATCGCGTTGCTAATCGTTTTTTCGTTGGCAGTGCTCATCGTGTTCGGTTTGACAAATCATTCCGAGGCTGCCGACGGCCCCCCTTTGAAGCTTCAGCTACGAAGCCGGACGGAAACAGCAACTGGCAGCGGCCGCTTTCACACCGTCACTCGAGCTGAAACCTGGAACGCGAATCAGACGGCGATCATCGTCTGTGACATGTGGGATTATCACCACTGTCTCAATGCCGTGCGGCGAGGCACTGAGATGGCTCCGCGCATGAACGAAGTCCTGAAGAACGCTCGCGAACGAGGAGCGATCATCATTCACGCTCCGAGCAGCTGCACGGACACTTACGCTGACCATGCCGCTCGGAAGAGAGCCCAGTCGATTAAACGTGTCGACAATCTGCCGATTGAAATCGGTAAGTGGTGCTACAAGATTCCGGAAGAAGAGCGAGGCAAGTACCCGATCGACCAGACCGACGGCGGTGAGGATGACGATCTGGTTGAGCACGCTGCGTGGGCAAAGAAGCTGGCTTCGATGGGACGAAATCCGAAGGCTCCGTGGAAGGCGCAAATGGCGGCGCTCGAGATCGACGCTCAACGCGATTTCATCAGCGATAACGGCGAAGAGATATGGAGCATCCTTGAACGCAACGATTGCCAAAACGTCATCCTGCTGGGCGTGCACACGAACATGTGCGTGCTCGGCCGTCCGTTCGGTCTTCGGCAGATGGCGAAGAACGGAAAGAACGTCGTCCTGATGCGCGACATGACCGACACAATGTACAACCCGAAAATGAAACCGTTCGTCAGCCACTTTACCGGCACGGACCTGATCGTTGAGCACATCGAGAAGTGGGTTTGCCCGACGATCACCAGCGACCAGATTCTCGGCGGCGAGCCGTTTCGCTTTAAGAAGGACACGCGTCCGCACGTCGCCATCGTGATCGCCGAGCAGGAATATCTCACGAATGAAACGTTGCCGCCGTTTGCGCTCGATCATCTCGGCAAGGAATTTCGAGTCAGCTTTGTCTTTGCGAATGAGAAAGAGCGAAATGAGCTGCCGGGCATCGACGTGCTGAACGACGCGGACGTCGTGTTGCTGAGTGTCCGCCGTCGAGTGCTTCCGCCGGCTCAGATGTCGGTCGTCCGAAAGTATCTTGAGAGCGGAAAACCGATCGTCGGAATTCGAACCGCCAATCACGCTTTGCTGCTCCGGAAGCAGGCGGTGCCGGAAGGCTTCGAATCATGGAACACCTGGGACGCTGACATTTTCGGCGGCAGCTACACCAACCACTACGGAGCCGGCCCCGAAGTTTCCACCACCGTCGCAGACGACGCAGCGGCTCATCGAATTCTGAAAGGCGTTAAAGCGGCCTCGATCAAAGGAAAAGGCTCGCTCTACGTTGTGAACCCGCTGGCCGACTCGACAACGCCGTTGCTGATCGGAGCGATTCCTGACAAGGCACCGGAAACGATCGCCTGGACAAACCGCACCAAGTTTGGCGGAAAGGCATTTTACACTTCGCTCGGCCACGTCGACGATTTCGCACAGCCCGAATTCCGAAAGCTACTGGCCAACGCCGTCCGCTGGGCTGCAAGCAGAGAATGACCTTCAACTGCGAGTACTTTGCTGGCGTAATTGAGTCTTTTCGGACCAATTCACAGAAATATACCGCAGATGGCCGCAGATAAACGCAGATGGATCGACCGATCTGCGTTTATCTGCGACCATCTGCGGCCAATCATGTTCTCGGTAATTCTACTCAGGGCCGAAGTTTCAACGGCGGCAATCAGCGAGCTTGTTCAAAATGGCGGAAGATTTTTACCAGGTATTGGGTGTTTCACGGAATTCGTCCGACGCTGACATCAAGAAGGCTCACCGGAAGCTCTCGAAGGAAAACCACCCTGACAGCAAGCCGGACGACAAGGTCGCGGCTGAGAAGTTCAAGGAAGTTCAGGAAGCGTATTCCGCTCTGGGTGATGCCGAAAAACGTCAGAAGTACGACCGTTTCGGGCATGCGGCGTTTCAGGGCGGCGGACGCGGTGGTGGATCGCCGTTCGGTGGTGGTCAGGTCGATCTCGGAGATCTGTTTGGCGGCGGCGGTGGTGGAGGTTTCGATTTTGGAGATCTCTTCGGTGGCGGTGGTGGCCGTCGAGCGGCTCGAGCCCGAAAAGGTCAGGACGCCGAAACGACGATCGACGTTCCGTTCAACACCGCCGCAGAAGGCGGCAGTTATGGTCTGACGATTAACACGACCGGGCAGCCTCAGCAGTTAACCGCCAGAATTCCGGCGGGAGTCGACAGCGGCAGCGTGATTCGGTTGTCGGGACAGGGGCATCCAGGAGCGGGCGGCGGCCCCAACGGTGACCTGCTGGTGAAAATTCGAGTGGCTCCGCATCCGTATTTCCGACGAGACGCTTCCAACCTGCTGGTCGACGTTCCGATTTCTTTGACGGAAGCAGCACTCGGTGCAAAGGTCGACGTGCCGACTCTCAGCGAGGGACTGATTACCGTAACTGTTCCGGCGGGATCGGCGAGTGGCACGCGGCTACGACTTCGCGGCAAAGGCATCGTTAACCGCAAGACAAACGAGCCCGGCGACCTGTACGCGATTCTGCAGATTGTGGTGCCGAAGGAGTTGGACGATCGCTCGCGCGAACTGCTCGAAGAATTCGCGGAACTGCATCCGGAAGACCTGCGAGAAGATCGTTGGTAGGCACGGAAAAGTCGCTTGGCGAATCACTCCCGCTTGTCCATCAAACGTCGGAACACATTGGCGAGTCCGGTAGCGACCGAGTTCCAGCCTTCGGCTCGTGGCGACCACTTCGTCAGCGGATCGCCCTTCTCCGGTAATACGTTCAGGCCAGCCAGTGCCGTCTTCTTCCAGCGGCAGGTTTCGAGAATCACGGGAACCAGCACGGTTTCGCCAGCCTCATGCCTCGCCAGCGTCTGCGGGATTTCGTGTTCAGTGATGTAGTCCGTGGCCAGAGCTGGCGTGCTGACCAGCAGAATGACGACGTCAGCGCCGGCCAGTTCGCGTTGGATCGTTTCGTCCCAAGGATCTCCAGGGTCGATCATCCGGTCGTGCCAATGCCCGGCCAGCAGGCCTTCGTTCTTCAGGATCTTCAGTTCCGATTCCAGACGCTTCCGCTGCTGCACGTTGCTCTTCGAGTAGCTGATGAAGACCTTCGGCTTCCAGACGGAGTCATCACGCGCGGACCACAGCGAGTAGGCCCGTGTGAGTTCCTCTTTCGGGTCGACGTCGATGGTGCCTTCCTGTGTGGAGACGCCCGTCGGTCGGCCGCTGCGTTCGTCGGCTTCCAACGTGGCGGTCGCGACCCAGGCTCCGCGCACCTGAGTTTCCTCCAGTGGATCGAGACTGCGGATTCCGTCGTGGATGTCTCGCAGTTCGGCCTGGCACAGTCCGGCCAGTTTGCGACGGGCGTCTTCCGGGCCGGTCACCGTGACCTGACGGTCCTGCGGTTCCGTGCGGAGCAGCGCGCGGGCGCCGTCGCGAGTCAGGATCGCTCCGCTGGCCCAGCGTTTCGCGTTCTTGCCGCTGCCTTCGATGAAGTCGTGAAGCCGCACGATCGCTCGCGGCACCAGGCCCTCCGGCAGAGCCTGGTACGAGTACCGCAGCCGAGTGGCCTCTTCAATCGTCGCGAAGTCCGCCGTGCCTGTGGGCTGTTCGTCCGGCAGAGCCTGCGGCACGACCCACACGTTGGGGGCGTTCGGACGGGTAAAGGCGATCTCGAACCGCTCCATGATGCGGATCAAATACTTCCGCATCGCCTCGTCTTTGATGCGGTAGAGCGTTTTGTCGATGTCCTCGCGTTTGAGCAGCCCGTTGAGCTTCTCGGCCTTTCGCATCAGGGCGTAGACGTTCCTCGTCAGCCACGGCGGCTGCAGCACCGTGGCCTCGCGGAGCCGTTGATCCATGCGGTAATTGATTGCCGCGCCCAGCCGGTGCAGGATCTCCGCCAGCGAATCCTGCCGTCCCGCATCGGGTTCGCCCAGTTTTTCGCACAGGTCGCGGAAGTCGGCGTACGGCAGGTAGGCCTTCTTCTTTCCGCCCGTCTGGAGCTTCCGGCGGATCGTGTCCCATTTGCCCGGAAACGGCTCGTGAACCCATTCGAGCTTGTCGGCTTCCTTTGCCAGAGCCGACTTGAGCTGCTTGACACTCTTGCCGGATTTGCAGTCCAGCGGAATAAATTTTCGGATGAACGGGTAGCGTTCCTGGAGGGCTCCGCGGTCGACCTTCGGACGGCAACCGTCCAGGTCCCACTTATTGAGGGCGACGATGACCGGCGGGCCCTCGCCGTGTTCGTCCGTGCCGAAGGCTTTGATCAGTCGGAGCCAGTATTCGGCGTCTTCGCGTTCGGAGTTCTCGCGGCCGGTGAGCACCAGCACATACACACTCCGCACGCTGAAGAAGAACTGGTGCAGCGCGTGAGTCATGACCTGCCCGGCGAAATCCCACACGTGAGCCGTGACCGGCCCGTTCTTACAATCTTCCATGACCCATTCAGAGAGCGCGATGCCGGACGTGCTCTCTTCGTCATCGTTGAAGGGCTCGTCAAGCAGCGTCCGGACGGTACACGTTTTCCCCGCCCCGCCACGTCCCACCAGAATCAGCTTCACCTCATCCAGCGGTCTCCCCGGCCCAGCCTCCCGCGAGAAGTAGAAATCTAGAATCGACTGCGCCGAGGCGAAGTTGCCGCCACCGTTCCGCGGGTCGTCACCTAAAACCTCAGGCGAAAGCTTCAGGCCGGGATTGTCGTGTAGAAACAGCCACGGTAGCTGCCAATTACGAAGAGAGTCTGGCAATGCCGTGAGCTGGTTTCCTTGGAGGTTCACTTGCACGAGGCTGGAAAGCTGTCGAATTTCCGGGGGTACGGATGCTAGTTTATTGTCTGAGCAGTACAGCCTAGTGAGGCTACGAAGCTTTCCGACTTCTGGCGGCAAAGACGTCAATCGATTGTTGCCCAGATTCAATTCAGAAAGGGAATTGAGCTTTCCAATTTCTGGCGGCAAGGACGTCAATCGATTGTTGCCCAGATTCAATTCAGAAAAGTAATTGAGCTTTCCAATTTCCGGTGGCAGAGACGTCAATCGATTGCCGTCCAGCAGCAGCTTGCGAAGCCAAGGAAGCCGTCCGAGTTCCCGCGGGACCGACGTTAGGCCAAGACCACTCAGATTAAGAAAATCGTCCGCCGATTCGACATCCAGTGCGATGCATCTTTGATGCTTCCCGGTACGCGTCGTCTGGATTGTCGAATCGGTAACGGGGCATCACGCGGGTCCGGCTGCTGGGCGAGGGGTCGGGATCCGCAGATTCTAAGGGTACGCCTGCCACCAATGCGCCCATCCAGACTGACTTACGTCACAAGCAGACCCTCGACGGCCCGTTCACGGCCACGAAAAGCACGAGAAGATACAAGAAAAGCTGGATCACTTTTTGTGCCTTCTTGTGCTTCTTTGTGGCCATTCATTCGTGGAAGAGACGTTGGCCGGAGCACGGTCGCTGCTCGTTCTGCCGGAGCGTCGCAAACGTTGGCCATTCAACGCCGCATGCTCATTGGCCGCGAAAAAACAACAGCGAACGCAGTTCCAGCATCCACGACGTTTCGTACCCCGACGCGTGAGTTTTGAATTTGCGAGATCGCGACGCGGCGGTCGCTGGATGGTCGACTGGAAGCATGGTTTGACAGTCGAAGAGATTCTTCAGGTGTAGATAAACTCCCTGGCAGCGGCCGGTCACTGGCACGCCGCTGGCCGGTCGCGGCATAATCAAATTATGTCAACGTCCCCGCCTGAGAAATCAGACTCTACGAAAGTTGAAGTCAATCGGCCGCTGGTCGGTGTGATCGCGCTGGGCTGCCTCGTGACCGCCGGCGTGCTCTGGCGAATGCCTGATTCCAACGACATGTGGGTCGCCGGTTTTATGCGAGCCGGCTTGATGACCGGAGCGGTCTGGCTGGCGCTGCCAACGAAAAAACGAGCCGCCGCCTGGGCGAATGTCTCGCCGTACACGCTGATCGGAGCCATCGGAGGGATTGTGGCCGTGGCTGCCCGGCCGCGAGTGCTGATCTTATTCGTGCCGATTCTGATCGCGCTGGCGATTCTCGGCAAAGTTCTGAAAGGCCGAGAGGCAGACCGACCGGGCCGGGATTCGTGGAAGTAATCCCGGTGACAGGTTCCCGTCAGTTGTGCTGTTTTCAGGGGTCGGATACGCTCGCCGACTCAACTTTTTGAGCCGTTCAGGCTCGCACCTGCGTCATTGATAAACTGCTGGAGTGATAGATGTCTGCTGAGAATTCCGCCGCGCCAACTTCCGGAGTGGAACAGGATCGAGCCATGCTGCTCGACGCCGAGGCAAAGGGCGGCGGAGCGAAACTGTCTGTCTGGATGAAGTTGTCCGGCCCAGGCTGGCTCCAATCGGCCATCACACTCGGCGGCGGTTCGCTGGCGGGCAGCCTGTTTCTCGGGATGGTGGCTGGCTACAGCATGATGTGGCTGCAGGTTGTGGCGATGGCATTCGGCGTCGTGATGCTCGGAGCGATCGGCTATGTCGCGCTCTCGACCGGCGAGCGACCGTTTGGCTTGATCAACAAACACGTCAATCCTGTTCTTGGCTGGGCATGGGCACTTGCGACGCTGGCCGCCAACATTGTCTGGTGCCTTCCGCAGTTCAGCCTGGCTAACGCCGCCGTGCAGCAGAATCTGGCTCCGTCGCTGGAAGGTCAGACTGCTTTGATCTGCGGAGTGATCCTGTGCATCGCGATCGGGATCACGATGATCTACGACAGCGGCGGGAAGGGACTGAAGATCTACGAGAATTCGCTGCGAGTGCTTGTTGCGTTGATCGTGCTCAGCTTCTTCGGCGTAGTCGTCAAACTGATGACGTCCGGAGATCTGGAAATCGGGGCCATCTTTGCCGGACTGATTCCCGACTTGAGTCTGATGAGTAAGCCGGCAGCCACATTCAATGATGCCCTGGCGGCGACGGGTGAATTCAGCTCGTTCTGGTCAAACCGAATCGTCAGCACACAACGCGACATCATGATTACCGCCGTCGCAACAGCCGTCGGCATCAACATGACATTCCTGTTTCCGTACTCGCTGCTGAAGAAGGGCTGGGACCGCGCGTTCCGCGGGCTTTCGTTATTCGATCTTTCGACCGGTATGGCGATCCCGTTTCTAGTCGCCACTGGCTGCGTCGTGATCGCATCGGCGAACAGCTTCCACGCGATTCCGGCTCCCGGATTGCTCGGTGAAACAGGCCCTGACGGACAAATCGTCGAGCCAGACAAAGGGCAACTTGGTCAGTTCGAAGGCATGCTGGTTGCCCGCGTTATTGCGGAACGCCCCGCTGAATTCACGGACCTCGACGGAGATGAGAAGACGGCCAAAGCGAAGACCCTGATCGGAGGGTTGCCGGAAGGTGACAAACGCATTGCGGCGATGCTGGTCAAACGAGACGCTAAGCATCTCGCAAAGGCACTTGCACCTCTGACAGGTGACTTCGTCGCCAATATCGTGTTCGGCTTCGGCGTGCTCGCGATGGCTCTGTCAACGATCACAATTCTGATGCTGATTTCCGGGTTCACATTCTGCGAGGTCTTCGGATTTCCTCAATCAGGGATGTATCACCGGATCGGTTGCCTGTTGCCAGCGATTGGAGTTCTTGGGCCGTTCGTCTGGTCCGGGAAAGTCGCGTTCTGGCTGGCGGTTCCGACGAGTGTTTTCGGGATGGCATTGCTGCCGATTGCCTATTTTACCTTCTTCCTGCTGATGAATAATCGAGCCGTGCTGGGTGATGACATGCCGAAAGGCGGAAGTCGCATTATCTGGAATCTGCTGATGGGTATTGCCTGTTGTCTGGCCGCCATCGGGGCCGGTTGGTCGATCTGGTCGAAGGCCGGCTACTATGGAGTGGGTGGAGTTGTTGCCCTGATTGGACTGGCTCTGTTTGTGCATTTTACGCGGTCAACTGTGCCCGTAGCAGTAGCCGCAACTGATTCTGATTCGTAAGATTCCGTCCAGAAATCGCACCAGTCCAGCAGCTCTAAACGAAAACCTGGTGAGTCTCAAACTGTGGTACAGGTTTCAGCCAGTGGTCGCTGATCCTGTCGCCACAACAGTCCTCTCAACAACGAAGGAGTGAGTGATGACTGATCATTACCTCGACGACGAAGCAAGCGTTGCCGCCGAGCAGGACCTGTTCGACAGCCATTCATTGCAGCACCCGATCGAAGAGCTTCCTGAGCTTCGCCCGGTAGTCTGCCTGCCCTCCACCGCGATGGTCAGCGAAGCCATTCAGTCGATGGTCGAACAGCGCGTTGGCATTGTCATGATCGTTGATGACGGGCAGCTCGTGGGCGTGTTCAGTGAACGGGATGTTCTGGTCCAGGTAGCAGGACCTGGTCTCGACACCAGCTCGACCGCAGTTGGGGAATTGATGACGCCGAATCCGCAGTCGCTTCGGCCCAGCGACGAACTGGTCTACGCGTTGAATCAGATGTCAGTCGGTGGCTTTCGGCACGTCCCGATCGTGGACGAGAATCGCCATCCGGTGGCCGTAGTCTCGATGCGGGATATTGTTGAGTACATCGTCTCACTCTACCCGGACGAAGTCCTCAAGCTGCCTCCGAGTCCCGATCAGTCGATTACACAAAACCGCGAAGGCGCGTAGCCTGCAAGGGAAACCGTTTCATTTGCAAGAAAAGCCTCGGGCCTCGGCACGAGGCTTTTCTGCATGACATCGGGTTGTCCGGTGCTTAGTCTCCGGCTTTCGTTCCCGATATTCTTCTCAGCTTCAGGCCAGAACCAATGCACAATCACGCTTACATCGAACGGCTCGTCAACCTGCTCGACCCGGCGGGCAACACGATTTTCAACATGACCGTTGACGAAGCTGTCGAGCAAGTTGGCAGTGGCGACGCTCAGAAAGTCCGCGGCATTGATGGGCAGTTTGCGATTCTGCATCGCGAGGGAAAACGCATCCGCATGGCGCGTTCAATCGGGCGGCCGATGCGTTACTTCCTGGCGAAACAGATCGACGGACCGTGTCTGATCGTTGCGGAACGGATTGACGAGATCGCCGCCTGGTTGAAGCAGGAAGGGTTCGATGATCAGTTTCACCCGTCGTACACACGGATGGTGCCTGCTCATCACATCGTCGAGTTGTCGCTGGTCGGTTGCCCCGATCCGAATCCGACGCTGACTCGATACTTTGACCCCGAGCGAAACTGCCAGGGCACCAACCTCGACGAAATCGGCAAGGCATACATCGGAGCTCTGGCCGACGAGTGTTCAAAATGGCTCGACGGAATCAACGGGATTGATCGCCAGGCTCCGATCGGAGTGATGTTTTCCGGCGGCGTGGACAGCGGAGCGTTGTTCGTCGTGCTTTACCACCTGATGCAAAAACGCGGCGAGAATCTGTCGCGGCTGAAAGCGTTCACGTTGTCAGCGACTGACGAGAGTGAAGCCGGGCAACTCAGCCCGGACGCCGAACAGGCTGCACGCTTCCTGGACGACGTCGACCTGAGCATGTTCCTGGAAGTTGTCGACGTCCCGAAAAGTTCACTCGACTATGTGGAAGCGATTCGGATCACCGAGGATTACAAACCGCTCGACATCCAGTCCGCGACGATGGGCATCGCTTTATGTCGCGAAGTTCGGAACCGATATCCCGAGTGGAAATTCCTGGCTGACGGCGACGGTGGCGATGAGAACCTGAAGGACTACCCGATCGAAGAGAATCCCGAACTCACGATCCGCAGCGTTTTGAATAACCAGATGCTGTATCACGAGGGCTGGGGAGTTCACGCCATCAAGCATTCGCTGACGTACTCCGGCGGCCAAAGTCGCGGCCATGTCCGAACTTCGGCACCGGCGCGACACTTCAACTTCAGTGGCTTCAGCCCGTTCGCGCTTCCCAATGTGATCGAAGTCGCCGAAGGAATCCCATTCATCGAGCTGACCGAATGGGATCACGGCAAGCTGTACGACCTGAAAGGCGAAGTCACCCGTCGCGGAGTCGAGGCCGTTACTGGCATCACGATGCCCGTCTTCGAAAAACGCCGCTTCCAGCACGGAGCCGTCGACAAGGCATCCTTCAACGACGTGTTCCCAACAGACGAACTCGCCTACCGCACCGCCCACGCAGAAATCTTCGGCGCCGCCAGGTAATCGTTTCAGAATGCGGTGACGATGTTGCAATCTTTCTCGGAACTCCGGGACTTCCCGCTGATCAACACAACCACCTGGCCCCGCGAAGACGGACGGGCTCACGTTGGGTAGGGTACGTCGAGTTGTGTAGGGAATGTCGAGCGCAGCGAAGGCGTACCATTTTCAGCTTAGACCGAAATCAGTCCTTACCTGGGAGAATCACCGAATGAAAACTGTTCGACTTGCGTTTACATTTTTGCTGGCTGCCGTGCTGTTCGTTCCGCAGGGAGCGTCGGCCGACGATGCGAAAAAGAAGAAGGCTCCACCGAAACGAAGACCGAATCCGGCAATGGCTAAAGTTGAAGATGTTGACGGTTTGCCGCGAGTGCTGCTGATCGGCGATTCGATTTCGATCGGTTACACAGTACCGGTTCGCCAGCTGCTGAAAGGCAAAGCCAACGTACATCGCCCACTGACCAACTGCGGCCCGACGTCCAAGGGTGTCGCCGAAATTGACAAATGGCTGGGTGACGGCAAGTGGGACGTCATCCACTTCAACTGGGGACTGCACGACCTGAAATATATGGGCCCGAACGGGCAGAACCTGGCCGACCCCAAAGCCAAAGACAGCCACCAGCAGGTTCCAATCGACAAGTACGAAGCCAACCTTCGAAAGCTCGTCGCGCGGTTACAGAAGACCAAAGCAAAACTCATCTGGCGTTCGACGACTCCCTGTCCGGAAGGCGTCAAAGGAAGAGTGGTTGGCGACTCCGCAAAGTACAACGTCGTCGCCAGAAAGATCATGGACGAAAACGGCATCGCCATCGACGATCAATACGCTTTCTGCATTGATAAACTCGACAAACTCCAGTTGCCGGCGAACGTTCACTTCACAAAGGACGGTTCGCAAGCTCTCGCCAGGCAGGCTGTCGCTTCGATTCTGAAAGCACTTGGCAAATAGCAGATTGCCCGCTTAGGAAATAAGTTCCTTGTTTGACCGGAAGCCGAAGGCGCCCGCGTTTCAGACGCTGGCACGCATTCAAAACACCATCGCCTGCGGCTTCGGGTCAAACAAG
>Ga0316208_1003423_pt1 | contig 11481 bp, 8 predicted proteins | sample 3monopyrite_MG_FD_204944 | JGI IMG/M metagenome (GOLD analysis project Ga0316208, IMG submission 204944) | Microbial mat bacterial communities from mineral coupon in-situ incubated in ocean water Damariscotta River, Maine, United States -... | ecosystem: Environmental > Aquatic > Marine > Coastal... | reverse complement strand
CATGCAAAGCCGAACTGGATCTGGCTGGCTGACGGGGACGAACCCGCGAAGGCCGTTTACTTCCGCAAGGAAGTTGACTCCGGCGGTGTCGGAGCGGCTCGGCTTTACGCGGCGTGTGATGACTCGATGAAGATTTACGTCGACGGCAAGCTCGTCCGGGAACACGACACGTGGCAGACGCCGGTTTTTGTCGACATTTCCAAACACATGGATCTGGACTCGCCGCAGAAGAAGCACGTAGTGGCCGTCGAAGCTCACAATGGCAAAAGTGCCGCCGGCCTGCTGGTGAAGCTTGATCTGGAATCCGGCTGGCGAGATGCCTGGTCGATTGTTACCGATGAGTCGTGGCAGGCTGCGAAGACGCCAGAGGAAGGCTGGAAGGCGGTTGGCTTCAAACCGGAAAAGCCGTGGGCGAAACCTCAGATAGTCGCGGCGATCGGTGGCGGTCCCTGGGCGAAGGCGATTACCGAAGCGACGCTGGCTGCTGCCGCTCCGCTGAAAGAACCGACAGCCACTCCGATCGACATGCTGAAAGTCGCGAAGGGTTTTGACGTCGAGCTGCTTTACTCGGTGCCGAAGGACGAGGACGGATCGTGGGTCAACATGTGTCACGATCCCAAAGGTCGGCTGATTGTCTCGGATCAGTACGGTTCTCTTTATCGAGTGACGCCTCCGGGAATTCTCGGAGCGAAGGAACTGGCCGTTGAGAAGATCAACGTGGACATCGGCGAAGCTCAGGGATTGCTCTGGGCATTCGACAGTCTGTACGTCAGCGTGAATCGAGGAAAGAAATATGCGTCGGGGCTGTACCGTGTTCGCGACACGGACGGCGACGACCAGTTGGACTCGGTCGAGACGCTTCGAGAATTGCAGGGCGGCGGCGAGCATGGTCCGCATGCGGTGTTGCCTCATCCGGACGGGAAGTCGCTCGTCATTATCTGCGGCAACGGAACGACGCTGCCTGAAGTCAGTTCGAGCCGCGTTCCTCAGACCTGGGATGAAGACCTGCTGCTGCCTCGCGTGCAGGGGCGATTTATGCGAGGCAAGCGGGCACCCGGCGGATTCATCTGCCGAGTCGATCCGGACGGTAAGAACTGGGAGCTGATGGCGACCGGCTTTCGCAACGAGTTTGACGGAGCTTACAACGCTGACGGCGAACTGTTTGCCTACGACGCTGATATGGAATGGGATTTCAATCTGCCCTGGTACAGGCCAACTCGCATTTGTCATGTCATCAGCGGGGCGGAATTCGGCTGGCGAAGCGGCGGCGGCAAGTGGCCAACGTACTATCCTGACAGCGTTCCGTCAGTTGTCGACATCGGACCGGGATCTCCGACCGGAGTCACTTTCGGATACGGAGCGAAGTTCCCCGCGAAGTATCAGAAAGCGTTATTCGCGTGCGACTGGAGCTACGGCAAACTTTACGCCGTACACATGACTCCGAAAGGGGCGACGTATTCCGGCAAGCTGGAAGAGTTCATCACGGGAACTCCGTTGCCACTGACTGATGCGATCATCAATCCGCACGACGGAGCGATGTATTTTCTGATTGGCGGCCGGCGCGTTCAGTCGGGCTTGTACAAGGTGACGTACTCCGGAGCGGAATCGACGGCTCCAGCGAGCGGCCATGACACACTGCAGGCCGATGCCCGGGCAATCCGGCAGAAGCTGGAAGCACTTCACGCGGGCGATCATGCAGATGCAGTCGACACTGCCTGGCCGCACCTTGGCTCGTCAGACCGGTTTGTGCGATACGCCGCTCGGGTCGCGCTTGAACACCGGCCACTGACCGAGTGGAAAGATCGAGCTCTTTCGGAAGAGAATGTTCCAGCGGCTTTGTCCGCACTGATGGCGCTGACCAGAAAGTTTCAGCGGTCGGATAAGGGCCAGGAACCGAACATTGACACGGCGATTCCGGACTGGCCGTCGAGTGCTGCCGATCAGAATTCGTCTGCGCGTCGCGAAATTCTGGAAGCTCTTGATCGATTGAACTGGGTGAAGCTGACTGTCGAACAGAAGGTCCAGGTCATGCGGGTTCTCACGCTGACTTTCCTGCGGGTTGGGCCGCCGGACGGCGAAGAGCGGACGGATATCATCGGTCGAGGCGGTGCTGAGTTTCCAACGAGAGCTGCCGATCTGGACGTCGAAATTGGCCAATTGATGGTCTACATGCAGGCCCCATACGCAGCGTACGCTCTGGTGGAAGCACTCGAAAACGCTCCGACTCAGGAAGAGCAGATTCGTTATGCAGCGATGTTGAGACTGCTGAAGACAGGGTGGGACGACGAGCTGCGGGAACGCTATTTCAAGTGGTTCGTCCAGGCGTCGACTTATCGAGGTGGGGCCAGCTTTGCGACATTTGTCGCAAACATTCGCGCCGAAGCAATCGCCACGTTGACCGACGACGAGAAAGCTCGGCTGAAGCCAATCCTCGAAGCGAAGCCGGACAACGACGCGCCAACGTTCACGGCGAAACCTCGCAAGTTCGTCAAAGAGTGGACGATGCAGCAGCTTGTTCCGCTTGTGCAGACGGGACTGAAGAATCGCGACTTCGACAAAGGGCGAAGACTGTTCGGAGCAGCCGCGTGCTTTGCCTGCCACCGGTTCGATAACCAGGGCGGAGCTGTCGGCCCGGACTTGACTATTCTTTCGGGCCGCTTCAGCGCTCGCGACATTCTGGAATCAGTCGTTGAGCCCAGCAAACAGATCAGCGATCAGTACGGCGCCGTGCAGATTGTGACCATGGACGGGAAGGTCGTGACCGGCCGGATCATCAACCTGGCCGGCGACTCATACCGCATCCAGACGAACATGCTCGATCCCGGAGCGTTGGTCGGCGTCGACCGAAAACAGATCGACGTGATGATGCCGTCAAAAACGTCGATGATGCCCAACGGCCTGCTGAACACACTCAATGAAGAAGAAGTGCTCGACCTGATGGCCTATCTATTGTCCCGAGGCGACCGCTCGAACGCGATGTTCAAGAAGTAGAGTCCCCGGCGGGATTAGCAAATAGTCACCTCTCCCCCTTGGGGGAGAGGTCGCGGTCTCAGCCGCGGGTGAGGGGGAGTCTAAATTCAATTATTGGTGGGATTTTGCAAAAATCAGAGCACTTTCAGAATTGGTTTTCAGTGTCCTGCACGAGGGCCACCAAGGAAACAAAGGCCTTTCAGCGTTCCAGCTCCTGCATAAAAACCATGAAAATGGTCTAAAACCCTCACCCGGCCCTGAGAGGCCGACCTCTCCCGCAAGCGGGAGAGGTGACTGGCTCGGGGGGATGTCCAAGTCACGCTTCGGCGGCGGTTCGCATTTTTTCGAGGCCGAGTTTGGCGACTTCCAGCGGGTCCTGTGTCCAGAGAGCTTCGTTGAAAAGTTCCAGCGATAGCCAGCGGTCGTAGCCGACTTTTCGAAGCATGTCGCAGTAAAGTTTCAGGTCGATGGCTCCGTCACCGGGCATGACTCGGTCGGGGTCTCGCTGAGTTGCTGGCGGCGGATCGGCCGGGGCATCGTTGAAATGCGACATGGCGATCTGATCGGCGGTCAGCTTGCTGATCGATTCGATCGGTCCCCCGCCGACGTAGCAGTGGAACGGGTCGAGGATGACCGTCGCGTCGAAGTCTCCACAGTTCTCCATGATGCCGAGTGCGTCTTCGATTGTTTTGAAATCGTCGACGAAACCCAGGTACTCGATCGAGGGCTTGACTCCGAACTGGCGACCGAGTTCCAGGAGTTCGCGGTAATGTTTGGCTCCGAGTTCTCGATCGGCCTGTCCGTGGGGTGGGCCGGCGACCGAGTGGGGAGCCCCGACTGCCGCTGCGATTTCCAGTTTTCGTTTGGCTTCGTCCATTGCCTGCTGGTGAGGCTCGCCGGCAGGTTGGAACCAGCTGTGGATGTGGATGGTTGTGGGCACGGCCAGTCCGGCATCGTCGACGGCTTTGCGAATGTCGGACACGCTGCCGCCGGCTTCAACGTGAGCGTCGATGTCGTCATGCCAGAGTTCGATGCCGACGTAACCCGCCTTGGCGGCGATCTCGATCTTTTGAAGAATCGGGACGGGTTTGATCGTGCTTGAGTTCAGGCAGTATTGAAATCCGGTGGCCATGCTGTCGGTCCTGCGGGTTGAATTGTGATCTGTCATTCTGTTCGGACGCAAAGTCGTGGTAACGTACCGGCCATCGCGTCGTCAGGCAATTCGTTGAATCTGGACAGTGACTGAGATGAAACCTCAACTCTTACACCTCGGCCTGTTGGCGACGCTGTTGGCGGCGCTCGGCTGTGGATCAGAGCCTGAATCGTCGGATGAGGGAGAGGCGCAGAGAGCAACCGAGACATTTTCGCAAGATGGGCTCAGTTCGCGAGCGGAAGATTCGACAAACGACGAAACGGTGCCGCCTCAGTCCGAGCCGCATTTTACAGGTGGAGAAACGGCGACAGTTGGCTCACCTACGTCTGTGGTTCCCGTTAAGGCCGAACCGGTTTATCGAATGTCGTATCCCCGGCCGGAGATCCGCGACGACGCATTGCGTCGAAACGGTTTGATGCGGTTTCGGCTGAACCATCTTGACTTGATCACAGACCTCACGCCGGACCTTTACGAGTCGCTGGTTCCTTTGCCGGATGCCATGATGGCGACGTGGGAGGACTTCTTTGGAGAATTACCACCGGCCGTGGACGGGTCCGAGTACCGAGTGACCGGTTACCTGATGCGCGATCGGGAGTTATTTCTGGCTGCCGGGCTGGTCAAAGAAGACACGCTGCTCAGTTATCACGGGCGGCAGATCGGGGCGGAGTTCTGGTTGAACGATCAGAGCAGGGATTACTACCGCCGGCATCTTCTACTGCACGAAGCAACCCACGCATTCATGAGGCACCTGCCAGGCGAAGCGACCGACCTGCCGCTGTGGTATCTCGAAGGCATGGCCGAGATGCTGGCGACACACCGACTGGCTGATGACGGGACCGTCGAGTTCAACGTCATGCCGGTTGACCGAAGCCGCTTCCTTGGTTTTGAGCGAATCGCCATTGTCCAGCGAGACGTTAAAGCAAACGGCGTTCGACCGCTGTCGGCGATTACCCGTTTCGGTGCCGAGGATTTCGCGAAGGTTGAGTCGTATGCCTGGTGCTGGGCTCTATGCCGGTTTCTGGAATCGCATCCGAAGTACCGGGATCGGTTTCGCAGGATCGCTCGCGAGCTGATCACCGTTCCTTTCCGGCAGAATGTGGCCATGTTGTACGCTCCGGACATGAAGCAGTTGCAAACTGAGTGGTTGCTCTTTGCCGCCAACGTCGAGCACGGCTTCGATTTTGAACGGGCTCAGGTCGAGTTTCGCGACGGGCGACCGATCGTCGGCAGGGCCGAAACAACGGTACGAAGCGATCGAGGCTGGCAGTCGGCTGAGATCCTCGTCGAAGCCGGCAAGCGTTATCTGGTGACGGCGACCGGTCAGTTCACGCTGGCGGATTTGCCGAAGCCGTGGGTCAGCGAGGCGAACGGAGTCTCGATTCGGTACGTCCGAGGTCGTCCGCTGGGGCAACTTCAGGCGAGTGTCCTTGCAAAGTCGAATGGCGAGGCTCCGTCGGGTTCGTCGATGCTGCGTGAGGTGGCACTGGGGAACGAGGCCGTTTTCGAAGCGGTCAATTCGGGAACGCTCTATCTGAGAATTAACGACCACTGGGGCGAGTTGGCCGATAACCGCGGGACACTGGCGGTGACGGTCGAGCCGATCCTCGACGCTGTCGACCAGGCGGCGGGAAGGTGATACCGTCTGTGGAGTTCTCGTCTTTTTCGATCATGACGAGGGCTCACGCGAAGGCGCAAAGACGCGAAGTCAGGATGACTTCATTTCCTTAGCGTCTTCGCGACTCAGCGTGAGAAAAGTCTGACTGGTGGGCGGTGCCCACCCTACCGCGTTCGTTATTTTGTCGAGAGTCAATTCGTGAGTGGTCAATGGACAACGTGGAACAGTCTGCCGTGGCTGCAGCAGGCCGATGAAAACGGGACGACGGTCCAGCTTGGCGATCGAATCCTGCAGAGTGTTTCCAGTTGTGAGTCGTTGAGCGATTTTGTCGCGACGACCTTGCCTGATATCGCTTCCGAATTTGCCGTGCAGTGGATCGGCGTGGTGGATCGGTGGCCGCAATGGACGGTTCAGCACGAATTCGGCCGGCATCAGTTTGAGCATCTTCCGGTTCGATTCTTCGAGGAAGTATTTGATCGTGACGCGGGCGGTGTTTCGAAGCTCGACCAGCCTGCCGATTGGTCGGCAGTGGCTGTTCCTCTTCAGAACGAAGCAAACAATCAGCGACTGCTGGTCCTCGCAGGCCGACGGGTTGATTCTGCAGACGTTGGACGCGTCGTCGCGATTGCCCGGGCGTTTCAATACTGCCTGAAAATGGTGACGCAGCGCGAGCGTGCGACGCTTCAGTCGGGACGGCTCCGTGAGACGCTGCGCGTGGCGTATCGACTTTCTGAGATCTTCGAGACCGTGCCGTTGCTTGACGCTCTGGCTGAGGAAGCAACACGAATTCTTGATTGCGACCGAGCCAGTATTTTTATCTGGGATCAGCCGAACAAAAAACTGCTGGCCTGTCCGGCGCTGGGAGTTGAAGGCGGCACGCTTTACATCCCGGATGACGCCGGGATTGTCGGCACGGTGATTCATTCCGGAGAGACGATTCGAGTCGACGATGCTTACAACGACGACCGCTTTGACAGCAGCGTCGATAAGAAAAGCGGGTATCGCACAAAGACTCTGCTGGCTGTTCCGCTGCTCGATGGCGACGGACGTTTGATCGGCTGCTTCGAAGGAATCAACCGAAACGAAGGCGTTTTCGATTCCGACGACGAAGACATTCTCGGGCAATTGGGGATTCAGGCGGCGATCGCTCTGCGGAATACTCGCGAACGAGCCCGCCTCATCAGCACGCATCGGCAACTGACCGAGCAGATGGCGAGCAACGTTCGGATCATCGGCGACAGTACCGCCACCGCGGCGGTGCGGGAGAAAATCGAACGGCTGGCTCCGACGGATTTGCCCGTGTTGATTCTTGGTGAAAGCGGGACAGGCAAAGAAGTCGCGGCGCAGTCGCTGCATTTTCACGGCCCGCGAGTCGACGATGCATTCGTCGCTGTTAACTGTGCGGCGTTGACCGAGACGTTGCTGGAGAGCGAACTGTTCGGCCACGAAAAGGGAGCGTTTACCGACGCGCAGGATACTCGCCAAGGCAAATTCGAACTGGCTCACGGCGGCACGATTTTCCTGGACGAAATTGGCGACATGAGTCTCGGCGGGCAGGCGAAGATGCTGCGGGTGCTCGAGCAGAAAGTGATTACTCGAGTCGGCGGCAGTGTGCCGATTCCGGTCAACGTGCGAATCGTCGCCGCGACGAACGTTAATCTCGCGCAGGCCGTCCGCGAGAAACGGTTTCGTGAAGACCTGTATTACCGGCTGAATGTTGTCACGCTTGATCTGCCGCCGCTGCGTGAGCGACCGGAAGACATCATGGCTTTGGCCGAGTATTTCCTGAGGCAGTTCTGCCCGCAGGCTCGTCGGCCGGTCCTTGAATTCAGCGACGAAGCTCGGCGCCGAGTGCTAACGCACGGCTGGCCTGGCAACGTCCGCGAACTCCGCAACCTGATGGAACGCATCGCGTTTTTAAGTACCGGCGAGCAGATCGAAGTCGAAGATCTGGCCTTCATCCTGAGTCCGCAACAGAAGGACGAAGCCGAACTGGGAGTCGACCTGGGGCTTTCCCAGGCCACGTCGCGTTTCCAGGGACAGTACATCGAACGGGCCGTCAAACGCGCGAGCGGCAACATGAGCGAAGCCGCCCGAATGCTCGGTCTGCACCGTTCAAACCTCTACCGCAAGATGCGACAGCTCGGCATGAACGTCCCGGACGAAGAAGACGAGGATTCAGAGTGAGAAATGGTTACCCGTCTGACGTCTACCTGCGGTGACGCGTTAATCCGCAACATTGACCTTGTTGGAAACAACTTCGGGACTTTCCGGTCGCAGCCGATTTGGGAACCGTGAACTGCGTTGCTCGACATGCAGCGTAGTTTCGCGAGAAACGTTGGCGCGCGGAGGCGGGGGAAAGTGGTTCGCGAAACGGTGGTCACGGCGCGATACTGTGGCTGAGTGTTCCCGGAGAGTTGCCGCCGCTACTCGGTCTCGGCGCTGTAGAGGATGCGGCCGCAGCTTTTGCAGAAGACGAGCCTTCCCGTGCGGACTTCGACGATGTTCTGTGGTGAAAGTTCAACGAAGCATTCTGAGCAGGCGCTGGCGTCGAGCGGTGCCAGTGTCGATGCTCCGTGAGCGTCAACAAGACGGCGGTAAAGGCCCATCTCCTTCGTCGGAAGGCACTTTTCAGCTTCGCTAAGTTCTTCGGTCAGAGTGGCGGCCTGTTCTTTAACTTTGGGCTCCAGCTCTGCGAATTCAGCCTTGGTCTTTTGTAGTTTGGCTTCGGCCTTTTTCAGTTCGCCGTTCAGTTCCACCAGCCGGGACTTTTCAGCGTCGACGACTTCCAGCAACTCGAGATACTCGGTTTCGATGCTCTCGTTGGCCTTTTCGGCTTTGGCGATCTGGCCTTTGAAAATGTCAAACTCGACGTTCGATTTGGCCTGATTCAGTTTTGCCTTGGTGTCGGCGACCGTCTGCTCGTTGGTGCGAAACTGCAGATTCTTCTGGTCTGCTGCTTTCTGCTGCTCGGTAATGTGGTCTTTTTGTGCGTCGATTTCAGCTTGCTTAGCCACAAGACGCTTTTCAAAAACAGCGATTTGACGAGGGCCGCTTTCGAGCTGCTTGTGGCAAGCTTCAAGATCCAGATGTACCTGATGAAGTTCTCGAAGGCCGCCGGTGGCTGAACTCATGACATACTCCAGAGACTCTTGGCAGGGGCTGACAGAAAATTCCGGCGAAGCTTATTCGATTGGCACCGGAGTTGCGAGTAGCGCGGACACCGGAAAAATCGACCAAACTGCTGTTAAGCCAGACGTTTGCCGTACTGAGTCTCGTAGTAGTCGCGGTACTGGCCGCTCTGGATTCGCTCGGCCCAACCCTTGTTGTCGAGGTACCAGTTGATGGTGCTGCGGAGCCCGGTTTCGAAGTCCATTTGCGGTTTCCAGCCGAGTTCGTGCTCGACCCGCGTGGTGTCGATCGCGTAGCGGAAGTCGTGCCCGGCGCGGTCTTCAACATGTCGAATCAGCGTGCGAGGTTTGCCCAGAGCGTCCAGCAGCTTGAACGTCAGGTCGATGTTCTGAAGCTCGCTGTTACCGCCAAAGTTGTACACTTCGCCCGGTTCACCATTTCTGAGTGCGACGTCGATTCCGCGGCAATGATCCAGCACGTGGATCCAGTCTCGCACGTTGTTGCCCTTTCCGTAAACCGGCAGCGCTTCGTCTTTCAACGCGTTCGAGATGAACAGCGGAATCAGTTTCTCAGGAAACTGGTACGGGCCGTAGTTGTTCGAACATCGCGTCGTGACGGCGGGAAAGCCGTACGTGTGGAAGTACGATCGGACCAGCAGATCGGCGGCCGTCTTCGATGCCGAGTACGGACTGTTGGGAGCCAGTGGCGTGTCTTCGGTGAAGTAGCCATCTTCGCCGAGCGTCCCATAAACCTCGTCAGTCGAAACCTGCAGGTAGCGACCGATTTCCGCCTTCCGGCTGGCGTCGAGCAGAACCTGCGTCCCGACGATGTTGGTCTGAATGAACGGTCCGGAATCAAGAATGCTGCGATCGACGTGGCTTTCCGCCGCGAAGTTGACGATGGCGTCGACCGATGCCGAAGCCAGCACGCCGTCGATGAATTTCCGGTCGCAAATGTCGCCTCGCTCAAAGCGGTATCGAGGATCTTTTTCGATGTCCGCGAGATTCTCGAGGTTGCCAGCATAGGTCAGCTTGTCGACGTTAATGATCTCGACGTCGGAGTACGTTTCAAGTTGCTGGCGGACAAAGTTCGAGCCAATAAATCCGCATCCGCCAGTGACAAGCAAAGTTCTCATGTGACAGCCCTTCGAATCATATTCGTGCGAACCTGGTGATCCCCGGTCAGCTATGTGCCGAGAATCCGGCAGGATGGTAGCGGGGTTTGGCAAATTTTGTGACACGAATCTGAAGAATCGAAACTTCGCTGTTCAGCACGTAGGCTGGGTCGAAACCTGTCTTTTACACACAAGTCTGTTTGGCAGGATTGAATGTCCGCCATGCGAGGGCGAAGTCGTTCATTCGGCGGATGGCGATCCAGAGGGATTCGGGGCCGGGTGGTCCATCACGCTTTCGATTGTTGTAGCCGCCCAGTGTCGCCAGTTGGTTGGTAAACTCGGCCAGCGATGGTGGTGATGTCGCCTCGATGCCCGTCGTGATGCGCCACACGGACTTCCATTCGGCAGAGGTGAAGTACATCGAGCAGGGGACGTCGGGAGACTCGCGCGACTGGTGCGTCACGTGCATCACGCGCCACGCGATGATCTTATAAAACGCCAGGCAGTTCGAAAATCGCGACTTCGTTTCCAGTTGGATGTCTTCCACCCGACAGCCCGTTTTCAGAACTCGGAAATACACTTCGATGGTCCAGCGTGCGGCGTAGTAGTCCAGTGCCCGTTCGAGTTCTTCGAACGTCTCGATCGGCAGCGATGTCAGTAGCCACCATTCCACATCAGTGCCGTCGCCGGGGCCGTTGACTTCCACCGCCTGGATGACGTTGATCGTCACGGACGGAAGTTTGCCGCGCGCGTGCGGCGGCTTGAGTGTCACCGTTCTGGCGCGAACTTCGATCTCGGCCTGACGCGCCGCTCGGCTGGGAGTCCTCGGCAGTGAAGTAGGGCCGGTTCCTACCGACCGCAGACTTGATTTGGCCGGTAGGAACCGGCCCTACTCGACTGAAGGATGCGCATTCGCTGCCGGATGGATTCTCCTGGCAGTTCATTGCAAAGCAGTTCACGAAGAAGGTGGACGAGATCACGTTCGACAAGCCGGACGAAGCCAAACCCAAGCAGGAGCGGCTGGCAAAGGCGATTGAGAATTCCAAATCGATCGCCCAACTGGCGGGCAACCCGTTGCTGCTGACAATGATGGCCATCCTGAACCGCAACCAGAAGCTCCCCGACGGCCGCGTCGATCTGTACGCTCAGTGCTCGTGACTCCTGCTGCACCAATGGGATGTCGAGCGAACGCTGGACGAGTTCTCCGGCCTGACCGCCGAGATCGGTCTGCGGGAAAAGACCGACATTCTGCGAATCGTGGCCTACGCGATGCAGACGCGCATGGCAGATAAATCACGTGCCAACTTCATCGACGGCACAACGCTGACCAGCCTGATCGAAGACTACCTCCATACCGAGCTGCGTTTCGAACGGGCGTGATCCCAAAACGTGGGTGTTGGTGGAGCAGAAAAACATCGAGACTCCCCTGCGGTTGATGGTTGAAGTCGGACCGGGAAAGGAGTCTCGATGGAAGTTCGCAGGGAAGCGGGTGGGCCG
>Ga0316208_1003421_pt1 | contig 11485 bp, 11 predicted proteins | sample 3monopyrite_MG_FD_204944 | JGI IMG/M metagenome (GOLD analysis project Ga0316208, IMG submission 204944) | Microbial mat bacterial communities from mineral coupon in-situ incubated in ocean water Damariscotta River, Maine, United States -... | ecosystem: Environmental > Aquatic > Marine >... | reverse complement strand
CCTCTGCCAATACCAAACATAAATGCTAAAACTAATCCGTATAGAATGCTTGCTTTGGCTGCTGCCACTGATAATAATAATAGTAATGGGGCTGCCGATGTTCCTAAACTGAAAATGAAACCATAAATAAAAGAGCCACCTATTCCTGGTCTGCGAAGAGTCTCAAGTTGACGCACACGTAAATAAGGTCCATAAAAAGCAATACCTGCTGCGATAAGTGATACGCTGCCCATTACGGTAGCCCAATATTTTCCGAATGTTTCAGTCAGAAATGCTCCTACATAGCCTGCTATTGCCCCTAAAATTGTCAGACATAGAATAATGCCTAAAAAAAAGGAGAAGGTAATGGAAAAACCTGTTTTGGATTCCCGCACTTCATTACTTCCAACATAACCTGCAAATCCAAGTCCGACAGGCAGAGTGCAAGGGCAAACCCCACTTGAAATTACGCCTGCCAACAAAGCAAGCCCTAAACTGAAAATTGAACCTTCTTGAAATGTAGACGAAAATTGGTTTAAAAAATGCTCCAATTTCATTCTGCCAACTCTTTTGGTTTACCTGCCTTATAACCCAATTTATTTATTGCTTCTATCAATTGTTCCTCTGTAACAATTAGAGCATCATACTTAACCCGTGCATTTTTGTCCTTGAGACTGACATTTACTTCTTTAACTCCATCCATACTGGATAAAGTCTTTTTAACATTTGCAACACAGGACATACAACTCATACCCTCAATAGGTATTTCAATTGATTTTGCCTTGCCTTCATTTAAGCTTGTTTGGTTGTTTTGAGAAGTATTACCTGAACAAGCAAGAAGAAATGATTGTAGAATCAAAAAAAAAGCAAATGATTTTCTTATGCTCATAATTCCTCTTTTGGTTGATATCCTGCTTTTGTCAATGTGGCTATGAGTTCTTTTTCATTCGTTTCAGTGGGGCTAAATTTAATGTTCACTAATTTTTTCATAGCCTTCGTATTTACCTCTTCCACACCTTTTGTTTCCTTTAAAATATCGGATATTTTTTCCGCACAACCCTGACAAACCATGTTGTCAATGGTCAATGATATTTCTTTCATACTTTCCTTTTTATTGAGTAAAAATTCATAAATCTTATCAATCTCCTGCATTTTGTCTGTTAGTTCGTAAAGTCCTAAATCAGGAAATTGGTTTTTAATAATTGCTATTCGTTTTTCTTGTCCACAATTACCCGGACAGGCTACCAATGCCTCCGAAATTTTCATTGCCAAAGTTTTCCTAAATACTTCATCTAAAAGAAGCTGCTGAGTTTTTTCAAATCCTTTGTTAACCGCTTTAAACTGATTTAATATTTGGGCAGGGTCATTGCTTTCGTCAAGCATTTTTATTACTCCTACAACCTGACCTTTAATGCTATTTAGTCGGTCTTTAAGGTCTTTTGTCAAATCTCTTGGCAACATATTAATTAAGTTAAAAACCACCCAACCGCCATTATTTGCAAGTTGAGTGGTAATGGTTAATAAATTAAATGGCTTTACCAATACCTGCTGCTGCTAATTCTTCCTTACTTACTCCTCTGTTCTGACAACAAGCAAGTAATTTCCCGTTAACTGCAACCGCTGGTAGAGAAGTAATGTTATACTCTTTCATTTTGTCTACGCAGACTTTGTCGTCACATTGTTTAACAAGGTCGTAAACGGTTACTTCACAAGAGTCGCAAGCCATTTCTTTTACTGTTTTTACTGATGGTTCACATACCGGACACCCGGCTGTAAATACTTCAATTTGTCTTTTCATTGTTTTACGTTTTTAATGATTAATATTAACTACGGTACAAAGGTGCGACTGGTCAGGGGGTGGTCTCCAAGTTTATTTTCAAATATTTTTAGTTTTCTGTCGAGCGAGGGGAAATTCAGGTTCTTTTGGTTTTTCTGTAGTTGATTTATTAGCAACAACTTTCTTTCTCTTGAATTGAAGGACATTTTACAGAACCATAACTACAATAGACACAGCAATCCCCTTTATTAGGTTTCAAAACTGTTTTACAATTCTCACACTCGTAAAAAAATTGACAAGCATCAGTTGGCATATCCTCCACTTTTTTATGTCCGCAGTTTGGACAAGTAATTTCTGATTTTAATTGGACTTCCATTTGTTTTCTTTTTTATCAGTTACTTTATACCCTGTTGAGTTAATTGCTTTCTCGATTTCCTTTTCATTGGTTTTGGTTTTGTCTGTCACGTCCTAAAATACGGCTACGGATTTAGGATTTAATTTAGGTTAAAATTGTGCACCATATCGGGCGGGCGTACTTTTTTCAGAATAGTGTCATTTGTTCTGTCACTTCTTCTTTTATCATTTCACTAAATTTCTCCCAATGTTCGGGTTCTAAGCCTATAATTTCCTTGCTTGCTTGTTCATAATCTGTACTTTCAAATGCCCTTGCAAAATCAATACGCATTAATGTATCTTTATTGATTGACCTTTTAGAATCTGAAAATATTATTGATTTAAGGAACTTTTGAACTAATTCGGAATTCACCAAATAGTGAGCAATTTCAGCCATTTTTAAACTCTCGAATCCAATAAAATAGCAAGTGTCGTCAAGCATTATTGGTTTAGAATTAGAAGGGCTTACCAATGTAAAATGAGTTGATTTGTAAAGTCCTGAAATGGCAATTTTGTAAGGTGCAAACGAATAATCTCCAATACCAAAAATTGAAAAACTCGGTTTGTCTTTATAAATGGAAGATTTTCGTTTATCGAAATACTCTTTATGAGTAGTCAGATAATTATAAGTAAGTGGATATTTATCTTTTATGTACTTAGTTTCTTGACCTATCTTTTTTTGAGTTATGATAGTCAACTTCCTAAATGAGTTAGTCTTGTCTTCTTTTAGGTCAGAACTCTTTAACAAGCCATAAGTCAAGTTATTTTCAAGATTGATTTCTTCGCCTAAAGCATTTTTCAAATGACCATTTACTTGTTCAAGCTCCATAACTTTTGAACAATCGTGTTTTACGCCCGAACGCCAAACGAATGTTGAGTTTCCATCCACTATACTTGATTCATCATAATCTTGAACGGAATACACAAACTTGTCCCTGTACCAACCAAAGGTTGTTAATTTGTCTTTTGTGTAAAAATCAAATGCGGTGCAGGTTAGTTCTGGTTCACAATTTAAATGAGTTAGGAATAAACAAGCATTTACTGAAACATTAAATTCTTTTTTTGAATTAATGTTTAAGTTTTCGCTTTGACCAATTCTAAACTTGTTTTGTTTTTGGTCATAAATGAGATTTTTGACAACCGAGTTTTTGATTAAAAATGCGAATGCACCATTATGTCTATCGAAACATCTCAACATTATTAGTGAAATATATTCACCAATGTCAAAGTTTCCTTTACCCGTTATAGCTTCAAAACCGCTATGTTTTTTGAAGTTTGATTTTTGAGGAAGATTTTTTGAGTCTATTGAACCGAGTTCTGAATTGGTAACCCATGGCGGATTTCCAATTATTAAAGTTTTTAAATCTTGTGTTGATTTGGCTAAATCTTCATAAGAAAACTCAAATGCGTTGGCGTGAATAATATCAATTTCAGGTATAGTATTTTCCTTTGTTGAAATAAAGTGTTCTAAGATTTTGAATTTAGTTTCCCAAACGTAAGGTTGATATATTTCTACGCCAACGACCTTTTTTAATTTTTTTGATTGTTGAATTGCAGCAAGCAAGAAATTACCCTTGCCGCAGGTAGGTTCTAAGACAAATTCAAAGTCATTAGATTTAGAGAAAGTATAATCGACAACTTTTTGGGCTAAAAATTGGTTTGTTTGAAAGTCTCCGTATTCTCTTCTATCAGGCTCTGAAACAATCGAGTTTTGTTCTTCTATTTTCTCAAGTATTTCATTTGCCTGCTCTTGATTGGTGAAAAAGTCGTTTATTCCACTAGCTTCCTTTATGATTGAATTAACCTTGGTTAAATCCAATAGAGACTTTTGATTTTTTTGGAAGAACTCAAATATTGAATCGCTAATATGTGTTTCAAAACAAATCATTTGGTTACTTTATCGACAACTTTAGTAATTCCTTCTACAGCTTCTGCAAGATTAACTACTCGTGCGTATTGTAATCTCCATTGCAATGCATTTGAAATGGTCAGGTAGCCTTGTTTAGGTGTATTGCTCAAAATCTGGTCTGCAATTAAGCCAAATGTAATATCGTCTGCAGGGATATTTTTGTCATTAAGATAGGCAATAATGTCTTCTTTGATTGCTCCATCTTTTATCATTTCTCTTATTCTGAATGTCGGGGTATAGTCGGCAGTTCTTTCTTTTTCAAGGAATGAACAGCTTACAACGTCGAGTTTGGCAGCACTTGTTTTTGGGTCATCAACTTTGTCATAGACAAAAACAAGTAGGTTATAACCTAAACCAAATATTTTCTGTTTTGTATCTTTAAATGGGCAAGAAGACTGTGGTTGCCGAATAGAAGTTACTTTAATATCTGTCTGAATATTTGCTCCTGGTAAATCTATTCCTTTTGCGGACGAACCTTTGTCATAAGTATAATGGTCTTCAAGATACTTTTGAAATTTGTGCTCAATGTAGGTTCCAACTGCTTTTCCGTCAGTTACTCCTTAAAGATCTTTATTTTGGTAGGTAGATTCAATGTCGCAAAATTCCTTTGCAGCTTTCTTTAGTGTTACTATTGTTAAGTCTGGATTCATTTATATTCATTTCTGTTTATTTCTGTTCAAAGTTCGGGTTTTCTTGTATGACGCCCAACGTAGAGCTAAAGTGAACTAGTGCACTTTATTTCTATTATAGCACACCAAATGTAAGCAATCCAATGCTAGGTAGGAGTTAAGTGCTTTTAAATCAAATAAATAAAAGATGATCTTCAACTAAAGCTTGCACCCCAAGGGGTGCAGCCTTAAAAAATTTTGATCAAGGAGGCTGTAATTACGCTTAAACTGAAAGCATTTATAACTTAGACCGAATTCCCAAGTTAAATGTCCTTGGTAGAGCTGGGCGCAAACCAGCTGGCCTTCTGGAAACTGCATAAACTTCATCATTGAGGTTCATCACGGAACCAAATAATGAGATTTTTTTATCTAAATGTACTTGAGCAGAAAAGTCGAAAACAAGAAAGGCAGCAATTTCTTGCTCTTTCGGAATGTCGTTTTGCCCAGGGGCGGTGCGCATCGCATCAGTAAACCGTCCATTTAAGTGAATGCTATATTTCACATGCTCAATAGAAAGACTAGATGAAAGTTGATGATTGGCGAGATATGGTAATTGATCTCCGGAGTTGACAGTTCCCCATGCATCAAAACCGCTTGTGAAATTGTTAATGAAATATGCATCAGTATAAGTGTAATTTAAGTCAATTGGCATGCGGTATTTCCGATTAGGCCTAGCTGCCAATAAATTATACATTAACTGTAGTTCCAATCCATAAGTTTTAGCTCCACCACCGTTGAAAAGCTCACCAATTCCAGTACCTCCAGCAGCAGAGAGATCAACGCCTAATAGGTTGGTGTAATCGTTGTAGAATACCACAGCGCTAATTTTTAGTGCATCTTTTTCAAATCTGGATCCAAGTTCATAATTTATACTTTGTTCTGCTTCTGTTCCTACCCTAGAACCAGGGGGTGCAAAACCTCTATGCACTCCCACGAAAGCATTGATATAATTGTTGAAGCGATAATCAACACTAATGCCTGGGATGAAGACATCTAAGCTGTTCTCTCTCTTGTTTAAATTAAAGCCAATGCGCGCTACATCATTTTTACCATAATCCTCTCTTAAAATAGTGATGTTTTCATACCGAAGTCCTGGATGAATGGTCCAATTCTTGAATTTCAATTGGTATTGTATAAAACCAGCAATCGCATTTGCGGTTTCTATTCGATTGCTCTCAGTACCAGGCTCTCCACTTTGTGTGAGTTCCATGTTTCCATTGTCCATTGCATAAGCATCTATCCACTGAAAACGATCCATTTGGTCTTGGTGAGCTCTTAATCCAACATCTATTGAATGCGTTAAATCTTTTGTTTTAAAATCTACTCCAATTTGAGTTTGTATTCCTTGTGCATAGTATTCGCGGTTGTTCGCTTTTATAAACAACGCATTGTTTATTTGAGAGTTATCTCCATTTAACACATTGAAGGCATCATTGTAATTGTTTGGGTTTTCAAGTAAATTATTGATGCTTACTAAATTTCCTAGACTGTCGCTTACCTTGTCAAGTTTGTACCAATTTCTATATAAATCACTTCTATATAAAGTTGTTTGAAGCCTTATATTTTCTGAAAAAACAATTGAATGACTCAAGCTATATTGCTCTTGTTTTGTCACCATCTCATCCAATTGAGATGCTGCATAACGTTTATAAGGATTTATTTTGAAATCTTCCTCTGTAAGTCCTAGGTATGTTTCATTGGAGCGTTCTTCAGATCGACCGATTTTAAAAAGTAAAGATTGTTTGTATTTTGCCTTCTCTTTAGAATTAAATTTTATTTTAGCGAGGTAGTCTTTTTTGTTAAAACCCGTTGAACCTCCATTGTTTAGATTCTTGAAACCATCAGATCCATATTGAAAGGTTTCAACAACATAAGAAACTTGACCGTGTTTATTGCCTATGACTGCATGCAAGTTGGTTGTATTGAATGATCCACCAATCAAGTTGAGTTTTCCACTTAAAGTGGTTGGAACAGGGGTAGAAAGTAGGTTAATTGCACCTCCAGTAGTATAAGGTCCGTATTTTATTTGACTGCTTCCTTTTAGTATTTCTACTCCATTCATTCTACCAATTGTTGGGAAGTAGTATGCTGCCGGTGCAACATAAGGTGCTGGAGCCATCAAAATACCATCTTCCATAACAGTGATTTTTGAACTTCTTTCCACCCCCGTTCCCCTAAGTCCTATATTTGGTCGTAAGCCAAAACCGTCTTCCTCTTGAATATTTATTCCAGGTACATTTCGGAGAATTCGATTTACATCGGTATATTGAAATTTCTCAATCTCTTTTGGAGAAATATAGGCCATTGATCCTGGGATGTCTTTTAAAGATCGAGTTCTATTTGCCAATATGCTGACCTCTTGTAGCGTAGTAATTGATTCTACAAGATTCAATTCAAGTTTCAATGGAGTGTTTTCATTTAAAGCAATCTTTTTTCTTACCTCTTGATAGCCAACCCCTGATACTACCATAGTAAATTCACCATTTGGAATATCTTCAAGCTCAAAAACACCTCCCCCATTGGAATAAGTGCCATAATTGGTATTTTCCAAATAAACGTGAATGCCTGGAATGGCAGATGAACCATCTTTATTGTATATTGTTCCAGTTATTTGATTCTGAGCATGTATTGCATGAAAACTGGTAATAAAAAGTAAAATGCTTAAAAATTTATTTTTCAATGCGTATTAATTTTTTTGACAAGGCTTAATAATTCACAAAGCTATTATTTAGAATCGTTCTAAACAACACTATTTAGAATTATTTTAAATAAGCAATTTCTTACTAATTAAAACATTTACTTTAGCCTTCATAAATGCAAGGCAATAGTACATGAAGTTTTAATCAGAATGGCCTATGTTTAAGGGGATAATTTAGGCGCACATTGGGCAGTGGAGCAAAATTGTTTTTTATCTTAAAATACGATCCTGTACTTCAATACTAGTATTAATCCAATTTGATCAATGAGGAGTATTCTATCTTCTTCTTCTTCATAATGATGATAAAAGACATTTATTAGGATTCTATTAGTTGAGCAAGTCGTTTGCCGACGCCACTGCCAATAGCGATGCCCATACCTCCAAGCCTGACTGCGCAATAAATATTTGGATGCGTCTTTTTAATGATGGCTTTCTTTCTCTTGCCAACTCCCATTATACCTGCCCACTTTCTCTCAATCTCAAATCTGTGATTTGGTAGAATATTATTATTCAACAGATCCAACAGATGATCTTGAATAAGTTTTGTTGTTTCAAGAGAAGTCGTTGTTTCACTCTGAAAGTCCAATTGCCTTCCTCCACCAAAAAGTAAACGTTGATTTACATTTCTAAAGTAATAATACCCTCGATCAAAGTGAAAACTTCCTTCGATTGTAAGGCCTTGAATTGGGCGAGTGACAATGACTTGCGCTCTGGCAGGCAGCACATCTTGATTGATCAATGCTTTTGCTAGTCCGTTGGAACAAATGGCTGCTTTGTTAAATTCTATACTACCAAAAGAAGTTCTTATGATGTTTTCGTTTATTTCCAACACATTGACTGTGTTTAATAATAGAACACCTAATTCAGTAGCTTGTCGAAGAAGATGTAACATTAGCTTACCTGTATCCAATCTCCCCTCTGCTGCATTGCTAATCATTTGTTCAAAACCTTGCATTCCTGTATTGTTCAAGACATCTGAGCACTGTTGGTAAACATTCTTGATGCCGGTTATTTTATAAAGGCGATCATTCAAGGCGTTCAATTGATCATCGAGATCTCGATGATTTGTAAGATCATTTTTACGAAGCAATTCATAGGATTTGCCATGCTCATAGCCAATGTCTGCTCCTGCGGTAAGTTCTTTTAGGTATTGCAAACCTTCCCATCTTTGTTGAACAGTTGCCCAAACCTCATCTACAGAAAATTTGGAGAAATCGTCAATGATTTCTAAAGCTGAATCTATACAAGCAAAACCTGCATTTTTTGTACTTGCACCAAGGGGTAAATATCCGCGTTCAACAACTAGGACCTTTTTATTTGGATTGTTCTTTTTTAAATGAATGGCTGTAGTCAAACCTACTATGCCAGCACCCACAATCAAAACATCAATGTTCTTGAGGTATTGATCATGCTCCCAATAGGATAAGGATTCGAAGGGAATCATTTAAAGTCAATTATGTGGTATTTAAGGAGTAAATCTAGCGAAACTCCTTAAATTCACATCTTTTAAACATTTGCGCTCATATTGAGTTATACATTTATGACAGAGAAATTGAACCATGAAGTAGTGCCAGCCGAAAACGATGATTGGGTTGTGTTTGTGCACGGAGCAGGCGGTTCGATTAAGACATGGAAGTACCAATTAGATGCATTCCGAGGTAAAGCAAACTTATTGCTAATCGACTTGCGAGACCATGGCGCTTCTCAAGAGATGCCTTTTCATAACAAATCGTATTCTTTCCAATTGATTGCAAAAGATATTTTGCATTTGATGGACAATTTAGCCATTGAGAAAGCCTTGTTTGTTGCCTTGTCTATGGGAAGTTTAATTGTACAAAAAATAGACATAATGGCGCCAAATAGAATAAAAGGTGCCATCATCGCAGGTGGAATATTCGGGGTGAATCGAAGGATAAAGTTGTTTGCACGATTTGCTTTGTTGTTAAGTCATTTAATGCCCTTCCGTTTAAATTATTGGCTTTTTTCCTGGATAGTGATGCCCAAAAAAAATCATCAAGAGGCAAGGACCATATTTATGAAACAGGCCAAAAAACTTAGCGCAAAAGCATATCGTAGATGGCTAGGTTTGTACCGTGAATTTGAGCAAATGGTTAATGAATTTAAATACAGACCCTTAAACTTTCCACTTTTGGCTATCATGGGCAATGAAGATTATGTGTTTTTAAAGTCAGCCAAAGACTTCGCTTCTGCACAAGCACAAGCCTTGCTTCATGTAATTCCAGACTGCGGCCACATTTGCAATATTGAAAATGCTCAAGTTTTCAATCAACTCGCAGTTAATTATTTAATTAGCTTTAACGAGGATCACTAAACTCTGTATTTATTTCTTGGGTAATCTGAATTTCGACATTGAGGATTGTGAAATTCTTTGAGCGCATCTTTTGCAATCCATTGAGCTGACTTACTTTCTCTTAAGCGCAATCTTTCAGCGCAAAGTTCTGCTTCTAATTTAAGATCTGAGTTGCGTTTTCCTAGACTCCGTAGCGCCCAGCTGATTGCTTTTTTTATGTAAAGTCGATCGTCTTCAGCATGCGATTCGATCAATGCATAAAATGGTAAAAAGGTTTGATTGTCAGACGATTTATCTGCCATGCATAAACCTGCTATGGAAGCAAAGGCGGCTCTTTTTACAAACACTCTTTCATCTTTATTCCATGCATAAATCAATGGCGTTGCCAAATCGGATCGACAGAATAATTTTAACGCAAAAGTGTCGCAGATTTCCCAGTTCTCAAATCTGCCAACAAAAGCATTGGCTAAACTTTCATTAAGCTTTTTGGGAGGGAATAGTTTTGCACAAAGTAAGCGTGCCTCATAAATATCACTTTCGTAAAGTTCAAGCGCCAAAGCTTCACTTTTAGGAATTCCTTTAATGATTTCATTGAGTTGTTTTTGTGTAAGGCCGACAGCATTATTTGCTTGAATTCCGAATTGATTTTTCCTTTTATCAATTAAATCAGGATTTGCGAATCGACGAATTTCTTCAAGAATATATAGGGCAGTTTCCATTGATTCTGGAGATATAGGAGTAATTTAATCTTAAATATAAATCTCTGCTTGCAGAATTTATAACTTTTGAATTCTCACTTGTGTAAACACATTACTTCCCCAACTTACTCCAGAACCAAACCCATCAACTGATCTGCTTGTTTCACATCGATGTTGTATGACAAATTGTTCTTGGGTTTGAGTTACATTAATTACACTAATCAATGTGCTTTGGGGGCTTGCAGATGCAGATTGTATAGCAGTGCCAACAGCAGATATTGAAGAAGTAGTTTTATTGTACAAACGAATTTGATGTTCGTCAACTCTACGTGCAGGAGCTGTTGCTGTAACTTCATAAATGCCAGAATCAAGAGTGAAAATTGAATCCCCATCAATACTGATAAAACTGCTATCGCCCCTCAGGTCATTTAAATCTCGAGTTACCCAACTTCCGTTATTAAAATTTCCTCCATCTATTCCACTTGATTTAACATCCCTTATTACGGCAATGTTTGAATTACTTACAGCGGTAATGTTTGTAATGTTAGTGATGTTATTGGTCACAATTGTATTTGTGGCGAGAGTGTCCCAAACGCTGCCATTGTAGAAATAAAATCCTTTTGCTCCATCTAATTGGTAAACCAATAGACCATCTGCAGGGGTGCTCATACTCATGCGAGAAGCAGAGCTTATTCTTGGAATGAGTATTCCACGATCAGTACTCCTAACTTCTAAAGCGGCAGATCCATCTATATTTCCACCGGTTTCATCAATCAGAATCCATTGACCATGACAGAGGGCAGAAACTAGCATACATGCAAATAAAAGACTTAACTTAAGAAAAGTATTCAAGAATCATTAATTGATTGCTCAAATATAGAAGTAAACACGACTGCTTAAGACTTACATATTTGTTTTTACTAATTAACGTGAATAATGGATAAGATAAAAAGAAAATCATAGGAGATATTTTAGTATATTAGTAACTGAAAAACATTTAGTTACACATAAAACGAACTCCTATGAATGAAGATAAAATTATTGAAATTTTT